>Ga0256829_1003360_pt1 | contig 11161 bp, 9 predicted proteins | sample 131447metaG_FD_185979 | JGI IMG/M metagenome (GOLD analysis project Ga0256829, IMG submission 185979) | Hydrothermal vent microbial communities from Lau Basin, Pacific Ocean - 131-447 | ecosystem: Environmental > Aquatic > Marine > Hydrothermal vents | place: Pacific Ocean: Lau Basin | collected... | reverse complement strand
TGCTGTTGCATAATCTTCAGCGGAGTTAAAAAATACTTTATTTATAAAATTTTTTATAAAATCAGGCAAAGGTATTTCCTCTCCAAATGGTACTAAAATGATTTTGTGCCCTATTTGTAAACGCCCTCTTTGGAAAAAATATGAAGAGTTGTATATCTTATCGTTTTGATATGTCAATCCTCCTGCTATGATGTCAATTTTTAAGGATAATTTTTTAAGTACTTCTATCTCATCGCTATGTAGATTTAGATATTGTGGAAATGCACTTTCAGGAAGCACTATTAAGTCAAATTTATTTTTAATTGCCTTTTCTATAAGTGTAAAATTGTCTCTTACAATTTTGTATTCATATCTTTTATCCCATTTTTGGGCTTGATTGATGTTTGATTTTACAATCTTTACATGTAGAGGCAATTTTTGTGTTTTTAATGTCGGCTGATATAGACAAACAGCAAAGAACAACACAGAAAAAAACTTTCGCCAAGAAGAGAGATATATGAGGGAAATCACACCAAGAAGAAAAAGTACATAAAAGTAAATATTTGTATTAAAATAGCTATTGATGAGAGGCAATTCAAGCTTAAGCCAGTTAAATCCAAAAGGAGATAGATAACTAAGAGAAAAAAATAAAACAGCTCTTATGAATATATTTGAAAATATCCCAATAATTCTAAAAATAAACGCATAAACAAGAGCAATTCCAACTGTAACAATAGGGGTAAGATAAGCTAAATCATAATACCTAAAACTAAGTCCAATCCAATAAAACCAAAATACTCCAATAAAAAATCCACTCCAAAATAGTTCATATTTTTGTGCTTTAAAAAGAAGATAAAATCCCAAAATTGCAAAAAAAGAATCCAATAATTTTGCATTTAGATGAAAATATTCAAGATATATAAAAATTGACAAACAAAAAGCAATAACAAAGCCTTTTATTATGTAAGAAATGGTAAAATAATTTCTTAAAATTTTTATATAAAAGGATTTACATGCAAGGCGGTTCAAATATATTGACATCTTTATTACCATTAGTCGTACTTTTCGCGATTTTTTATTTTTTGGTGATCAGACCACAACAAAAGCAAGCAAAGCAACACAAGGAGATGATAGCTGGTCTTAAAAAAGGAGACAAAGTTATCACAAATGGCGGACTTATATGCCAGGTTGTTAAGCCTGAAGAGAATTTTATCAAAGTTTCACTTAATAATGATGTAATTGTTAAAATCTCAAAAGAATATATAGCGAAACAAATAGATGAGTAAAGGTGGACTAAATTACCGCTTGGTGATTTTTTTCATAGCTATTATATTTGCAGTGGGCTTTTCTTTGCCCACTCTTTTGCAAACTCAAAAAGGCCCTAAAATATCACTTGGACTTGATCTTCAAGGCGGTTTGCATATGCTTTTAGGTGTAAAAACCAATGAAGCTATAAAATCAAAAATGAAATCAATCGCTTCGAGCGTCAAATTTTTTACGGACAATAATGACATAGTAATAGATGAATTGAGAATTAACGGTGATATCGTCACTCTTTCACTTTTAGATGGAGATGAAGAAAAACATCTTGATGACATGTTGAAAAAGATTCAAGGCTTACAAGTTAAAAAAGATAAACTCAAATACACTCTTAGTTTAAGCAATAAAGAAAAAATAGCAACCAAAAAATTTGCCATTTCTCAAGCAGTTGAGACTATTAGGAACAGACTTGACCAATTTGGTTTAGCTGAACCAAATGTTGCAAAACAAGGTGTTGATAAGATTTTAGTAGAGCTTCCTGGTATAAAAACAATAGAACAAGAAAAAAGAGCAAGAGAGCTTATAGCAAAGGCTGCTCACTTGCAACTTATGTCGATTGATGAAAAAAGAACAGACCAGGCAAATAGCATGAGCGAAGATGAGGCTAGAAGTTATGGTGATAGAATTTTGCCAGATTCTAGAACACCAAATGTGAAACATATAGTCAAAGCTGTTCCTATTTTAGATGGAAGTATGATGAGTGATGCTAAAGTAGGATTTAGCAATATGAATCAACCTGTTATTAATTTTACACTAAACAGCGAAGGTGCAAAGATATTTGGTGATTATACAGCTAAAAATATAGGAAATCACTTGGCTATCGTCCTTGATAATAAAGTCTATTCGGCCCCTGTTATAAGAGAGAGAATAGGCGGAGGAAGTGGTCAGATAAGTGGTGGTTTTAGTGTAAAAGAGGCTCATGATGTGGCCATCGCACTAAGAAGTGGAGCGCTTTTAGCTCCTGTAAAATTACTTGAAAAAAGAAGCGTTGGACCTAGTCTTGGAGCCGATAGTATTAAAGCTAGTATGATTGCATTGATAAGTGGTTTTGTTTTAGTTGTACTGTTTATGATTTTGTATTATGGTATGGCTGGGGTTATCGCCGATATTGCACTTGTGGTTAACCTTTTTTTAGTCCTTTCTGTTATGGCGCTTTTTGGTGCGACTTTAACACTGCCAGGTATGGCTGGTATCGTCCTGACGGTGGGTATGGCGGTTGATGCCAATGTTATTATCAATGAGCGAATAAGAGAACTATTTAGAGAAGGAAAAGGTGTCGCAAAAGCTGTTGAAAAAGGTTATTCAAATGCTATGAGCGCGATACTTGACGCTAATATAACAACACTAATCGCCGCAGTTGTTTTATATGCTTATGGAACTGGACCTATAAAAGGTTTTGCGATTACCATGAGTATCGGTATCTTAGCTTCAATGTTAACTGCAATTTTAGGAACACTTGGGATATATCAATACCTTGTGCCATATATCGAAAAAACTAAATCCTTGCCATTTTGGTTTGGTGTAAAAAGGGTGAAATAATGCAAATATTTTCAAAAGATAAAATTTATGATTTTATGGGCAAAAGCAAAGCCTTTATCTCTGTTTCTATAATTTTGATTTTGGCTTCATATTTTTTCTTGTTTACTAAGGGCTTAAACTATGGTATAGATTTTTCTGGTGGAACGATTGTTCAGGTAAAATACGATACAAAAGCACCTATAAAAAAGATAAGGCAAAGTATATCAAAAGATAAAATGTTTGCAAATGCTTCAATCACAGAATTTGGCTCACCAAATGAAGTTATCATTAGATTTGCAACGAGCAGTGATCATGTAAGTACGGATGCTGGTGATAAGATGAAAAATCTTTTAGAAGGCACTGGAAATTTTAAGATAAGAAGAGTGGATATTGTTGGCCCAAAAGTCGGCAGTGAACTTCGAAAAAAAGGCATTATGGCTATGGTTATGTCGATTTTGACTATACTTATATATGTGGCTTTTAGATTTGAATGGCGTTTTGCTGTTGCTTCTGTTCTTGCGCTAGTTCATGATGTTTCCATCGCCATAGGTGCAATTGCTCTTTTTCAAATAGATGTAAATCTAGATGTGCTAGCTGCACTGCTAACACTTCTTGGATATTCACTTAACGATACGATTATTGTGTTTGATAGGATTAGAGAAGGGATTAGTGAAACTAGAGATTTAAATCTTTTCAATGTTATCAATGATTCTATTTCAAAAACACTTTCAAGAACACTTTTGACTTCGTTGACAACATTTTTTGTGGTTTTAACACTTTTTGCCCTTGGCGGAGAGATAATTCACAGCTTTAGCTTTACACTTTTAGTAGGAATTATAGTTGGAACATATAGTTCAGTATTTGTAGCATCACCTATGTTAAAATGGTTGGGATTTGATTTAAAAGATTACAAAGCAAAACAAGTAGCAAAAGAAAAAAGAAAGATAGAAAAAGATAAGGCCCGTTCGATGTATGAAAAGGGTATGATGTAATATAGGAGATATAGAATGGATTGGGGAAAAGTAATATATATATTTTTTGCATTGATGAGCTTGACCACAACGGCTGGTTTTTTGTATGAAGACAATGCTACAGCACTTTTCATAGCAGCTTCTATCAATCTAGTTTCTACTCTTTTAAAAATAGGCGTAAAAAATATACTATCAGCTGAGCTTTTTGCGAGCTCACTGGTAGCGGATTTGCATCTGATACCAGCTTATATAATGTTTGAGATAACTGGCAATGTAAGAATGGCTATAGCATTTGCCATCGGAGCGGTGATAGCAAATCTGTTTTCTATAGCATTAGTTTTAATAGAAGCATCAAAAACTAGAGAAGAATTTTAATCGGAGTATGAATGGAATATAATGTTTCAAAAATAGAGAAAAAATGGCAAAAATATTGGGAAGATAATAATTCATTTGAACCTTCTGATGATTTTTCAAAAGAAAAAAAATACATATTAAGTATGCTTCCATACCCAAGTGGTCAGATTCATATGGGACATGTGAGAAATTACAGTATTGGCGACGCCATAGCGAGATTTAATAGAAAAGAAGGATACAATGTTCTTCATCCTATAGGTTGGGATTCTTTTGGAATGCCTGCTGAAAATGCTGCTATGAAACATAAAACTCATCCTAAAAAATGGACATATGAAAATATAGACTATATGAGACATGAGTTAAATTCTCTTGGACTTTCATTTTCCAAAACAAGAGAATTTGCCACTAGTGACCCCCTTTATACAAAATTTGACCAACAAATATTTATAGATATGTTTAAAAAAGGTTTGGTGTATCAAAAAAGTGCTACACTAAATTGGTGTGAAACTTGTCATACCGTTCTTGCAAACGAACAAGTAGAAGATGGAAAATGTTGGAGATGTGACAACGAAGTAGAACAAAAAGATATGGCAGGGTATTATCTAAAAATCACACAATATGCCCAGGAATTACTTGATGATTTAAAAACTTTAAAAGACGGTTGGCCATCACAAGTTTTAACTATGCAAGAAAATTGGATAGGAAGAAGTGAAGGACTAGAATTTGATTTTAGTTTAGATGATGTATCAAAAGAAAAATTAAGTGGTAATTTTGATAAATTTAAAGTTTTTACAACGAGACCTGACACTATATATGGTGTTAGCTACGCTGCTTTAGCACCAGAGCATGAGATTGTTAAATATCTTGTAAAACATAAACTTTTAAGTGATGATAAAATCCAGAAGATAAAAGATATGCAATCGTTGAGTGCTAGAGATAAAACTATCGTCGATAAAGAAGGATTGTTTTTAGAGCTCGATGTTATTCACCCACTTACTAAGAAAAAAGTGCCATTATGGGTAGCAAATTTCGTTTTGATTGAGTATGGAGGAGGTGCAGTTATGGCGGTACCTGCTCATGATGAAAGGGATTTTGAATTCGCCAAAAAATATGATTTAAATATAATTCAAAGCATAGAGAATAAAAAACAAAAATATGATGGATTAAGCGCACTAACTGAATATGGATTTTTAGTAGATTCAGGAGAATTCACTGGACTTAGTAGCAGTGAAGGCAAAATCGCTATTATTAAATATTTTGAAGACAATAATTTAGGTAAAAAAGTTATAAATTACAAATTAAGAGATTGGGGAATAAGTAGGCAGAGATATTGGGGTGCTCCAATACCTATGATTCATTGTCCAAAGTGTGGTTTGGTGCCTGTTGCAAAAGAAGACTTGCCAATTTGTCTTCCAAAAGATGTAAAAATTGAAGGTAAAGGTAATCCTCTCGTTACTCATCCAACTTGGAAATACACAAGTTGCCCACAATGTGGGTGTGAGGCAGAAAGAGAAACCGATACTATGGATACATTTTTTCAATCAAGTTGGTATTTTTTAAGATATACCACTGATTCAGCTTTATGGAATGACGAAGCATTTGATAAAAAAAGCAGTGATTATTGGATGGGCGTTGATCAGTATATTGGTGGAATTGAACACGCGATACTCCATCTTTTATATGCCAGATTTTTTACAAAAGTTTTAAGAGACATGGGTATGCAAAGCAGTAGTGAGCCATTTGAAAACCTTTTAACTCAAGGTATGGTTTTAAAAGACGGTTCCAAGATGAGCAAATCAAAAGGCAATACAGTTGACCCTGATGAAATCATAAATAGATATGGAGCAGATACGGCGAGACTTTTCATACTGTTTGCAGCTCCTCCACAAAAAGAATTAGAATGGAATGATAGTGCAGTAGAGGGTGCTTTTAAATTTATAAAAAGGTTTACTTCAAAAGTAGAGATGGCAAATTGTTGTGAAAAGCTACCTTGTATTGAACATGCGAAACTATCAAAAGAATCAAAATATGCAAGAAAAAAACTATATGAGGCTCTTAAAAAATCAAACGATGTATTTGAGGGAATTTACACATTTAACACGCTTATTGCAGCTTGCATGGAAGCCATGAATGCACTAAATTTGCAAGAAAATAGAGATGTTTGGACTGAAGGGTATTTTATCCTTACAAATATACTTGAACCTATAATACCTCATATTTCTTGGGAAATCAGTGATAAGCTGTTTGGACTTAAAAACTTTTGTAAACTATCTTTTATAAATGAAGTTTTTGAAGAAGACAGTATGATTATAGCTATCACGATCAATGGTAAAAAAAGATCTCAGATAGAAATAGATGCAAATATGCAAAAAGATGATATATTAAATCTTGCAAAAATTGATGCTAAAAAGTGGCTAGAGGATAAAATAATTATAAAAGAGATTTTTGTCCCAAAAAAATTAATTAATTTTGTGATAAGATAATGAAATTATTATCTTTTCTAATACCATTTTTATTGATTGGGTGTGGTTATAAACCAAGTTCAGTTTATACAAAAAAAGTATTAGGAAGCAATATACATGTAAGTGCACAAATAAGCAGGACTGACCCAAAAAATAGTGTTATTATAAAAGATGCTGTTAACGAAGCCATTGTTGGAAGATTTGATGCAAAACTTATCGACAAAAAAGATGCAGATACGGATTTGATAGTGAGCATTGGATCTGTTTCATTTATAGCTTTATCTTATGATAAAGATGGTTATGTCATCTCTTATAAGGCCAAAGTAGTCTTAAATGCAAGCTATAAAACCAATAATGGAAAAAATGAAAGTTTTTCAACAACAGGTGAATTTGACTTTCCGATAGCAGCAAATAGTGTAATCTCGGATTCAAAGAGATTTGAAGCTATTAAGTATGCTTCCGCGGATGCTATAAATGAGATAATATCTAAGATTGCAATCATAGGAATCATGCATAAGCAAAACAGTGGTGGAAACATAAGAAAACATATAAAAATATATTTGGAGTAATAAAATGGCAAGCACTATAAATGAAATCATCAAAGATAGCATCCAAAAGATAAGAGATGAAAATTTAAATTTAACTCCAGATAATTATTCAAAAATATTTTGCGGTATTGCTAAGAAAAAAGGCGTTATAGTAGAAGATTGTCAAAAGATTGAAAAGTTTGTAAAGAAACTAGATGAAAAAAACCGCTCTGATTTAAAAAATTTTAAAGTAAGCACCATTGATGAATTGATTTCATTTTTGATTGCAAAAGTTAAAAGATCAAATGAAAGCGATAGTACAAAAATCATAAATTCACTTATAGTGCTCTCCAAAAGAGTTTTGCAGGCAACTACTCTTTTGCACGACAAAAAAGCAAGAGAATTGGCAAATACATCACTTTCAAGATTAGATTTTAGCCAAAATGTTAAAACGATAGATATGCTAAAGGATAAATGGTTTGAATTTGTCACAACTTATGATGACAGTTATCTTAAAAGCTTAGATGCATATGGTAAACTAAATAAAACTGATTTAGAAAAAATGGTTATAGATATAAAAAAAATACTTACAAAAGATAATGATACTTCCATCTATAAAAGTATCGCGCCGCTGATTATAGCTAGTCTTACCCCATCTATCGCTTCAAGTATGAATGATGATTTGGCTTCAATATCATATATACTAAGAAATGACCCAGAATCTTTGGCCACGGAGGCAACTCAAAGAGAAATTAAAAAATTTGTAAAAAAAAGAATAGATTTGGATAAAGAAGAAGTTAAAAGTAAAATTTCTACTTTAGATAAATTGCTTGATGAGATAAATAAGAAAATTTTTGACTTGATTGATTCTAGCAATGTGAGCAACAAAGAAGTTAAAGATATCAAAAGAGATTTGCAGAGTATCAACTTTTCTAAAGATAGCTTTGAATCTATACAAGTAAAACTGGTGCATATCGCAACTTCCTTGGAGACCGAAACAAAAGGTTTGAGCGATAAAATGCAAAAAAATCAAGACACTATAAAAAGACTTCATTCGAAAGTAAAAAATCTTGAAACTGCATTAGTAAGTGCTAAAAAAGAAGGGAAAGAAGATTTTCTCACCCATGTCGCAACCAAAAGAGCACTTGACCAAGAGTTAAGAAGAGCAAATGAGGCATTTGAACGATATAAGACTGACTTCTGCGTTAGCTTTATCGATATTGACCATTTTAAAGTAGTAAATGATACTTATGGTCATGAAGCAGGTGATGTGATTCTTTCTACTATTGGAAAAATTTTACGAAAATATGTAAGACAAGCAGATTTTGTGGCTAGGTATGGAGGCGAAGAGTTCTTGATTATTTTGCCTAGTATTGATATAAAACAAGCTTTTTATTTTTCAGATAAGATTAGAACTATCATAGAGTCATTTAAATTCATGTATAAAGGTGAGAGAATAAATATAACAGTAAGTGCAGGAGTATCTCAAAGAAGCAAACAAAAATCAGTAAAAGAAATTATAGAAGCTTCCGATAAAATGCTTTATAAGGCAAAAGAGTTAGGTAGAAATAGAGTTATGCCAAAGATTTCATGAATTTAAGTAAATTTTTAGAAGATAAGCCTCTTTATTATGACGAGATTGACTATGAAAGAATGCCAAAGGCTTATGAAAGTATAAAAAAGAAATTAAATTTGCCAAAAATTATCCAAATAATCGGTACAAATGGAAAAGGCAGTACAGGTAGATTCTTGGCTCATATGTTTCAAGAACAAAACTTTTCTGTGGGTCATTATACTTCTCCGCATATTATGAAATTTAATGAAAGAATTTGGTTAAACGGAAAAGATGTGAGAGATATTTCGCTAGAAAAGGCTCATGAAAAACTACAGACTATATTGCCTGATGAATTTATCAAGTCGCTTTCATACTTTGAATATACAACATTTTTAGCAATAATAGTTTTTGAAAATAAATGCGACTATATCGTGCTAGAAGCTGGTTTAGGAGGCGAGCATGATGCAACTTCCGTTTTCCCAAAAGTATTTAGTATTATTACACCAATTGGACTTGACCATCAGTATTTTTTAGGAAACAATCTATCAGATATCGCAACAACTAAGTTAAAATCAATAACAAACAAAGTGCTTATATCTCAGCAATATGATGATATTGTAAAAAAAATAGCCAAAAAGATATGTGATGAAAAAAATGCACAATTATTTTTTTGTGATGATTTGCTTTCACTTGAAGATAAAAAATATATCGAAAAATATTCTATTAATAATTATTTGCCAGATTTTCAAAAACTAAATTTAACAACGGCTTTTTGTACAATGCTTTTACTTGGTTTTAAGCCAAATATTTTAAATCTTACCACCTTATCAGGAAGATGTCAAAAAATTTCTACCAATATCACTATAGATGTTGGACACAATATTATGGCGGCAACTGCTCTGCTAGATACATTTAGAGGTAAAAAAATAACTTTAGTATATAATAGTTTTAAAGATAAAGATTTTAAAGAAATTTTAGAAATTTTATCTCCAATAATCAAATCAATTGAAATATTAAATATAGAAAATCAAAGAGGTATGGCAACTTACGAGATAAAAGAATTTTGCAAAACAAATAGTATCCCTGTGAGTGATTTTCTAAAGATTGATTGTAAAAAAGATTATTTGGTATTTGGTTCATTTGTTGTGGTTGAAGAATTCTTAAAACTGATGGATAAGTATGCGAAGTAAATTTACAATCACCATTTCAGATGTAAACGGTTCTAAGCATTATCTGCTTCATCAAATTATAAAAAAAATAATATTGTATATTATTTTGTTTGTGGTTTTGGTGATTATAGGAGGTTCACTTTTTATTAGTTTTTTGGTTAACGAAGTAGATTCACTTGAACACAAGAAAATTGTAGCACAAGAGCAGTACCTTAAATCAAAAATCAAAATAAATCAAGAATACGGTAAACTTCAGAATAATAATAAAAAATTAAAAGAGAAGATTAATCTTAAAACAAAAGAGTATGATGCAATAAAAGAAAAAGTAAATAACATAGAAGAACTTGTAGGCTTAAAGACAGATGCACAAACTGTCATGAGTGATAGATTGGAAAATTTACAATTTACTAGCAAGCAAGAGCATGTTATATTTCAAAATATTCCAAACGGTTATATCGTCCCATATACTGGGATTGCTTCAAAGTTTGGATGGAGAATACATCCAATACTCAAAAAAAGAGAATTTCATAAAGGTTTAGATTTTAGAGCAAAAAGCAATACGCCTATAAGAGCCCCAGCAGACGGAGTTGTTGAGTTTGCAGGATTTCATAAAAGAAGCGGATTTGGTAACTTGATTATAATTGACCATAATTATGGTTTCAGAACATATTATGGGCATTTGAAAAAAGTTGCTGTAAAAGCTGGACAATTCATAAAAAAAGGTGAAATAATTGGATATACTGGCAGTAGCGGTCTTTCAACTGGACCACATTTACATTATGAGGTAAGATTTATCTCTAGAGCCCTAAATCCTATCTATTTTGTTAAATGGAATAACAGTAATTTCAAAGATATATTTAAAAAGGAGAAATATGTACCATGGGAGTCTTTAATAAACATGATAAACAATCGTTTTCAGATTCAGAAACAACTATTGTTGCCAACGGAGCCAAAGTAGAAGGCATATTTAATTGTCAATCTAGGTTACATGTAGATGGCGAAATAAAAGGCGAAGTTCACTCTAAAAATATTGTTACCATTGGAAAACAAGGTAAAGTTTTTGGTAAAATTGAAGCTTCAAAGTTGATAGTAAATGGTCTATTTGAAGGTGACGCAGTTTGTAACAGTATCGAACTTTTAAAAGGTGGAATACTTAGGGGTAAAATTGTTTCAAAAGATTTAATGATTGAAACTAAGGCGATATTTGAAGGTCAAAGTAGTATTTACAAAGACAATGATAAAAAAGTGCCAACTAAAAATATTTTGGAAAAAGAGATAAAGAACTGATTCAAGCCACATGTTATGA
>Ga0256829_1003359_pt1 | contig 11163 bp, 10 predicted proteins | sample 131447metaG_FD_185979 | JGI IMG/M metagenome (GOLD analysis project Ga0256829, IMG submission 185979) | Hydrothermal vent microbial communities from Lau Basin, Pacific Ocean - 131-447 | ecosystem: Environmental > Aquatic > Marine > Hydrothermal vents | place: Pacific Ocean: Lau Basin | collected... | reverse complement strand
TCGCTTAGCAGTGTCGTTACTGTACTCAGCATCTAGCTTAAGCATGATCTTGAGTAGTTTAGCATCTTGTTTACTAAAACTACCCGTAACGGCGCGCATAGCACAGTATACGAAAGCTTCTTTATGCCCGTATAGGGCATTGGGTTTAAAGTCTATATATGTGTCTAACCTATTACCATAGGGTATTAAGAAATCTTTATCTAGAAATATATTAAGAAGTGTGTGTTTTACGACAACATCTTTAGCTTTATCTACAGCTATGAATCGGAGTAATGCTATAATAAGTTTGATGGCGCCATCTTCGGTAACTACATCTCGAAACAGCTCTCTGTGATGATAAGCTAGTTGGTCATATACTAACTTATGCACACCATTAGCTGCGCCGTTGCGATCAACACGATACAGTCGTCGCTGTAACACATATATCCTAGCTGCTAATAATATGGTCTTAGAGGTTATTTTATTAACACCAAGCACCGCCCTGGTTGGCGCAGATATAAGCTTACCGACGCGCTCACTAACACCTAATGTTGTCGGCGATGTGCGTATAGATACTGGTTTTAGTGGGGTATCTTTAGGAATGATCCTGTTCCTATACTTGTTAGCTAAAGCTAGCCCTAGTAGGCTTTTTATCCTAAGCTTAAGTTTAGCTTCACGATTGATAATTGGTCGCTTGGATAGCTTAGACCTTATAGTCTTAGCATATATTAAAAGATTAAGGGTAGACATGTTGAACCTCTAAGATATGGTTGTTATTAGTGTGGATTTTACAGGTGGTGTAGTCTCAACTACCTTCCACTGTATCTTTAGAACTTCTGTATATATGGCTGTTATGAAATCTACATAAGGAACAGTGGACACAGGGTTAGTTAGAACTGCTCTCAAGTTAGTAGCTATGGGCGCTGCGATCTTAGCGGCGTCATTAGTAACTGAACTGATCATGCTCAAACTTTGTGCAGTATCTGGTCCTATAGCAGCCTTCCAGTAATCAGCGCAGTGCTGACCTATGATCTCTGGCATCATAGGTCTAGTAGCGACACTGTATGGTATCATGAGTGTTCCAGCAGCAACAGTTATATCCACATTAGCTTGCGATACTGTTCCTAGTTGGAACTGGGTATCTAGCGCTTTAGATAATACAGTTAGTTTAGTCTGGTCAACGGCTTGTGGTAGGCCATGTAATTTTGAATATAGGTAGTTAGCAGCAGTCGTTATATCTAACATGTCGTTACCTAAAACTATCGATCTTAGCTTTAATAGCCATGAATTTCTTCTGTGTGGCTGAGTCAAACGGCACAGGCATGTTCATGTTACCAATACCTAACCCATCGTTAACCGCCTGTATAAACTCTGATATGGTGGCTACCAGTTCACATGTGGAGTTAGTGACATGGAACTTAGGTGTGTTGATAGCATAGTCTTTACCGACGTTATCCTTCTTGGTGTTGGTGTTGTTAGTAAGACTATTACTGGCGCTGTTAGTGGTGTCAGTGGTCTTGGTTAAGATCTTCTTGTTAGACGATAGTGTAAATGTGTCGGTCTGGGAATCTAACATAAAATGATTTTCTTTACCATCAACTAGTGTAAACGTACCATCTTTGGTATTTAGACTAATGTCATAAGTGGTATACTCACCATCGGTATCGCTGGTGTGTAAATGTACTCTTTTATTTATGGTATCATATGTTATAAAATAACTATGCTCCATAAGTGAATCAGGCGGTACATCTATACTACTTTTATTACTAAGTACTATAGTGCGTTTCTCTAGTTTCCTTAGTTCTAATTGGTTATATGGTGTCGTCCAGTAGTACTCATCAGCATCTGAGTACTTCCACAACATGACTACTTCATTCTTACAAACTGTTGGTGGTTCTAACCTATTGGTATCACCATTTGGTAGCCATCTGGCTTTAATAAGATCAGTTTGTCTAACATTAACAGCAGCAACGTTACCTTGGTTGTCAGTTGCCTTAACTGCGTGGTGCGTTTCTGCAGTGATCTCTCCATCCTTAGTGACTTGCAATTCGAACGGGAATACTTCTACATAAACTTCATCTTCTAGGATATCTTTGGCGACTAACCCCATACTGACATTCTTTAGTAGCGATTCATTTATCATACAGTATCTCCGTAGTGGTTTATATTTCACAAAATCCCACATTCTCCTGTTTTTCATGATATCTAGATTACTAATTAGGAGGGTATAATGGTACCAACTATTAGCACCAAAGGACTGTTTACCATAGCTGCTCCCTTTGATACGCTTACTAACCCAGATCAAGAATACACCGTAGGTTCTATACGTAGCTTACCAGAGCTAGCTGCATCTGGGGATGACCCACTCAATAACATATATATTAAAGCGGGCGCTACTGATGCCGATATGCAGAACGATATTAAGAACTCTGTTCCCATCGTTGTTCTGATATCTGTAGATGGGGATTTCATATACGTTCCTGCTAACAAAGTGATGTCTGTGGCTAAGTTAACAGGGGTGCCTTATGTAGAGAAGACTCTTATCGTAACCCTAGGGCACCTGCCTGTTGATGCTAATTTAGCAACTATAACTGCTAACATCATAGCTGATGTTGAAACAGTCATGGGTATAACTCCTATCGTAACACCTACCGACACATCTTCGGTTATTAGAGTGCCCGACACCCAACATAAGACACTCACAGCAACCAGACAGGGTAGAATAACTAATAATAAATCATACCGAACTAGGTATGAGGAGTTACTAGCTACTAACCAAGCACAAGTAGATCTTATCAACAACATAAACCAAGTTTATATTGGTAAAGGTATAGGAGGTTAATATGGCTGTCAACTCCTTAGATCTTGGTAAACAACTCACCAAGGTAATGAAATCAGCTAGCGTGGCTAAGGTAGATACATCTCCGATAACTCCACCTAATACAGGCGGTGGTGCCACTGGCATGGGTGCTCTAGGCACTACTCCACCCATAGCTACTAGCACTAAAGCTGTACAGCCGATGGGTAAGACCAATGCATTTGACACAGGAACATCACCCATCAGCACTCCAACATCTATATCTGGAGCTGCTAGCAACTATGGATTCGGCACAGCTCCTGCTAATTTAACAACACCACCGGTTATAAGTAAAGATGCGTTGGTTAACAGAGACCTTACTAACCCTGTTAATCTTAAGATAACAACAGTAGATGGTGTAATAACCACTAAAACTCAGTTAGCTAGTAAACTAACAGGCTTCAGCGATACCAAGATAGCCCACATGGAGACTATGGCTACCGAGCAGCTACGTAAGCTAAAATCGGTAATGACCACCCCGCCAACACTAAGATCTGGCGCTGTTGTTAACAGTGTTATTAAGAATCTTAACGCCATGGTAAGTGATGGCAAATCAGCTATAGGTAATTTTAAAGGTCTTAAATCCACAGTAAGTTGTAAGAACGGTCCTGGTCAGAATGGCTCTAATGCCATGATAAACGCAGCCGTATTGAATTCTGTAACAGGAGCTGGGTTATGCGCTAGCCCAGTTAATCTTCTAAATAGTATTAGGGAAATAAACGTAAATGGCTACGCTACCTCTGGTGAGGTTATGAGCAGTCTAGTTAATGCTACTAAGACTAACGATACCAGAAGTACTGTAGACAAACTTAAGACGCTGGCATCCGCTAAGGGTGTTCTTAAAGCCCCAGATGGTAATGATGCTGCAATAACAACAAGACTAACAACCGGTCTTATGAAACAGATATCTGATGCCAAGCTAACTACAAATCCAGTTACCGAATACCTAGGTATCAAGAATGCTACTGCAGCTCTGGATCCTAGTTTTGGGGTTAACCCAGATGGTACACCGGACGCGTCTGTTAGTAAAGACAATAACTACGCTAAGTTAGTTAGTGCTAGTGCGCTTAAAGCAGCCGGGATTAGTGCTACACAAATACCTGCGACTGGACAACCGACCGCTCCAACCGGAGCTAAACTAGATCAGATAGCTACTGTGGCTGCTAACGTATCTGGTGGGGCCAAGACCCCTAGTGAGGTCAGTGTAACACCTAGTTCATCTAGCCATAGGTCTGCTGCAGTTACTAAGGCTCTGAATGCTAGAGCGCAGCGTTTAACAGCATTAGCTAAAGCTAACGGGATAATATAATACTACTGGTGGCGGATATCCGCCACCAGTAGGTATATTAGTTATTGTTACTATGTATCGGTGAAAGAGATCTAGCGCTAACCAGAGCCCCTAAGCTATTTTCTACATAGCTACCTAGCAAGTACCCTATTCTATCTGGGTTAACTAAGTTCTCTAATGTCATAACACGCCTAGTTAAGCGTTGTGCCACACGTTTAGAAGCATATTTATTATGCAATATGTCACGACTACCTAGTACTGATAAATAGTTACCCAGCGGGGTATCATCTTCCATAACCGGATTAAATATCTCGTCGAAGATACTACTATTAACGGGAGATGTTATCATAGTACTGAAGTCAGTCACTGTGAACGATATATCGATGCCTAACGCTCTTTTTTTCTTATCAAATCCAAGAGTCGTGGTTCCTCTAGATATGGTAACTGACGTTATCATGCCTAGCCTAATACTCTCAACACCCTTGTTGAATAATGTGCACAAGAACGGTGACGTATAGGAACTTTTACCAGTCGCTAGTGGTAGTACACCAGCCAATACCATACATAACGGTATGTATATGTTCTGTAATTGAGATATAAAATGGTTATACGGTGATCTCAACTCCATGGTATATGTTTTCTGTTGGAAGTTCATGCTGCTGTCATTCCAGCGTTTAGGTACCTCAACATACGCGTTACCTGTTAATGAAGCTATAACGTTGGTTAGGTTAAGTGTTACCCCGTCCACAACACCTCTGAGTACGTCAGCGGCGGCATTGATCCCATCCTGTATTAGGGTATCCCCAAACACGTTACCTCTAGCCAAGTCGAAACTTAACGATCTACTTTTAGAGGCTAGTTGTTTAGCGGTATCGCCGATGTTAATACTAGTTACTGAGTTACTAAACGACTCAGAAGTACTTCCAGTGTGGTTAACAGCGAATACTGCGAAAGCACCACCCTGTCTAATAGAAGAGTCGAAACCTTTAATTACTGAATCTAACTTACTAGACGCCCAGTCATAACCTTTAATAAGTATGGATTTATCATCCTCAGCCGAAAATGAGCCAGATACAGTTGTATTAGCAGTTACTGTCTTGCCGTCAGCCGTGGGTAAAGCATCCCCTCTATTGGCAGCTGGGTCTATAGCTGCATTTGCTTTTTTCAGATAGTTCCCGAATGTTAAGTGGTGGTCTATCTCACCCCAGAACGTCTTGGCTGGTAGATTATCGATGGTTATACTAGACTGCTTAGCTAATTGGTCAGATTCCATAAGTGCGTGGATTCTCTCTTTAGTCTGGTTAGCAGCTCTCTGCGCCCTTGTTACCATCATGAACACATCTACGTATGAAGTAGTTCCTGATATGAACTCTTGGCCTAATAAATCATTGAAATTTTTTATATCAGCCTTACTAAATGTACCGGGCATACCGATCTTACCGATCTTGGCGGATGGGTTATTACCGTCGTCCATGAAGACCGGGTTAAGTAAGCCTTGTTCAGTAACTAGCTGGGTTACAAGCGTATTAACAGTAGCCCAATACATGTTCATCTGCGGGTTGAAATAGTAGAACTTAAGCATACTATCCCCGTAGAACGCTCCTAGTAATAACTTAGCAGTCCATATGGACGCAGTTATAATCGGGAACATAACAAACGCAGCCACTGTACCAACAGCCTTACCAACATTGTACGCTTTAGCTGGTCTACCGGTATTAGCTAATACTGAGTCTTTATAATCAACAGCCCTGAAGAAAAAGTCAATAAGACTATTGAACTTAGGTAATCCGAACTCTAGGAAGATGACTTCTTGGTTATCATCGATGGTTGTAGAATACCCAGCGCCCATACCGGTGTTAGCCATGTGGTCGGCGGTCATGTCGAACGATGGGTAACGGTGGGCGTTATAAGCACCGCCAGCCCTATCTAAGATCGATGATATCTTAGGGTCGGTCATGGGGTTGTACTGTGGTCTTGGGTTAACGTGTATGGAACCACCTATGGAGGTGTCTGTGTATTTTAAAGAAGCTGAGCTATCGAACCGTATCGCTGCTATGGATTTATCGATCTCAGTAGTTGGCACCATGAATCTAGAACGTATCCAATCTCTATCTAAAACAGTATTATCTCGTTCAGCCGCAGCCGCTCGTTCATCAGTTTTAAATATAGACCGTATGTCGAACCCGTCGTAGTTAGTAGCGCTCTGGGTACTGTTTGGCATGAACGTCTCCTTGTATAGTATTGGTCATGGAAAATTTATATACCTGGTGAGCTAGTGCTCACCAGGTACAATATTACCATTTAGATAAGACATCCACAGAGTTCACTTCAGGAGCTATCTCCCTTAGAACACCAACACGGTCCATCGATTCAGATGTAACCATCCCAGCTTCCTCGATAGCCAGTAACTCTTCAATGTTGAATTCACATAGATCAGCTGACTCGACAGTAGGTCCGTTGAGCACACTAGCGTACTGGATGCCGGGTGCGTTAACCCAGTCCCAAGTAACAATCTGCTTAACATAACGAACTGCTTGAATACCGATACGTTTAAGCACGGTGAAGCAGCGGATGGAGAAGCATGTGTCTTCTTCTGGGTTGTCTAGAGAATCTTTAAGACCCTTACCGTATACACCAGATGGCTTGACTAACCCCATTACCAATACTACTTTACCTAGCCCAGGGATTCCCTCGCTAATATCTGTTTGCTCTAACCATACTTGTTTAATATGCGCAGCTGCTCTAGCAGTTGAGATATCTAGATTTCTAGATACAAAGTCCCTAGTAGTTTGGTTAGGTTCTCGTCTAGGATGATCAGCTTCAGCACGTAACCTACCTGTGGACATACGTGTGTTTAAAACATTAGATTTATCATTAAGAATATTCTCAACATTATCAAAGCTATATGCTTCGCCAGCTGAGTTGAGGGCGTTGAATGCGCCTAGCACTACCTTATAATAACCGTCGGCGTCAGGTTTAACCACCCGGTTACCAGCATTAGATTTTATAACTGTTAGTTTAACATTACTCATGTGGAACTCCTTATTATTTCGCATATCAGAAACACGCTAAGTAGGTAGTGAGTCCGCTAGGACTCACTACCATATCTAAGCACGTAATACCGCAGACGCTTTGGTGGTCTGCTTCTCTTTGATAGCGATGGCAGTTGTGACACCATGTCGCATATAACCGCCCATGATCTTAGATAATGTATTATCATAAGAATAGTATACGTTAGTAAGCCCAACGTACGATGGCTTAGGTCGTTTACCACCTTTGTTAAGGAGGGTTCTATAGCTAACCATTTTATCTTTACTATCCCTAGCTACCATAGCTGTAATAATCTCCATAGCTAGTGGGTCGCTACCCACATTACTACCAGCATACTTAGCAGACTCAGCTACGATGTTAGACAAGTCATCGTAGGACATATACCACGGCACTTTACCCTGCATGATGAACTCATCCACTAGATCGTACATGAACCCAGCGTTCTTAACAGCTGCTCTGTTAGGGATGACTATGTCACCAGCTTGTATCTCTAGAACTTTATTAGCCACGCCATCAACTAGTATATCTTTAACATTACTAGCGACTACATTGTTCATGATAGGAGCTAGGACGGTCCCGTAGTTCATCTTAGTATCGACTATGGCGAACATGAATAGTAGCTTGATACTACTACCCATGACCGCTAAGCCTTTGGCTATATATCTTTCTGGAAAGATAATGTAGAAGTCTTCCTTAGCAACTGCTGTGTTACCCTTGTTGACAAGTAACTTAGATACAGCTGCTTTATTATGCTTGAAATCTGAGGAAGCTACTTTACCAGATAACATACTATACTTTCTCCACGGTATACTGGTTAGATAAGAAGTCTACGGTAAGCGCTGCTGTGGCACAGGTGGCTACTTCTTCTGGAGTCAGATCTGGGAACACCTTAGCATAGTGTAGCATGTGGTCGCTGAATACTTCGAAAGAGTCATCATCGTAGATGTAGTCCCCAGCTAGGATGCGACAGATAGAAGTTACATCCAGAAGTTTATCATGGGCTAGTGACGAGATGAATGCGTCTACGTGCTTATTAATAACCGCGATGCCTTCTTCAGAAATACCAACCACTTCTAACTCGTGCTCATCCATGGCGTTAAGATGTTCAGACACAGCCACACGGTAAGCTAGTCGTAAGATCTCAATATGCTCAATGTTAGCTTTCATATTAGACATGCGGATAGACTCTTCGTAGTACCCTAATAACATATCGACATCCATAAGAATGGTGTCTAAACTAACACGGCGATAACCAGGCTCGTTAGCTTCTTTAGCGCCATATGCGATAATGGCTGCTACGTTATGGTTCTCTAGGTACTTATCGTAAGTATCACCCACAACACTTACTGTAACATCCCCATCATCGTTAGTGCGAATACCAGCTATAAGGATTTCTGATTTAACTAGCTCAGCATAGCGATTGTCGATGATAACTACTAAGTTAGTTAAGAATGCGATAAGTCTACCTAGGTGGCTGATTCTAGCCTGGTCTGATGGTAGGTTACTAACGCCGATCGAGCCGTCCCTCATACCCAAGGCCAAAGCTAGTCCGATAAAGATCTCAGCCGATTTAGAACTACCTGAGGTAGGTAGATCCCTAAGATATTCATTAGTTTTACTAATATTACCGAAGATGTTCTTATAGATGGTTTCGAGTGCCCCATCCGGTAATTCTGTTAATAAATATTTAGCTCTTTCAGCAACGGCTTTAGGGGCTGTTGCTAGAACATCATCAACGTATTCCTTAGCATACTCTACGAACCATACCCTATCGGGCAGATCTTCAAACACCGCACCGGATCTAGTATCCACGTTATCAGCTGTCAAAGCATCGGTGTTCTGTTGGTTAGCCAGAATGCTAATGTGTACCTTATCCACAATACTGGTAGGTTTAACGGTTGATTTATCTTTAACAGACTTCTCTAAGATGCGGCTGCATGGTAAGATAACATTTCGGAAATGATCTACCTTACCGGCCACGATTGTTGCTAGCCCAGAGATAGCTTTCTGTGTAATAGGCGCCTCGAACCCATATTCATCAATGGCGGTATACACGGAGTTATGTTTAGGTACTAACCTAATGCCTTTTTCTTCTAACTTGCTGGCTAAACGGGTTACTAAGCTCATTTTACATCTCCATATCTACGAATCATTTCATTCTCAACAACGTTGTTAATAAGCGCTACTGTATTATTAAGTTCACTAGCGTTACTAACATCACCGCTAACGATGCCGTCCGATTTAGTAGCTGCAGCGACGATAGTTTTAACGCAGATCTTACATGTGGATTCTAATAATCTTTCATTATGCGAGGATGCCGCTACGGGCATGGGGTGTTTAACTAAAGACATAGTTACTCCTTGTGGTAAATAATAGGTATTTCACTAAAAACCAGTGGGTGGTTAACCACCCACTGGTAGTATCTTACTCTTACTTAAAGAACTCATCAACAACTTTGTTAGTAAGTGCCTCTAACAGTGTTGATGTTGTACCTAATAACCCAGGGCTATTAACGATACGAGCGGCAATAGATCTAGTACTGAACTTAGCTTCTACAACCTCACCGTTTTCAGTATAGATTGGGTCATTGTACACTTCACCAACGGTAAATTTCAACTGGTTACCAAGTACTGCTTTATCAGCAACTCCGTGTGATTCAGTTGTCTTAATATAGTACTTGATTTCTAGCTCATTCTCAGCCAACGGAACCCCGTCGATGGAGTAACCACCGTCAACCTCACCGGTGTGTCCAGTAGCTTCCTTAAGTGCTTTATCTGTCTCTAGGACTAGCTTCTTAATAGAAGGAGATAGTGTCTTAAACTCACAGTTGTAGTACACCTGCACCTTCATGATCTTACCACGATAACCAGCCTTAGGGCTTAGCATCTTAAGATCCTTAAGGATCTCTAGTGACCGTTTATCTAAGTCACCGCTAACAGAGGATGTTATAGCATCCAGTATAGACAATAACGGTGTCTTGGGCTCAACGCTATCTCCTGGGTTCAAAACGCTCATTATTTTATCTGTATTAGTCAGCTTGATGGATTTAGTCTTAATGACTACAGTGCCTAATCTTTCTGCTAACTTACTGTACATAGCTCCAGAATCTTCATAAGTCTCTGGTGTTTCCATTAGGGCAACATTTATACTAGTTCCCATCTTGTAAATAACCCTAGTCTTATCGAAGATATCTGGTTCGAAGAATGCCTTATCGTATGCTAGTGAGGCACCTTTATTAAACTTAGCACCCTTCTTAAAGTTAGCTACTTGTTTATGCGGGAATGTCGTACCGGCTTCCTCTTTAGAAGTCCACTCTGCTAATGAGTATGACTTCTTACCTGCTTTCTTATACATAACTGTTAATTTATTATCACTAACAGAAATAACTTCCCCTGGCTCTATGGCTGTAACTACGTATTTGCTATCTGCCCTACTAGCGAATACCGCCTCATACCCAGTTCTAACATAAGGGGCACGCATCTCGCGCATGGGTATGACATGTGAGTTCTGGATGCTAATAAAATTTGCAAAACATTAATGGTGAATCGTTACTTCACCATCCATCAAGTTGTGTGGATAGTCGCAAATACCACCACTTGATGCCTATAGGTTTCCCTATAGTTTAGACTATATCTTCAGTGGTTTCCCACTGCACTGCGTTTCGATTTAAGGGATTCCATACCCACCCACTTGGGCCCTACTCTACTCGCTTTAATACCCAATATGGGTACCATCTGGTTATTACAGTACAGATGTCATTAACTTACCTCAGTAAGCGTGGCTTTCGATAGTCGTTGAACTCATCCACCCTGGTCACCCAGGTAGCTTTCGCTGTTGAAGGGACTTCGTTGCATCGGTTCCCCAATCTCACAAGGTTATGACCATGCCGTTAGGAATCATTACTCCAACGGTATCATGCTGCATTTCTGCTGCATGAGTGGTACTTATGAGCTCTAAGGGGTTCCTGCTATTAGCAGTGTTTAGAGAC
>Ga0256829_1003358_pt1 | contig 11164 bp, 11 predicted proteins | sample 131447metaG_FD_185979 | JGI IMG/M metagenome (GOLD analysis project Ga0256829, IMG submission 185979) | Hydrothermal vent microbial communities from Lau Basin, Pacific Ocean - 131-447 | ecosystem: Environmental > Aquatic > Marine > Hydrothermal vents | place: Pacific Ocean: Lau Basin | collected... | reverse complement strand
GCATAGAGGTCTTCTTCGTTTTCACGGATAATCACCATATCCATGTCAGGGAAGTTTGTATCAACATAGGGGTGGTATGATACGCATGGGCGCACATTGGCAAATAACCCAAGGCTCTTCCGAACAGTCACATTCAGGGATTTAAAGCCCCCGCCCTGCGGCGTTGTAATCGGTGCCTTCAGAAAAACTTTCGTACGGCGTAAAGAATCCCACGCGCTATCCTCAATCCCCGTTAAGATGCCGCGCTTATAAACCGCCTCACCGATTTCGATTTCCTCGATATCAAGGCGCGCACCGGCGGCCTCAAGAATGTTCAATGTCGCATCCATGATTTCGGGGCCGATACCATCGCCGCGGGCCACTGTGATTGGGGTTTTATTGCTCACCTGTAAACTCCTTAAGAAAAAACGCGGTTAGAATCACCTACGCAGATGCAAAGAGTTTAAGCGATAACGCTATGTTTTTCTAGTGGCTGGATTCCAGAAGATTACATCCCGCGCGAGGGCTTTTTTATCATCGCTGCGCCTGTAAACATATATCCCCAATACAGACAGCCCCACCGCCCAAATCGCACTAAGGTTACCCATCGCCGCCATGACAACGCCTGCCTTGTCGGTTTCAAACATAATCACGTATGCAATGCCAAACATCTGCGCCGCCCATGTAAAGGCCATGAGATACCCGAATGTTGGGCGCATACGGCGGACATATTTATCATCGGAGGCCACCTCCGCGCGCAAAGATTTGTTAATCTCCGATAAGGTGACCTGATAATTTTCCATCTCCATCTCCGCCATTTTTTCAGTATGGCGGTTGGCTTCTTCTAATTGCTCGGGCGTGATTTGCCCTGCTTTTAGGGCCTCATCGACCTTCTCCAAGGCTTGCGCAGCCGTCTTGGCCACGGGGTTATCAATCGCCCCCAGCGCGCCGCCGACAATCGCAACCAACACAGGCAAGCCTATATTTGCGAGTAAACTTGAAATCATCATGGCCTCCTATTCCACCAAAATGTAAAAAATATGCCGCCCGATCACTGCGCACGGGTCTTTGCCGCGTGCCCAATATGGGGTGATTGTATCGGCATGGTAATGGGTTGCGCCGTTTGTGATATCCGTAAGCGAACCAATCACCGCCCGCCGCGCTAATCTCAGGGCAGTTGCGAAATACACATCCTCCTCACCGACGCTTTGTAATTTGCGGAAATTCGGATCAGACCTGTTCCAGCACGAAAATTGATACGGCTTTTGGCAGACCTGAATAATGTTATTCCCCCACCAGAATGTCCCGCGTTTTTCGGCCACCGCCACGCGATTTTGAATCACATTCGCCACCGCCTGCATCCCGTCGGTGCCCTCTCCGCGCGCTTCACCCCATAATGTGCGCGCCAGCACATCAATGGTGATTTGATCATAAAATTCCTGCATCGACGCGGCAGAGTTATTATCCTCACCGCCGTTAATGGCGACAAGGTTGGGTGTTTTTTTCATCTTCATTCTCCTTAGTTTTTATCTTTTGGCGGGTTCAGGCTCGCGGCCTTTAATGCGGTTTTATCCAGCTTCGCCTCAATGCGCAGTAAATGCTCCACCAGCCGCGCTTCTAACAGGCGCAAATCATTTTGTGAGGCATAGTTTTTCGCAACCTCCAGCTTAAACCCGTGCAAGGCTTCACGCAGTTGGTCACACCGCCGATCCAGCGTAATATGCACCTCATCAATCGCCTTATCGGTTTCCCCGCGCACCCGCCATATCATCAGCAGCAAGCCCGCCATCGCCGGCAAATCAACCACGGTGATCCACCAGATCAAATCCTGTGAAATTTCTGTCATTTCATTTCTCCATAAAAAAACCGCCCATTAAGGGCGGCTTACGTATTCCGAGTATTTATCACCATATATAATGAGGAAAGTTTGTTGTCGCATAGACACTGTTAAGCCCTAAAAGAAGCAGCGCGAAAATGAATAGCGGCAATAAAAGCAATCCGGTAAAAACCCCCAATAATGCGCCATTTACCACCTTATGCCCGCGTTTTTTATAAACAAAAGCGCCAAAGAAGCCCCACATAATTAAAAATAATATAGCGGCCAATGCACTGATATATAGTGATGCTTCGTTCGTAAACATTCCTCATGATACTGTTTTTCCTATCGTCTTTACACATCAAATTCGCTGTTTGCGTTATGGTTGTTCCCGCCGCGCATCCAGCTATAGCCGCCCTTACCATAAAGGCGCGTGAGGCGATCGGGCTGGAGCGATAACGCCCCAGCCACCGCATCCAACCCGTCATCTTGTGACGCGCCAGAGCGTGTATCCGGCCTCCATTCCCGCATTTCCATGAAAAACGGCGTGTCGCAGACGCTTTTATGGACAAACAAACGCTTTGCCGCCATCAGGGCATCAACCCCCTCAATAATCCTAACCGCCTTGGGCCGCGAACTGTGGGTTTCATTCACCCGCGCGGGCGCTTTGGCCTTACTCAGCTCATTGCGCAAAATATTGGGCAAGAACCGCCCGATGCCGTTTGTTTCCACCGTAATACAGGGGATATAAAATTCCTTTGCGATTTGCGCGATGATGCGCGATTGCTGGGTCGCTTCATCGGTTTCATCGGCCTCATTCACACGGATATAGGCCAAATGATGCAGGTAATAATTCCCGACCTCATCGGCGAAGACCACCGCGCAGACACTGCTATCCCCGCCTGCCTTACCAAATGCAGGATCCCACCAACAGGACGCGCCCGCCATTTTCATTTGCCCGATAAACAGCGCCCCCAGCGCACGGTCATATTCTAAAGCTGCGTCATAGATTTGCAGCAAATCAGGATCAAGCCGCCCTTGCATGATATTGACGAATTTCAGCATCATCTGACTGTCGAATTTATTCGGCCCCGTATCGGCGCGCATTTGCTCTATCGCCGCGTGGCTGTAACGCTCGGGCCAGGTGATCTCTCCATGCTCATCCATAATCGGCAGGGATAAACGCAAAAACCCGTCTAAAAATGGCGCGTCCTCCCCGATTTCGGTGCGCGGCATATCGGCATAGATAGAGTAGTAATGATGCGGCGTCCCGACATAGAGCTGCGTTCCGCCCGCCACCAACACATAAGGGATCTCCCCCAAACGATCGCGCAAATCCTGCCTTTTTTCCGCGCTGTCGCTGGTGTTGGGCACCTCCACATCATCGCAGATCACGACATCGGCGCGGCTGCCTGTAATATTTGACGTTACGCCCTTTGCGATCATTGTCGGATCACGCAGCTCCATCATCCGTTTCACCGTAAAGCGGTCGGACGCCCATTGATCGGCGCGGTTTGGTTTTAGGTTTTTGGTGAGGGGGTGACGCTCAATAATCCGCTTCACATTGCGCACCATTTTTTGCGCCAAGGTCACATCAGCGGCGAGCACCAAAATACGAATATCGGTTTTGCGGTAAATCAACCACGCGGCAAAAAGCCCCACCATCGTGCTTTTGCCTGCACTGCGAAACGCCATCATCAGAAGGCGCGTGTCCCCGCGCTTCCATGCACCTTCCAGCCAGTCCGCCATTTGCACATGGATCAGCGGGGTTTTCTTATTTTGCTGCTGATTCCAAAGCACAGTAAAGAGCTTGAAATCCGCTTCTTTCAGCGCATATCGGGACATAGATCACCTCATTTTGGGTTTGTTATTTAGGAATTGTTTTAAGGCATAAAAAAACGCCCCGACGGGCGCTTAATCTTCTGTACTCAGTGATATTGGGTAAGGCGCTTAAACCTCCGGCGTGTCATTCGGCACTTCGGCAACTTTATCCAGACCATCAGGCAAACAGACCTCAAGATCAACCGCGCGCTTATCATAGCGTGTATTCAAATTGCGCACTGAAATACGATCCTCTGATATACCGGCCTCAACCAGCCTTCCCTTGATAAACTCCAAGCGGTCACTGGCCACGGCAAAGTTATTTTTCAAGTGTTGATAATGCAGACGTTCAAAATCATCAGGCGCGCGTAAGCCTCGCCCCAGACCTAATTGCTCATCCAAATCATAGGAAGAATGCCCTGTCAGAATGAATGTCACATTCGGGTCTTCGATTACATCTTGCGGGATATGTTCAAAAAACGCCAAGTTTCGTGACGTTGTTGTGCGGTTATAATCAAATTCGAAATTCACGATTTTATGATCGCCCTGCTCGCCTTGCCAAAACTGCGTATATGCAGGCGCGCTGATCAGTGTTAAACGCCCGAACGGATCTTCGAAGAGATCAATTTCCGCACCGAAATCGGGCGCTTTACAGAACATCTCATTCACATCAAGGCCGTTAGTATACTCGCTTGCGTCGGGATTATCCCAATAATCCTTAATCGCGGCAGCCGTCGCCAACAGCGCAACCACAGCAACTGGCATAACCAAGTTCGGCTTATTCTCAGATCCGTAATCTTTGATTTTCATACGCATATTTGCGCGGCCCTCACACTCATAATTTTATGTAATATATCCACTTAGGCTGCATAGTCATAGTTAATCTTGTGCATCCTTGTCAAATTTTCCGCTTTGTAAATGCGCATCCAACTCCTCCTTGGCCTTAACCATAAGCGCATCCATGAGGGGCTGATCCTCCTCATTTTCAACATGCGGGTTCTCAATATCCGCCCATTCCGCCAGTTTCGTCAAAAGTTGGATATGCGCAATCGCAACCTTACAGGCATCGTGATGGGCTTTAAAATCTTTGGGGGCTTCGGGGACGCTTTGGTTTGAAAATTCCTTATATGACTCCAAAGCGGTTTGTAGGGCATGCGGCAAAAACGCCGCGATTTCCTCGCGCGTGTGCACCTGTTTATTCGGCATGTTGGCTCCTTAAAAGGTAATAATCATTTTATAAATCGAGAACACGAAGGCCGCGCTCATGGGCGGGAGTGTTCTCTTCTGAAATGCGGCTGATTTTTTGGCGACGCGGCATGCCCATTACGCGATCTTCCTGCAAGACACTGCCGTCACCACCGTTATGGGAATCGACAATATCGTTCATAATATCTTGCAGGTGTTTATCGCTTTTCATGGGTTCGTCTCTTATCATTTTTATGATATGTAAAAAAATAACAACCCCAGCCGCGCCAAGTCAAATATTCTATAGGTGTTTAGAGAGAATAAACCATTGCCCGCCGTCACTCACCACCGTGATGGTGCTGTATTGACTGTTAAGAGGTTGACCATACCCATCGGGGCCACTGCCGCCCTGCTCTGTCACGGTGATGACATTGGCTGATCCGTCGGTTTTCTTAATGGTGATTGTCCGGCCAATAGCCTCTGCCGCGTTTGCGGGTGGCAGGCGCACGGTCATCGCCCCGCCAAAGCTGGAGAGCAAATAGGTATCCACCGCCATATCAATATCGTATGTGCCGCTGCCGTCGTAAAAACGCGTATTCCCAGCCGAACGGTTCGAGGCAATCACGAACCATTCCGCCCCGTTAGACAGCATCATCACATAGTCATTTTCCGCGCCTAAGAAAAAATCCTTCCCATCAGGCCCCGCGCCGCTATCCTCAGTGACTGTGATCACATTGGATGAACTGTCGGTTTTCTTCACCACCATCATCACGCCCACCGCATCCGCCGCATTGGGAAGCTCCACGGTTAGCGCGCCACCAAAAGAGGAAACCAAATGCACAGAATGGGATAGATCGAGCGTAACCGTTCCGCTACTGTCGATAAATTCCGTGTCATAGCGTTGCAGCGTCGCATTCATATCGGTCACGGTTGTGCGTTGCAGGCGGTTTTTATGCGGAAACCCTGCATTATAGGCCGTATATTCCCCGCCTGATAAATCCCAGATCGCCGCCCCGTCACTGACCGAGAGCAGATTAAAGATCGAGGTTTCAACTGACCCCGCCTCTAATTTAATATTCGGCACTTGGTTATTACTCTCCGCATATGGATTAACGAAGAGCGTTTTATCCGACCCCGCTCCGATGATAAAGCACCCTTGCGCCGTGCCTTTCACATTGGCTTCGCAGTCAATAAAGGCGTTATTGAACCTCCCTTCCTCCACGTAAAACCCCGCGCCTGAAATATCCGCACCCAGTGAATAGGCGCGGCACGCATGGAATTTATTGGCGTTCGGCGTATCGCCCGCGCCGCTGCGGAAAAGATGAAAGCCGTTCACTGCGGGCTGTTCAACCAAAACGCGGTCAAAATTATTCCAGTAACACGGGAAATTCGTATTGGTATATCCATCAAGCTGCACGCCCGTATTGGGCGCAACAATTGTGACATCGCTTACGCTGGTTTGCACAACGGGGCGCGTTAGTCCATAGAGCTTAATCCCGACATCTCCGCCTTCGATACGTAAATCCGCGATGCGGGCATGATCTTCGATGACCTCAATGACATTAAAGCTGTTATTAGCGGCTTTGAGCACCGATCTTTGCCCTGCCCCGAATATGGATTGCCGCGCCGTCAGTTGGATTGTGGCAGAGACCAGATACTCCCCCTCAGGGATAAACACGCTGTCCGCCGCGCTCAGCGCATTGAGTATCGCATTTGTATCATCCGTCAGGCCATCACCGGCCGCGCCGAAATCCTTCACGGAGATCAAATCGCTGAACTTATCATGGCTGGTGCGGGTCGCTGCGCCTGTGCCGGCGGGCGTAAAATCAGGGGGCGCTATAGCCCCTTCCAATGACACCGCGACCGGGTCACCATTACCATCAAAACCCAGCGCCTTATTGCTGCGCACACCCCGATCAGGCAGCACAACACCAGACGGCGTTTCATGGTCTGAATAACGCAGCATCACATCATTCTCGCGGTTTACTTGCTGCAGCGAGGCGATCATGTAATCCAGCTCTGTGTTGATACTCGCGGCGGAAAAATCACCACCCTCCAGATAATCGGTGACGCGCTCTATGGGGAGTTCCCGCGCCAGTGTAATCACTGCGCCATTGATCGGCGCGCTGTCAAACGTGATCTCACCGCCCGCCGTCGCACCTGCACCGCTGATGGTGTACCCGCTCGACTGTTTCGCACCATCAATATAGACGGCTAGATCCTCACTCGCGAAAATCGGAAACGGATAGCTAAACCCCGTATCCGATCCATCCCCCACATAGCGCACAATCGGCGTTACATCTGGCATTTTGATATGTTCGGGCATCACTACACCTCTTTCTTTGTGGCTATGTTATTAAACGCAAACAACGCATGCGCGTTGCTTTGCACAGGCATTTTAATATGTTCGGGCATTCTTATTTCTCCTTAAAAAATAAAAAAAAGCCGCCGAACGGCGACTTTGATAATTCTGTTTTCATTTATGATGGATCGCTATGAATCCAGATGCGGCGCATCGTATGTTTCTTCTTCGTCCTCAAGATAGCCATTCGCTTCCATTTCGGCGATCTCGCTAAGCTCATAGGAAATATAAGACTGCACCATTTTTTGACCGCCTATGTCATAGGTAAAACGATCCCCGCACTCTTCATGAATGGCATGATATAGTGCTTCATTCGCGGTCATGATAACCACTTCGTCATCTTCATAAATCACTTCTTGATCATGCTGCGCGGCGAAATCTTCCATCACTTTGTAAAATGCATCTTCGGAAATACCGCTTTCAAACGTGTCCGCAGTCGGCGACAATTCACCCGTACCATCCTGCCCCAGAGTAATCCCCGGCTTTGAATAGTAATTCATCGCTATAATATAGACACCTTTCGGGTCTAATGAATCATTATTGAACGTATCAAGCGTTTGTATCATCTCTTATCATCCCTGTTTTTTTATATTAGTGGCGAATAATACAACAAGACCCCCGCATTATGCAAATCATAATGCATTGCCGATGATACGCGTGCCTGCGGTTAAGTTGTTCAGATTATTTCGCTCTTGTAATTGCGTGCGTTGCAGGACATTGAGTGCGTTGCTTTGGCTGACATTCAAATCCACCGCGTTCAGGCGCAGATTATCCAGCTCCTCACGCCGTGAAAGCTCATCTTCTGTTTCTTCAAACATGCCAAGCAATACCGCCTGCGATGAGCCTGCGCCCGATCCAACGCCTTGTGATCCAAAGCTGGCGCGTTGACGGGCAACGGCGCGTTTTAATGCGGCTTTGCGCTCTTCCTCATTTTGTGCGGCGCTGAGCGCGATTTGTTGTTTCTGAAGCGCCGCATCCTGCGCCTGCTGCTGCTGTTGCAACGCTTGGCGTTCCTGTAATTGCTCTAACGCCTGATCTTGCGATTGACGGCGTGAAAATTCATTCACCGCCAGCCCGACGCCCTGCGTTACCAATGCTGATGTTAAAACCGGTACAAGTGCACCCATATCCGTATCCTTTCTTTAGTCATTCACTTTGATTTCTGAGGCCACAAAAAGCAGCGTAAAGGGCAATGGCAAATCCTGCTCAATCCGCCAGAGCGGTGAAACGCCCTGCTTCTGCCACCCGAGCGCGCGTACGCGTACATCCCCGCTGATGATTTGATTGGGTTGATCAAGAATGTCTGATCCGAATTCCTTCAACGAAACATCTTTTAAACCCCGCCCGACATCAAGGCGCATCGCCGCCGTATCCTGCAACCTGAAAATCGCCTCTATTAAACGTATCTTGCGCCCTGCACCTATCTTGCCGACCTCATTCGGGGGCAATGGCTCTACGATATGCGTATAGGGCAGCCCGATCTGCACCGCGCTTGCGGGTTCAGAAAGGGTCACTACGCCGCCAAGAACCGTTTGCGAGGCAATCACCCCGCCATCGGCCACAATCGAGACCTCTTGCCCATCAAGATGATCTAGCCCTGACCACATACTTGCGGGTGAACCGACCTGACCTGATAACGCGGAATCCAGATGAAGCGCCTCATCAAATTGCTCGATGAAATAACTGCCATCCCTTAGGATGAGCATATAAACATCATCCCCTACGGCCGCGACTGATTTGACAGCGCCATTCGTTTCATGCAGCGTCCACGCCGATACGGCCTCTGCCCGAAAAACGGTTAGGGTTGCGAACTTGCCGTCTTCGCGCACCACAAATAATAAGCGGTTCTTTTGATCATAATCTTGTTCAATCGGCGCGCCGATCACATGCCGCGAGAGTAGCGCCAAATCGGTGGAGGTGTAGGCTTGCTCTAAATCCGTGTACAAAAACTCATACAGCCCCTGCCCGTTGCGGGCACAATAAAGCGTCGCCCCATCGACATTTACCGGAGGCACATACCGATCTATGCGAGATCCTGTTCTGGTTTGCCTGCGAATTTGCACCGAAATCGGCGTAAGCGGATCGCCTGTAATCATCCATTCCGCGCCTGATGTAAAAACCTGCAAATGACGAGATGAAAACACGCCGCGAATGGCATTCACTTGATCAGAGAGGATCGAAAATTCAATCGCTTCATCATCCAGACCTTCGCCCAGATCAAAATTGAATAAATCCCCTGATTTTGAAAACCAAAGGCGGTTTGGTAAATCACGACTGCCGCCAATGACAAGGCGGTCTTGATGAAACGCCACCGTTACGGGGTATCCGCGCACAGGTGAGAATGCCTGTTCATACCAATCAATTGTTGCGTCGGTATTGGGCAGGGTTAAGAACTCCTCACTCTCCGCGTCATCAGGATCATAATCGGGATTGGGTTTTGGGATCACCGCAGCGCTGACCACTGTCGGGGAATCAAAATCCGTAATCTCAATATCAATGCCGCGGACGCGCAGGCGCGTGCCCTCATGCCCCGCCGCAAATACATCCGCCGACGCGGTGAGGGTAATTGCGCCGTCTGTCGCGCTCGGCGTAACGCTCACCGCGCTGTCTGCAAATTTGAAAAAGGGCTGAAATATAATATCGTTATCTGTGAAATACACCCAATCCGTCAGCGTCCAAACACCACCGATAGAACGCACCAGCTTTTTCGGCGGCACATCAGGATGCACCAGCAACAGCGTATCTGCGCTCTGTGTCCATGTCAGTTGCGGGATTTGCGATAGGCTCCATGGCGCGGCGATCGTTTGTTCTTTGATGCCGCCAGAATAAATATCAATTTGCCCGTCTGTCACTACAAGCAGCGCCGTTTGCTGGGTGTTAAATTCAAACGCGATCAGCTTGCCATCCCCAGCGGCGGTATCAATATAGCCAAGCCCCGCGCGTCTGGTCACACCGCCTGTGGGCTTAATGAACACATTACGCAGCGCCAGCGCCCCGTTATCATAGGCGCGTAAATCGCCGCGCCCCAAAAGCTCTTGGCTCACCTCCCCCGCGGTGAAGGTGGTTTTAATATCTCTTATTCGTGTCATGATTTTTCCTCACTCGCTGTGCTTGCGCTCAAGCCATAAAAAAAGCCCCGCATCTGCGAGGCTCGGTTTCAAAAAATTTTCAAAAGGTCTTAGCCGTTCGTGTAAAGCTCATCCTGATCCATACCAAGATCAAGCGATTGCCCTGCGACAAGCTGTACATTCGCCACAGGCGATGTTTTCGGCTGCACGGCGCTGGTTCTCAGGTTCAGCCATTGCCCGGGCGTATTATCAATATCATTCAGATATTTATCAATCGCCGGAAACTCAGTGCGCATGTCTTCTTCGCTCATCCCGTCATATTGGATGGCACACATATCAACGTAACATTCGCGCACAAATGATTTTTGAATTTGCGTGCCGTCTTCGCTTAAAACATCTGCGGCGACATCATCATTGGAAAACCGCAAACACATATGATCATAAGCCTGAATCATGCTTTCATCTTCTGATCCCGGACGACAATATTCCAGCTTCTCACCCGCGTCTTTGGTTTCATCATCTACCACCATAAAGCCTTGCCTGCGCCAGAAATTAATGCGGCGCTCCGCGAAATCAATGGCTTCGGGTAATTCTTCTTCCGCGTATCCTGAATCATGCAAACGATCAGGATCTTCGATATCAATTAATGTATGGGTCACGCCGTAACGCTCTGTCATGTAATCAGAAACGCCTTGATTAAATTGCGGCCCTATTCCGAGGTTACGAACCTCTTCGATCACGCCTGTCCACGGCACATACATGGCCTTATGGCCTGTGCGCTCGGCATTTTCGTCTTGCCCTAAAATCACCTGCGACAGCTCTATCCCGACCGCGCGGCCTGTATCATCGCGCAGCAGGAAAAAGTTCTCACCATTTTCAAAACGCTCGGTGAGCAGCTCAATGGGCTCACGGTCATTTTCATCGGTAAAGATT
>Ga0256829_1003357_pt1 | contig 11164 bp, 14 predicted proteins | sample 131447metaG_FD_185979 | JGI IMG/M metagenome (GOLD analysis project Ga0256829, IMG submission 185979) | Hydrothermal vent microbial communities from Lau Basin, Pacific Ocean - 131-447 | ecosystem: Environmental > Aquatic > Marine > Hydrothermal vents | place: Pacific Ocean: Lau Basin | collected... | reverse complement strand
CAGGCTTTTATTGCAACATCAATTATTTCATCATTTGCTTCTCGCATAAAAACACTCCCACCACTGGTTACATTTGTGCGCCAATCATCTCCACTCGCTTTACGCCCATAACAACTTACAAATTGTCCATCAACTATATCTACACGAAAATCTGTGTTATCATAATCTATAAATTTTTCTATATAAAAATATCGTAAATCCATCTGATTTAAAAATGGCATAAGCATATCTAAATTTGCTTCACTCTCTATTTTTGTTAAACCGACTCCACCCCAACCATCTGTTGGTTTATAAACCATTTTATCCCATTTCTTTATAATTTTTTTCAACTCATGCCCATCATCTCTATGACAAAGGTTATAATCAGGTGTCGCAATCTTATGATTACGCAAAACAAAAGAGGTATGGAATTTGTCTTCAGTCAAAGCAAAAGCATCATAAGAGTTTATCATCGGTATCACTCTATTGAGAGCTTGATATAAATACATTTGGTATTGTGTCTGCTCTCCGGCATTATAAGAGAAAAAGAGATCTAGTTTATTTAATTTTTCGCCATAATGCTCTTCTCCTCTATAAATAATATTGCCATTTTTAGCGATTGCATGACGCAAACTAACATCATCTAATGTCTCAATTTCTCTCTCTTTTAACTCTTTAATAATCTTTTTGGCAATTTTATCTCCGCCACCATTTTTATATAACCACATACCTATTTTTCTATTTGCCATTGCTATCCCCTTTTTTAAAATCACCATGTTGTATAAAATATTGAAATAATTTTTTGCTTAAATCTATCCGACTTACAAAACTCTGTTTATCTGCTCTTTCATGTACTGTATGATCACCATCACCATAAGGTCCAAAGCCATCTAAAGTCACTACACCACAGGAGCTTACAATATTTGCATCGCTTACTCCCCCTCTAGCTTCATGCAGAATTTCTTGAGAGCTTATACGCTTAATATCTTCTAGTAAATCTAATGATTCACAACTTTGTTGCATCACATCCCTTTGAATGCCACCACTTAACTTCGATTTTGTACCAGAGACATAAGAAGTATTTACAATATGATTCACTGCGTTTAGAACCCTTTGGCGTTCATCAATAGTGGTGTATCGCAGTTCAAAAACCATATGCGCATGGGGAGAAATTGTATTTGCACCTATTCCACCCTCTATTTTTCCAACATTTACTGTAGTTCCCCTTTTTAAGTCTGTAAGTTTTACCAACTCTTGAAGTTTATAGGAAAGTTCCAAATTTGCATCATAACCATCTGAATAATGGTTTCCAGCATGTGCTGCTTTTCCCTCAATATCTATAAAAAAAGTACCTACACCTTTACGAGCAGTTACAACTTCCATATTTTTTCCAGCTGCTTCATAAACGAAGCAGTAATCATAATTTTTTGCTAATTCGGCTGTTAAATGTTTAGAATCATCACTTCCACTCTCTTCATCACTGACAAAAAGAATATCAATATTTCGAATATCTAAGCCCTCTTTTTTAAGTGCTCTTAATGCCTCAACTAAGACGATGTTACCGCCTTTCATATCACAAACACCAGCTCCATAAACCCACTTTTCATCAACCCTATACTCCTCAAATTTTCCTTGAGGAAAAACTGTATCTAAATGACCTAAGAGAAGTAATTTTTTTGAGAATTTATCATGCGAAGAGAGATAGTGTCTATGATTTCCAATAGCATCACGCTTATGTATCTTTGGTGTATAACCCAAATCTTGCAGCCATGTATCAAATAAAAGACCAACTCTATCAACGCCACGTTTATTTTTTGTATAGGAATTAATTTTTACAACAGATTCTAAATCTTTTAAATATTGCATAATACTCCACTATCTTGAAAACTGATTTTGAGTTATTATACTATGTATGTTTGAAGTTTGTTAAAAATTTTGATGAAATTTTCTACACTATGCATATAGTGTGTAAAGGGGGAATATTCTAAGGGTTTATAGAGCTCAAGAGCTCAGAAGAATTATTTTCTTCTAAGTTCTTTAATACGAGCTTTCTTACCTGCAAGATCACGAAGATAAAAGAGTTTAGCACGACGAACACGACCGCGACGAATAACTTTTATCTCTGCAATTGAATCAGAATAAAGTGGGAAAATTCTTTCAATACCAACACCGTTAGCACCGATTTTACGTACTGTAATAGTTTGACCAGTACCTTGACCACGTTTTGCAATACAAACACCCTCGTAGTTTTGAACACGAGTTTTGTCACCTTCTTTAATTGTTACTGCTAAGTTAACAGTATCACCAGCACGAAAATCTGGAATATTTTTCTCTGCTGTTTGTGCTTTTTCAAAGTTTTCAATATACTTATTTCTCAAGATTAAATCCTTAATTTTTTACAGCTTTACTGTAACTTTATATCTTTTTAGCTCATCTGGTCTGAAAAATTTTGTTTTACATTCAGACAAGGCTAATTTTAGTGAGCGAATTTTACTATGATTTCCCTTTAAGTATTCTGATGGAACACTTAGGCCTTCATACATTTTTGGTTTTGAAAATGATGGTGCTTCTAAAAGTGGCGTTTCAAAACTCTCAACCTCTAAAGATTGTGAATTTCCAAGTACCCCTTCTATATTTCTACTCGTTGCATCACATATTATCAAGGAGGCTAGTTCGCCACCTGTTAATATGTAATCACCAATAGAAAAAACTTCATCAGCATATTTTTCTATAACTCTCTCATCAATTCCCTCATATCTTCCACTCACAAAAGATATATGGGACTTTTGTGCTAAACGCTTTGCATCATTTTGTACAAAAGGTTTTGCAACAGGAGTTAAAAAAACAATATGAACATTTTCATCTTTACATTTTAAATCATCCAAAGCATCAAATAGTGGTTGAGGATTCATAACCATCCCTGCTCCACCACCAACTGCCGTGTCATCTACTTTAAAATGTTTGTTTTTTGAGTAATCTCTAGGATTAAGATAATCTATCTCAATAACACCCTTATCAATCGCTCTTTTTAAAATTGAGTCTTTAAAATAACCCTCTATAAGGTTAGGGAAAAGAGTAACAAATGTGTATTTCATTATGATGCTTCTAAAATATCCATAGCACCACTCAGCGTAATAACTTTTTTATCTATATCAACATTCACTTTAAAAGGTTCCATAAAAGGAACTAAAAAGTTTTTTGCAAAACCCTCGTTCAGTAAAATTTCATCTGTTACTATACTCAAATAATTGGTAATACCAATTCTCTCAACTTCATGTACATTACCTAACTTCTTTCCATCTTCGTAAACATCACAATCTTCTAAATCAAAAAAGAAATATTCGCCTTCATTTAAATGACAATTCTTTCTTGTATCTTCGTATGTTGTAAAAAGTTTCGCATTTGTAAACTTTTTTGCATCTTCAAGATTTGTAATATTATTCAATTTCACAAGTCCTCGACCAAGGTTCACATCACTTAAAGTGACTTTATCCTTTTTATTTATAAAAAAAACTGCGCCTTTTACAAACTGTTCTGGAAAATCAGACTTAATATGTAATTTCATATCGCCTTTTAAACCAACTGTTTTACCAATTGTTGCAATATGAAGAAGTTTCATTGTGTTAAACTGCTTCGACATTGATTCGATAACTCACACCATCTTTAGCTTTACAGCCAGAAATAACAGTTTTAATCGCACCAATCATCTTACCACTTTTACCTATGAGCTTACCAATATCTTCTTGGTTTGCATAGAGAATTATTTGTGTTATTTCGTCACCCTCTTGTACTTCAACTCTTATATCATCCGGATTAGATGCTATCAGTTTTGCAAATTGTGCGACAAAATCAGCTATCATAACTACTAACGACCAGTTATCTTTTTAACACGGTCACTCATTTGAGCACCAACACCTAACCAATAATCAACTCTTTCATTATCAACTTTAAGTTCTTTTGTCATTGGGTTATAGTATCCAATAAGTTCAATCCAACCACCATCTCTACGTTTACGGCTATCTGTTACCGCGATACGGTAAAATGGTTGTTTTTTTCTTCCCATACGAGTAAGTCTAATTACTGTCATTTTGTTTCCTGTTTTTTTAATTTACCTATTACTGGTTAAATTTATACATTTAAAATTGATAAGAAATAGTGGGAAGTGTAAATGAAGATATAAAAAATAGATTTATAAATTTTTTGCTTCCCTCTTACCATCTCTATAGTTGGATGTACACATTTAACCAGTATATAGGCTAAAAATTTTCTTATCACAGAGGTATTGTTTAAGAAAATTTATTTTCGGGCAAATTATAGCGAAATAATTCTTAAAGTTCTAAACTTATCTTGGAAGTCCGCCCATTCCACCAGGACCACCTGATTGTCCCATCATAGATTGAAGTTGTTTCATTCCATTTTTACCAGAAAACTTTTTCGCCATTTTTCCAGCATTTTTAAACTGTTTTATCATTCTATTTATTTCAACGACCTCAAGTCCACACCCTTTTGCAATTCTCTGTTTTCTTGAATTATTTAAAAGATCTGGATCTTCTCTCTCTTTTAGTGTCATTGAACTTACCATTGCTTTAATGTTTTTAAGCTCACCTGAGTTTTCAAAGTCAAAATCTTTAATAGCTTTAGACATATTTCCCATACCTGGAATCATACCCATGATTGAGCTCATTGAACCCATCTTTTTCATCTGTTCCATCTGCTCTAAAAAGTCATTAAAGTTAAATTTTCCCTTTTGAATCTTTTTTGTCAGTTTTTTTGCTTGCTTTTCATCGATGACATTTGTTACCTTCTCAGCAAGTCCCTCGACATCTCCAAATCCCATAAGACGATTGACAATTCTCTCAGGTAAAAAGACTTCCAAATCTTCCATCTTCTCACCCATACCAATGAAACGCAATGGTACTTGTACTTGAGATGATAACCCAAGAGCAACCCCACCTTTTGCATCACCATCATATTTTGAGAGAATTACACCATCAATGCCGATTTTTTCTTTAAAAGTAGTCGCTGTTCTTACTGCATCTTGACCTGTCAGTGAATCTGCTACATAAAAAATCTCATCAGGATTTGCAACCTCTTTTACATCATGAAGCTCCTGCATCAACTCATCATCAATCGCTAAACGCCCTGCGGTATCTATAAGGACAACATCAAAAATTTTCGAGTTTGCGTACTCAATCGCAGCTTTTACTACTTCTACTGGATTTTTAGTCGCTTCATCTTCATAGAGTTCTACTTCTATTTGTGCCGTGATTTGACGGAGCTGTTCAACCGCAGCCAAACGCTGTAAATCGGCTGCAACAATTAAAACTTTTTTTTGTCTGTTTTTTAAATATGTTGCAAGTTTACCCGTTGTTGTCGTCTTACCAGAACCTTGAAGACCTGTCATTAAAATAACAGTTGGAGGGTTTGGAGCAAAAACAAAGCCTTTGTTTCCTCCAACTTCTAAAAGTTCGTTGAGTGTTTCACGAAGTGCTTCTAGGAATTGATCTTTTCCTATCCCCTTCTCTTTTGTGCGTGTCTGCACTTTTGTAATAAGTTCTTTGACAACTTTATGATTTACATCTGCTTTTAAAAGATTTTTCTTTAGCTCATTAAGAGCCTTTGAGAGTGCTTTATCATCATCATGAAACCGAATCTTTTTTATAGCATTTGTAAACGAATCCGTTAAAGTACCAAACATTGCATAACCTCTTTCTCTATAGTATAATTTTTTATCGTATTGTAGCCAAGTTTTTATTCAAAAGTTTTAAAACTCTTTGGTTCAGGTGCAGTAAATTCCATACCTAAAAGTCTTACTTTATGTGCATGAAGCATAACACGTTTAGCCCGACGACCACCGTATTGTTCATCACCTACAATAGGATGATCAATATATCTTGCATGAACACGAATCTGATGTGTACGCCCATTATGAATAATCACTTTTACTTTTGTCTTTTTTGCACTCACAATATCTGGAAAAAATTCTGTTCTTGCAGGTTTTCCTTTTGGTGAGACATTTGAATAGGCTCTGTTGTTTTTCTTTTGTGTAACAATAGCCTTATCCACTTCTATAGGTTCGGTTACAATCCCCTCTACCCATGCAATATACTCTTTATAGACTTTATCTTGAGCAAACTCTTTTATTGCTTTTTGGCGAAACTCTTCATTTTTTACAAGCATTAGAACACCACTTGTTTCACGGTCAAGTCTATGTAAAAGTCTTGTGCCTCGAAATTGTCTCTCAATCTCATCAGAGTTTACATAAGCTGGTTTATCTATGACTATAATGTCATCGTTTTCAAAAATTGGTTTCGCTTTTTCTATCTTTATCACTCTAAACATAGTCCGCTCATCAATCTCTCCACGAGCTATCATTACCTTTTTGTTTCCAACATATACAAGTCCACGGTCTATCATAGACTTTGCGTTTGAATTTGAAATTCCCTCTTGTTGTGCCAATAATTTATATGCTTTTTGGGTTGCCATATTTTATTCCTTAATTTTATCAATAACTTTTTGTAAATCTATCTTCTCTTCGACCATTGAAGGAGGAAGTTCTTTTGCTGCGTTTAGCGCTGCGTTTAACTCTGTTGCTTCTACATACTGCACATGATGTACATATTTAAAAAGCTCTTTTTGGTGAAAAAAGTGTTTACCTGTAATAATTTTACAACCAAAATATGCAGGTTCTAAAGGATTATGTCCACCAACATCATCTCTAAACGCTCCACCTAAAATTGCTATATCACTAATGGCATAAATATTATTTAATTCACCCATCATATCAACAAGTATCAAATCACTTGTAAAATTTTTATTTTGTGAAAAACGCTCAAGTGACAAATGCTCTTTTAACGCGAACTCTTCCATCAAAGAGTACACCTCTTCAAATCTCTCTGGATGACGAGGAACAATAACAAGTTTTGCTCCGCTGTTTGCAGTTTTATAGCTACTAAACGCAGCCAATACACTTTCCTCTTCATCTGGATGTGTACTTCCTGCTACTATTAGCTCACAATCAGGTTTCACATAGTCATAGGTTTTTTTAATCTCACCTGCAAGTTTAATATTCCCAATCACTTCAATATTTTTTGCACCAAGTGCCAAAAATCTATTTTTATCCACTTCACTCTGCACATACAAAGTAGAAACATTTGCCAGAAGTTTTTTGTAAAACCATGCAAATTTCATATACTTATCAACGCTTTTATCAGAAATTCTTGCGTTTAAAAGTATTACTTCTGCACCCCTAGCATGAGCCATAACAAAAAGCATATACCAAAACTCTGCCTCTAAGACAATAAGCTTCTTTTGTGGTTTTATCCAAAAAGGCAGATACATTTCATAAGGCAGGTATCGGATTTCAGCATCATACTTTTTAGCCTCATCCTGTCCAGTTTGTGTAATGGTCGTAATAACAACCTTCTCTTCATTTAATCTATCTAAAATAGGCTTCAGCGCTCGTGCTTCACCAAGTGAGCATACATGGAACCAAATAGATTGAGAATTTTTAAAAGGTGGATTTTTAAAAAGAAAAAAGCGTGAGGGAATTGACTCTTTGTATTTTTGTTTAAACGAAAGAATAATGATAAGTGGAAGTGCTACTAAAAAGAGCACAACACTTAAAATATAGTAGAAAAGAAAAAACGGCTTCAAGCCTACTCTTCTTCATTCGCTTTCATATAGAGAATACGTCCACAGTGAGGACAGTTTGTAATGTCTTCACCTTTGATTACATCAGCGTAAACTTTATCGCTTATAACCATGTGACAGCCCATACATGCTTGGTCTTCAACAGGTACAACAGTCGTATTTTTAGCCCAACGACGGATTTTTTGGTAAAAAGCTAAACCTTTTTGGTTTATTTCAGATAAAAGTTTCTCTTTCTTTTTGAAAACTTCTTGTCTTTCATTGTTGATTTTTTCCAATTTTGTATCAACATCAGCTTTTACATTTTCAAGATTTGCACTCAACTCTTCGAATGTCACTTTTGCCGCTTCTATCTGCTCTTTTTTTGCTTCAATGATTTTTTCAAGTCTTTGAATCTCTTCATTAGCAAATGTCACTTGCTCTTTTGCAATCTCTTCTTCAAGTTGCAAAGATTTCATTTCACGTTCAGTTTTTACTTCTGAACTTTTTTTTGCATTCTCTTCAAGTTTTTGAGAAAGTTCTGCAAGATGAAGCTCATTTTTTGCTTTTTTAACTTCTTCGTCTTTTATCTCATTCGTTAAGTTTTCAATATCTGACTCAATACTTTTTGTTTTTGCAAGTGCAGCTTCATAATTGTAGTTTGCTTCTTCAATTTGAGGTTCAAATGCATCAATTTCTTTGTCAATAATTGAAAGGTCGATTAACTGTTGTAAATGTTTATTCATTGGTGTCCTTTGGGCTTAAATATATATCAAATATATGTGAATGGGTTTTCTGATGATGCAATTATAACTTTTAAACCTAAAATTTTCAAATGCTTTTGTAAAATTTGAGCAAAAAAGCACTCACTTTCATAGTGTCCGATGTCAATTAAAGAGAGTTTTATGCTTTTAGCTTCCATTGCATCATGGTACTTAATATCCCCTGTCAAAAAGCAATCAGCATCTAAACTACGCATCAAAGAACAGCCCGAACCAGTCGTTAGCGCCACTCTTTTAACCCTATTTGCACATTTTACAGTTTTTGCACATTTAATACCAAACGAAGACGATACTTTTTTCACAAAAACATCAAAATCCTCATCTACATTAAGATAAGCAACAAATCCATTTTTTTCTTTAATTTCATAACCAAGTACCTCCGTTGCTACATAATCATTAAGGTGTGTTTGATCAAAATTTGTATGCATTGCAATATTTGAAATGTTTTTTTGAATCATTTTTTGAATTAAATTTGCAGGATATTTCGAAAAATTTAACTGCTTTAATCCGCCAAAAATAATAGGATGATGGGTAATTAAAAGTGTATTATTTTCTAAAGAATCTATAAGTTTTTCATCTACATCTATACTTAGTGCAATGTTTGAAATATCATCTTCAAAATCACCAATTAAGAGCCCTGAATTATCCCAAGACTCCTGCAGATTAAAAGGTGAGAGTTTGTCTAAAAATTCATAAATTTCGCCTATTTTCATCTATACTTCCTTTGTAAGTTTGTCTAGCTCTTCTTGTGCTTCTTTCATATTGCTATCTAAACGCAGTGCATTTTCATACATTTTTTTTGCCCCATCAAAATCTTTCATATCAACAAGTAGATTTCCATAATTGTAGTATGTAATAGGATTGTTTGCATCAAGTGAAAGTGAATTTTCTAAATGATCTTTTGCCTTCTCAAACGCAGCCATTTTTCTATAAAGTGATGCCATCGCCTGATGTATGTAGCTATTGTTAGGATCAAGTGCAAGAGCCTCTTTGTAATATTCTAGTGCCTCATCATCTCTATTTTGCTGCCCAAGAGTATATCCCATTTTAAAAAGTGTCTCAGGATTATTAGGTGCCTTAATATTTGCTTCTGAGTAGATTGCAAGTGCTTTTTGCAAGTCACCTTTTTGCATCTCTTCATCTGCTTTATCAATCAAAGATGAAGCATCAAACGGTGAAAAAGCCTCTGCTGTTCTAGGTGTATCATGCTTCATATCACTCTCTTGTGGATCTTGAAGTGTTTGAATATGTTCATAAATTTTATATGCAAAAAATGCCGAAGCACCAAGCATTAAGAGTTGAAATAGTGTCATTTTTTTCCTTTTAATAAATTATTGTTTAGTAGTGTAATCAACTGTAAGGGATCAACCTGTACTCCGTCAACTCTTGCACTAAAGTGTAGATGTGGCCCGGTCACTCTGCCACTTTTTCCTGAGAGTGCAATTATTTCTGAACGTTTGACAAACGCACCTTTTTTTACTTTAAAACTGCTCAAATGAAAATAGCAGGTATAAATTCCCTCTCCATGATCTATAATCACCGTACCACCAGAATAAAATCTTTTCCGTGCTAAAACAACGCGACCATCATTTGCAGCTTTTATGGGTGTTCCCATTTTTGCGTGAAAATCTGTACCGCTATGGTAACCTTTGAGTGAATTATTATATACTCTAGCTGTTCCAAAGGGACTTGTAATGTTACTCTCAAGTGGTAAAATAAACTTCTTGGAGATATAACTCTTTTTATCAACAGTGTTGTAAATTTGCATAGCTTCTTTATACTCTTTTGCTATGCGTTTTTTTACACTTGCTGCTTTTGGATTTACCTTTTTACTTGAAACTTTTATCTGCTCTTTTTTATATTCCCCCACAAGCACATCTAAACGCAGTGCATGTTCTCTTTTTTCACCTGCGTTTAAATACTCAACTTCCATCTTTTTACTGCCAACACGCATATAATATGAAATCGGAACTAAGGCAAAATAGTATCCTTTCTTCATAGGATGTTTAAAAATAGGAAATTTCTTTTTATCAAATATAATATCTAAGTATTTTATGTGAGATGTCGCATGAAGTTCTACAAACGCAGTGCTTCCTCTTGCTACCTCATCATTTATCACACGAACACTAAACGCAGATAAAGAGGAGATAAGTATACAAAAGACAACTAGATACCTCATTAGTAATCCTTCATTGCCCTTGCAATATCTCTCTTTTGTGCTTTCTCTTTTAAGTCATTGCGTTTATCATGTAAAAGCTTCCCTTTTGCGATACCTATCTGCACTTTTGCAATATTTCTATCATTAAAATAGAGTTGCAATGGTACGATAGTATAACCATCACGGGTCACTGCTTTTTCCATCTTTTGCAGCTGTTTTTTATGTAACAATAACTTCCGTGTACCTCTCTCTTCATGCCCATAATAGTGGTGTGTAGTGTTTAATCTGCCAATGTGTGCATTGAATAAAAACGCTTCTTCTCGCACTAGTCGTACAAAACTATCTTTGAGATTTACCCTATGTGCACGCAAACCTTTGACCTCACTCCCACTCAAAACAATTCCTGCTTCAAACTTCTCTTCAATAAAATAGTCATGATATGCTTTTTTATTTTTTGCTATTGTTTCACCCATTGTTGTCCTCTTTTATTTTAAAAAAACTACTTCCGCTTCCACTAAAAAAATAATTTTCTCTGTAATGACTCTCTAGCGCTGGATACTCTTTGAGTGCTGGCGCAAAGAGGTCATTTGCTTCTTTTGGAGTCATACTTGCTAAA
>Ga0256829_1003356_pt1 | contig 11168 bp, 12 predicted proteins | sample 131447metaG_FD_185979 | JGI IMG/M metagenome (GOLD analysis project Ga0256829, IMG submission 185979) | Hydrothermal vent microbial communities from Lau Basin, Pacific Ocean - 131-447 | ecosystem: Environmental > Aquatic > Marine > Hydrothermal vents | place: Pacific Ocean: Lau Basin | collected... | reverse complement strand
AAATTATGGAAAAAATTGCCAAAATCGATGCAATTGTCAAGAGAAATGAGGATTTGGATGTTATAATAGCAACGTTACGAAGCACTACGGCAAATTTGCTTGGATTTAGATGCGAAAGTTAAGTAAAAAAGATGAAGTTTATTTTGATGTAACGCATCTTTTCAGGCCTGTGTCTTTAATGAGTTTTATTATTGCCGAATTTGGACAGATTGCTTTTAATATGAAAATAGGCGGTGTGTTTTATGGAATGCTAAAAAGAAACGAGCCTTCAAAACTTATTGATGTAAAAATGTTTTTTGAATTTTTGGAGTGGGCTAAGGCTTTTGAAGAACTTGACAGATTTGCTTCTCTTGAAAGATTAGTGCAATTATCTACAAATAAACTTCCTCAAAACGCCTATTCTTTGCTTGAAAGAATGGAAGAATCTTTTAATATTGCAAATATGAGTGCTATTTATAAAGAAATTCAAAAATTAAAAACACATCTTAAATATTTTAAAGAAAGTGAAAATAATGTTATAAAACTTTTGTCTCCGAGATTTGAAGAATTTATAAATTATTTTGATAAAAAATCGGTAGGGGATTTTCAGTTAGCATTAGCACAGTTTTTTGCAAGTAGAAATAATAGTGCATTAGCTTATATTGCATTAGCAGAAGCTATTGTCACAAAAGTAGCTGAAAAGCAGGGATTAAAAGAGAGTGAAATTTCATCAGAAGATGATAGAAAAAAAATAAAAAAAGAGATTTTTGACGGGTTTAGTTATCCTTATGACCATCCAAAAAGAAAATTTGCCGTATTATTTAAAAAAATAAACAAAATAAGAAACAATATTGCTCATCAGTTAGAAAATTCTCAAAATGCCAAACAAGATATTGAAAATTTGCCTAAATATATAAAAAAATCAAAAGAGTATATTAATAAATTTTAAATTTTTTCTTTAAGTTTTTTTTCTATAATCAAATCGGGGTTTGAGCGTAAATTTTCTTTTTTATATAAATTTTCAAAAGGTGTGGATTCAAAATCATTTTTGAGAGGAGGTTGATTGGATTTTTGTTTTTTTATTTTAAATGACTTTATGATTTTTATTATCATAAAAATACTGAGTAAAATTACAGACCATTTTATCAGTATCAGATAAATTATCCACTCTTCTTTTTTAATTGCTAATAAATATTCTTTCATATCGGGATAAATTCCAAAAGTAACTAAAATTAAAAAAGCCCACAATAAAATATAAAGCGCCTTTTTTCTATTTTGATAAATAACATAATATAAAAAAAATGATTTTAAATTTTTAAACATTTTAAGTCCTTAAAGAATATCAATGCCTATTAAAGAAGCAATGATTATTCCAAGAGTTGTGGTTTTTAGTTTGTCTTTGAATCTTTCTTCTTCCTCTTTTATAATTATCTCAAGCTCTTCGTCAGTAAATTCTTCTATTTTCAGGTGTTTTTCGGCAAGTCTTGCTTTTGTAGCCATTATTGCCCTTTCTCTTACAAATTTATTGAATTTTTTTATACCGGTTTCTTTAGAAGTTGAAAGTGTGTTTTTGAGTTTGATTAGTTCATATTTCATATTTAAACCTTTATTTTAGACTTTTTGTTGAACCATCCGGAAATAACCAAAGTCCATCAGACATATAAACAGGTTCCCCGTCTTCAACCATATATTCTCCGTATAAATTAGTATCTTCTTCATCTTCTTTTACATTTATACTGATTTTAGATGACTTTATTATTTTTTCTATTTCTTTAACTTTTTTTTCTCTGATTTGCATCCAATGAGAATTTTCATCTTCATCATATTTTTCATTTATTTCATCATCTATTTTATTATAGATTTCGGTTTTTTTAGAGATATTCAAAGTCCCTAATTTTATTTTTTCTTTACCTATGGTTATGAAAAAGTCACATTCAACAAATTGTTTGCTTAATTCTTCAAATAGTTCTTCGTCATTTTCTTCTTCTAAGATTTTTAATACATCTTCTATTGCTACTTTATTTTTATTCATCTCAATCCTTTTATTTTTAGGAATGATATGAAAAATATTTGACAAAAAATGACGAAAAATAATTTAATAGATTAATTAAGTCTTTGGTTTTCTTACTCACATTATTCGCACATCGATGGCGTAAGCTCTTAAACATAACTTTCGCTGTGCGGAATGGCAAAAGATAAGCAGTTGTCGTTTTATTAACGGCTCTCCTCCCCTTAACGGGCGAACAAGGCACCGAAGGTAGGAAGCAAATTGCTTTGCTTCCGTGCCTTAGGAGGAGCGGTTTTATATCGCTTGCGAAAAAACCTGGCTGGGTACCTTGAAAGTCTTTACCGTATTCCGGTGCTCATTTCATTCGCACATCGGAATCGTCGTGCGAGCCTAAAAACGACAAGCAGTTGTCGTTTACTTAATGAGTTTCTTCTTAAGATGTCGTATCTAATATGAATTTTATTCAATAAGAAGAAATGAGGAAGGGTATATAAGATATGTCTTAATCTCTTTAAATCAGATCGATATTGCAATAAAAACTTCATGAAGGAATGATAAAACAGATAGTGTCTTAATCTCTTTAAATCAGATCGATATTGCAATAGCCCACAAAATCGAGCTTTTGCAAGGATTTTTTATTTCTTATTAAAAAATTTTTTTGCGACTAAAATGCGACTTTTTCCCGTAATTTCGGCAAGTTTTCAAAGATTTTCAAAATGGGGCAAAATTTGTTAAAATTATAAAAAAATAGCTATTTTGCCCCGTTTAGCTTTTAAAATTATAATAAATTATAAAAATTTAATCAAATTTTAAAAAGTCATTTTTTGTCAAAAAGTTTTAGATATAATTTTAAAAAGGAGAAAAAATGAAATTGCTTTTGCTTTTGATAGGGGATAATAATATTTCAAACTATGCTCTTGTTAAGTTTTTAAAAAGAAAGGGGTTTGAATTTGATAAAATAGGTGTTATTTATACTCAAAAAACTAAAAATAATGCAGAAAACTTAAAAAAAATTCTTGATTATGATTTTTTAGAAATAGATGTTGAAAATGTAAAAGAAGATTATTTAAAAGTTAAAGAAAAAGTAAAAAATGAATTAAAAAAATATCCTATTGAAACAGTTTTTTTAGATTATACAGGTGGGTTAAAATCTATGAGTTTAGGGGCATTTTTAGCAGTAAATGAATTAGAAATAAATGAAGAAAATAAATATATTTCTTATGTTCTTTATCAATCTAATGAGATTATCTTTAAAAGAGGAGATAGATATAAGTTAAATGAAAATTTGAGTATAAAAGAGATAGCAGGTGTTCATGGAGTTTTTAGTTTAGAAGAGAAAAAAGAAAATAGTGAATTTTTTAATTTAGAAAATGTTTTTTGGCTTTTAGAACAGGTAAAAAATAATGAAGAAGAATTTTTTTCTATTTGGGATAAAGATTTTAGAGAACTCAAAAAAATTAATTGGCAAGAAAGTTTAAAAAATTCACCTTTTAATTTAGAAGATATTTCTAATAAAAAATTAAAAAATTTTCAAAAATACATAAGAGGGGATTTTTTAGAAGAGTATATTTTTAATATTTTAAATGAAATTAAAGATGAAGCTAAAATTTATGAAATTGCTTGGAATGTAAGGGAAAAAGAAGGTAAAAATGATAAAGTTGAAATGGATGTAATTGCTACAAAAAATAATAATTTGTATCTTTTTAGTTGTACTACTGATAAAAGAAAAGGTAAAGCAAAAACAAAAGGTTTTGAAGCAAAAGAGAGAGCTACTCAATATGGCGGTAAAAATGCAAAAGCTATATTAGTTTCTTGCATTGATGAATCACAAAAAGATGCACTTTTAGAAGATTTAAAAGAAAAAAAAGGAGGCAGTAAGCCAGAAGTAATTACTTATCAAGATTTAGTTGATATTGATAGACTAAAACAAAAACTAAAGGCTATTTTTAATGAAAGGTAGGGTCGAATTAGTTAAAAAAGGTTTAGGTAGAGTTGTTAATGAAAAAGAAGAATCTCCTATTTTTACACTTCCTTTAGAAGTTGAAAATAATGATATAGTAGAAGTAGAGTTTGAAAAAGAGAAATTAAAAAGATTTGTAGCTTTTGCCCCTGAGAGGTATTATGGGGTTGTTATAGGTGATTTTGAAGTAGAGGGAGGAATTTTACTTGTAACTTATCCTAAGCTTCTTGGGACGGTTATTTTTAATAAAGGGGTTTTTAGGAAAGGTTCAAAAGTTAGTTTTAAAATAAAAAAGAGTTTTAAAGGTTTAGAAGCTATTAATTTAGAATTTACAAAAGATTTTTATAAGTGTGTTTTTCCATCTTTTGGGAAAATTGAAAAAAGAATTCTAAAGCCAAAATATGGAGTTGTAGAAGATGTTGTAAATAAAGAAAAAAATATAATAGAGGGTCAAGTTAAAACATATGGGTATAAAGGCTTTGGGTTTATTCGCTCAACTGAGGGAGATATATTTTTTATGGGGAATTTATTTGAGGGAGTTTATAAAAAAACTCCTCAAATAGGAGATAAAGTAATAGTTAAATTTAAAAATACTCCAAAAGGAAAAATGGCTACTGCTTTTTATACTAATTTGCCACAGCTTCCTAAAAATAAACAATATATAATTTTAGATGGTAAAAGAGTGCCTATTAGTTTGTATGAAAAGTTTTTTAAAAAAAGCCCAGAAATAGGGGATATGGTTTATTATATAGAAGATAAAAAGATAATTTTTAGAAAAGATGATAGTGAAATTGAAAAATATATTTTTGTAAAAGATGAAAAAGGAGATTTTGAACAAGGTGTTGTTAATTACATAAATGAAGAAAGAAAATATGGGTTTATAAAAAGTAGGGATAAAAATTTTTATTTTACTTTTAGACAATTTCAAAACTTTTATAAAAGATTACCTAAAAAATGGGATAGGGTTAAATTTTTTTATATAAAAAGTGAGAGAGGATTTAGTGTTAGTAGGTTTATGGAGATTGAATTTGAGGTGAATAAAAATCAATTTAGCAATTTTGTAGAGGTTGATGAAAATAGCTATTATTATGCTTATATAAATTCAAATAAAATTGAAGAAATTTTTAGATACGATAGTGAGGATTTGTCTTTATCGGTTGCTTGTTATAGAGAAGGGAAAGATAATTTAAAAAGACTTGAAGCAATAAATTGTATGTTAGAACATAACTTTGAAAGTAAAAAAATAAAAAAAGAGGATTTGATAAAAGAAAAACTTGAAAATTTAGATGAACTTATTAAAAGTTCTAATTTAGAAAAAGCATTTGAGTATGAAATTGAGTATCAAAAAATAAAATTTGAGCCTGAGAGATTAAAAAGATTTAATTTTAAAAACATAGAAGTTTTTGATTATGAATTAAAAGAATATAAAGAAAAAGAGGATGAATTAGAAATAATGGAATTTGAATTAAGAGAATATAAGGAAAATTTAGAACAAATTCCATTTTTTAAAGCAGAAATTAAAGAATATAAAGAGAAAGAAAAATCTTGGGAAATTATACAAGGAGTTAATTATGAATAAAATTACTTTAAAAATTGCAGATTCAATTTCAGCAAGAGATACATTAATTTTTATTGAAACAATAGAAGAAGATGAGGTAATAAAAGATTTAAAATCAATTGCTTATAGTCTTAATCAGAGTTTAGTGTTATGGAATAGTGTAGAAGGGTGGAGAGATATTACACCTGAGGGTGGAATGTTTGCTATGCAACCGCTTGGGGAAGTTTATGAGCTTCACAATATGTTAAATGAGATTTCAAATTATAGTGCAGATGCTATTTTTGTACTTCAAGATGTACAATTCTTTGTAAATGAAAATACAAATCCAAACGAACTTGCAAGATATATAAGAAATTTTAAATTATTAAAAAATGAATTAAAATCTACAAAAAAAACAATAATTGTTTTAGGAAATAGATTTTCTCTGTCAAGAGAACTTGAAGATGATTTCGCAATTTTTAAATATGAAAGACCTAATAAAGATAAACTATTTAAAATTTTAATAGAATTTTTAACAGCTCAGCATTGGGAAGATAGATTAAGTGCAGATGAAAAAACAAGAGAAGAGATTATTGAAGCAGCAAGAGGACTTATGTCAGAACAAGCTAAGAGTGCTTTTGCAAAAGCTATTTTAAAACATGGAAAACTTGATAAAAATGCAATTGAGTTTTTACTTGAAAATAAAAAGCAAATTATTCAAAAAAATTCACTTCTTGAATATTATGATACAAAAGAGACTATAAATTCAGTTGGGGGGCTTAAGTATCTTAAAGAATGGCTAAAAAAAAGAAAAAAGGCTTTTTCAAAAGAGGCAAGAGAACTTGCAATTCCTGAACCAAAAGGACTTTTGATTTTTGGGGTTCCGGGTGGTGGTAAGTCTTTAACTGCAAAGGCGGTTTCTAATATGTGGCAAATGCCTTTGCTTAGATTTGATATAGGTAGAGTTTTTGGACAATATGTAGGACAGAGTGAGATGAATATGAGAGAAGCCCTAAGTATAGCAGAAGCAATTTCGCCTTGTATTTTATGGATAGATGAGCTTGAAAAGGCATTTGCTGGTGCTAGTGGAGGTCATGAAACAACTGTTAGGGTGCTTGGAAACTTTTTAACTTGGATGCAAGAGAAAAAATCAACTGTTTTTGTAATAGCAACAGCAAATGATATTACAAAACTTCCAAGCGAATTTATTAGAAAAGGTAGATTTGATGAAATGTTTTTTGTTCCACCTCCAAATGATGAAGATAGAAGAGATATCATTACAATCTTACTTCAAAAATATAAATTAAACCCAAATGAATTTGATATTAGTTATTTAGTGCAAATAAGTAAAGACAGAACAGGTGCAGAAATAGAACAAGCCATAATTGAAGCAAAGTATAATGCTTTTGATGAGGAAAGAGATGTAACTACTAAAGATATTGACAAAGCTCTTAGAGAGACTGCACCTATTTGGAATAGTTTTCAAAGAGTTATTCAATCTCCAGAATATCAACAAATTATTAGAAATGCAAAACTTGCAAGTGATTATGTAATGCAAGGGAGAAGATAATGTTTTATTTTTTTGATGAATCAGGGAATTGGCAAGAGAGGGAAAATAAAAATTTAGTAATAGGTTCAGTTGTAGTAAAAAATGAGGATGATTTAAGAGAAATAGATGAAAGAGTAGATAATTTTAAACTTCAAAGAGGTTTAAAAGAAATACACGCAATGGATATGAATGAGTTTGATAGAGAAGCTTTTTTAAATGTAATTTTAGATTTATTAAAAGAAGAAAAATTTAAAGCCTTTTTGTATGTAATAGATCCTGATGTTTTATTATCTACTCAAAAAGAAGCAGATGAAATTTATTCGGAATTAGCAAGTGATTTATTAAGTGAGGTTGCTTTTGGGGATAAGTATGTAAAAGTAGAATATGATATGAAGTTTTATTATGCTTATCCTGTAAAAATTTTAGAAAATTTAGAAAATAGAGTCTATTCTAAACTTTTTTATGAAATGAAAAAAAATTTTTTATTAGATGAAAATGGTTTTAGAAAACAAAAAGATAGAATAAGAAAAAATGTTCTTAGATATAAAAATTCTATTGTTAATTTTAATGAAGTTTTGTATATGTTAGGAAATAGAAGATTTATTTTTAATTATTTGTGGGAGGAGTTTAGGCTAAAAGTTGAAGAAGGATTAGTTATTAGAGAGAAATTTAAAGAAAAATCTATTACAAAACTAAAAAAGATGTTTGAAGATTTTAATTTAGATAGTAAAGATTTAAATATTGAAATTGAATATAAAGGCAAACATAATCAAAGTGCAGGAGTGCAAATAATTGACTTTTTAACAAATATTGTTAGATTTCACGGAGCTAATCCATCGTATTTTAAACCTTTAGTTGTAAAAGATATTTATAAGTTTATTGAAATAAAGGAAAAAAATGGATAAAGTTAGAATAAAAGCAAGAGTTTTTAATGGAGTTGAGATATATCCAGAAGTGAGTTTGTTTGTTAGTTTTAATAAAAAAGATGAATTTTTACCAGATTTTGTGTATAACTCTTTAAAAGAGAAGTTAAAAAATAAACTTAATAGGTCTAATCTTGAATTTGAAATAATTTCAAAAGATTTAGCGCTTTTAAGAGAAAAGAATGTAGAGATAATTTGGGAAGATTTTATAGAAAAAGTTGTTGGAGTTGTAAAAGATTTTGAGGAAGTTAAAAATCCTTTTTTGTTAAAAGCTAGTAGTTTTTACGAAGAGGGCAAAATTGAAAAAGCAAAGGAAGTTTTTGAAAATATAGATAAATCTTCTCTTTCAAATTTTGAAAAAGATGAATACAGACTTTTAGGTTTTATGCTAAGAGATAAAACAGAAGAGGAATTTTATAAAGAAGTTGAATATTTTAGTAAAAATCCTATTCTTTTAAAGAAACTATTTTTTCATATGATTAAATATTCTCAAGATAAAAGAGAAGAAAAATTACCTAAAAAGCTACTTTCTATGTTTGAAGAAAAGTTTAGTTTAGAAGAATTGAGTGATAAAGAAAAGAGTGTCTATTTTTATTTAAAAGGAAGAGCCCTTTATTACAGAGGCGAATTTATCGATGCTTTAAAAAATTTAATTAAAGCAAAAGAGTATGCAGGTGATGAAGAGATTTTAGCAAATATTTATAATACTTCTGCAAATATTTTTACTGATAATTTATATTTTAAAGAGGCTTTAAGTTTAGCTAAAAAGGCATTAGAAATTAGAGAAAAACTTCAATTAGATGAAAAAGTAAATGATACATTAAGCTTAATTGGAGGGATTTATCTAAAAGAGAATAAATTGAATAAAGCTTATGAATACTTTAAAAAAGTAAATAGAGAAGACAGCAGAATAAATAATTACAGAGCAAAAAGTGCAATTTTAAGAGGATATTTAAATAAAGCAAAAGAATATATAGAAAAATCTAAAAAGTTAGATAAAAAAGATGAAAAAGGTTTTATTAGAAGTATTGAAATGTTTTATTTATTTAAAAAAGGTGAAGATGTTGTAAAATATTTTGAAGATAATTTTGTATTACCTGAAAAGAGAAAAAAAGTTGATGCAATTGTATGGGGGAGTGTTTATTCAATTTTAGCAGAGGTTTATAAAGATAAAAACTATAAAGAGGCTTTTATTTATTTGTATAAGGGTATAAAAGAATTGATTAAAGAGAACTATATTTTAGAAGCATATTATCTTTCGTTATATCCATATAAATGGGAATTTGATAAAAAGTTAATAAAAGAATTTGAAGATATGATTAGACCTTTTAGATTAAATTCAAAAATTGCAGATTATGTCTATAAACATAGCGAGATTTTAAAAAAAGAAGCAAAAAAATTAGGAGTAGAAATTGAAAATGATAATTTAAAAGAGTTTTATGAAAAGATGGTAAAAAAAGAGGATGTTTTTGATAAATACAATCTATTTTAAGGAGAAATTATGTCTGGTCCTAAGATTAGCCCTTATGAACTTAGAAGAAGGGAACAAGAGAGAAAAAGAAAAGAACAAATTAGAGAAATAAATTCAAGGTTAAATGAAATAAAATTAAAACTTCAAGATTTTCAAAGAGAGTATCAGGATTTAGCAAAAGAGGTAATTAAAGATTTAACAAGACAGATGAGTTACATTTCTACAAAAGGTGATTTAAGAGTTGCTTTTAAAAATTTAAGAAAATTAGAAAATAGAATTAAAGAAGAAGAAAAAATTTTAAAGGAAGAAAAAGATTTTCAAGAAAAAATTCAACTTGAAAAAAGAAGAAAAGAGTTAAAATCAAAAGAACTATTAAAAAATCTTGAAGAAATTGAAAATGAATATAAAGAAATTTTAAATGAAAATATTAAAAATCAGCTTCAAACTTTTAAAAAAGCAATTAAATTAAATCCGGATAATGAAAATCTTTTAAATCAAATAGAAAATTTTGAAAATAGACTTTCAAATATGTATGCCGAATTTTTAGAAAAGCAAGAAAACAAAAGATATGTAGCAAAAACTTTTAGTGAAATTTTAGGTGGGGGAGTTAGCAAAGGAGATGGAGGATTAGTTGTTGAAGGTGATATTGATGGAGTTCCTATAAAAGTTAGAGTAGAAGATAATAATCTTCACTTTGATACCCCAGAAGATGGAAGTTGTATGAAGGCTATGGATAAATTAGTTAAAGAGTTAGAAAAAAAAGAAGTTCATTTAGGCCCTATAAAAGCTTTAAAAACAGGTAAAATTTTAAATCAAAATACTCAAAGAAACAGACAAAGGATTAGACAATAAAAGTTTATCATTATGATATTGTAGAAAATATTCTTGGATTTGGAAAAAGGCTTGTTGTTTGGATGAGCGGTTGTCCTTTTAGATGTGAAGGGTGTATTGTAAAAGAACTTCAAAATGAAAATGTAGGTAAAGAGTATAAAGATTTTTATAAAGAGATAGAGCCTTTTTTAGAAAATATAGATGGGATTACCCTCTCAGGTGGTGAACCGCTTTTTCAGGCAAATGAGCTTTTAAATTTCCTTAATAAACTTCCTAAAAATTTAGATAAAATGCTTTTTACAGGTTATTATAAAAATGAATTAGATGAGGTGCAGTTAAAATGTTTTAATAAGTTTGATTTAGTAGTTGAGGGTAGGTTTGAGAGAGAAAAACAAGGTAACTTTTTATATAGAGGTTCATCTAATCAGATTTTTTCTTCTCCTACGGGCAAATATTTAGATATTTTAGAAAAGTTATATATTTTGCCATCTGCTGGAATAGAAGTGGTGGTTAAAGATAATGAATTTGTTTTTTATGGTATTCCTACAAATAGTAATGAAATTGAAGTTTTAAAAAAGATGTTAAATTTTAAAGGGGTTTTAGTTAAATAGTTGATTTTTATGTTTTACTTTTCTTGAATAAACTTTTTTATTTTTGATAACTTTTGGTCTGCAATTTATCTCTTTTTTATAGATTGCTAAAATGTTTAAATCTCTCATTTTTTTCTCCTTAATCAAATAAATCTTTTAGCCATTTTGGTTCGAAAAAATAAAAATAAACTGATAATAATACCAAACCCCAAATGGTAGCCAACGGTATAATAAGGAATAAATATTGCTTGAAATAAATTATGAAAAGATTAGAAGTAAAAGAACTACATACAGTAGAGGAATTAAAAAAAGAGATAAGA
>Ga0256829_1003355_pt1 | contig 11169 bp, 11 predicted proteins | sample 131447metaG_FD_185979 | JGI IMG/M metagenome (GOLD analysis project Ga0256829, IMG submission 185979) | Hydrothermal vent microbial communities from Lau Basin, Pacific Ocean - 131-447 | ecosystem: Environmental > Aquatic > Marine > Hydrothermal vents | place: Pacific Ocean: Lau Basin | collected... | reverse complement strand
TATGAGGAAGTTTTCCCAATGCGGGTCAGCATGATCCTGCGCTATCATCAGTCAGAGTTTATCCAGGAACAGTATAAGCGAGACATCGCGCTCGAGCGCTCCACCTTGAAAGCAATCCTGCCAGAGGTGCTTGTGGCTGATCGAACGCTTTTCGCGGCGCTGGAAGTCACCCTAGGCTTCCCAACCTGGCGGCGCCTGCGACAAGATCAAAACCTATCGGTGGAAAACGCCAAGAAGACGATCCGGCTTATGCTTGAGGGATTAATTGCGAATGTCGACGCTGACTAAGCAGCCACGGCCTTCCGCCATTGGTGCCGGGCTCCTCGCGGCGATCTCGCTCGCGTCCTGCGCTCCAACAATACCGCCATCAGCCCCATCTGCGACGTGTGGAATAAGCCCCGATCAGATTGGCGCGTTTATTCAGGTTAGTCCCGGAAGCTTCATCAAAGGCGCAGCCCCTATCTATCCTGAAGAGGCGCCAACGCTCCGCTTGAATGTCGATAGTTTCTGGATCCAGATCCACGAAGTTACGACCGCGCAATTTGCCAGTTTCGTCGATGAGACCGGCTACATCACGGAAGCCGAACAAGGCATTGCAGCAAAGCGAGAAGGCGCAGGATCGGCGGTCTTCCACCATCCAGATACCGACGACCAAGCGTCCTCAACATGGACCCTCGCGCCCGATGCGACCTGGCGATCCGGATTGGAGCGACCGAATGCCCCCGTTGTGCATGTCACTAAGACAGATGCGGAAGCTTACGCCACCTGGGCCGGAGGGCGGCTGCCAAGTGAGATTGAATGGGAGTACGCGGCGCAAACGGGCCTTGCAGAGCCAGAGAACCAAAACTCCGGCGCCTATTCTGAAACAGGACCGCGCGCGAATACCTGGCAGGGCATTTTCCCGATCGCAGACACCGGAGAGGATGGCTTTCAAGGTGTTGCCGAAGTCGGTTGCTTCGAAGCTGATACGCTCGGGCTTTACGACATGATCGGAAATGTCTGGGAGTGGACAGACACGCCATTTGCGACCGGAACCCACACAATCAAAGGTGGGTCCTTTCTTTGCGCCGACAATTTCTGCCGGAGATATCGCCCCGCCGCGCGGCAACCCCAAGAAACAGACTTTTCCTCAAATCATATCGGCTTCCGAATTGTTCGAGATACGCCGCCCGGCGCATGAGGAAATCGGTTAGAAAGGCCCCGAAAGATGCTCAGTAAATCGCTCTCGCTAAAACTCGTTTGGATCGCGGCCCTGATCGTTATCTTTTCGATCTTTTCTGTTTGGTATGGCGGCAAAGGCAAGCCGCTCTCCCCCGAAGAAGGCGCAGAATTGATTGCGCAGTTACGCGCAAGCTATGACACTGAAGATCAATCGGGGCATGGTCTGGCGGAGCATCTGGAAGAGATGATCGCGAAGGATGATGGGCGAGAATTCTACGCGGTAAATCTCGAACAACTTAAAGATGGCGAAGAGGCGCGGGCCGCAGACCAGGCCTATGCCCGAGTAGTCATGCCGCTCCTGTTTAAACGCGCAAGTCATCCGGTCTTTTTGTCTGAGCGCGCGGGTCTGATGCTCGGCAAATATGGCGAGGAGGTCGACCGTGTTGTCGTTGTCAGATACCGCTCATTGCGGGACCTCCTCACCATGACGGTGGAACCAACCATGATTGAAAGCAGCCACTACAAGTTCGCGGCGCTCGAGCATACGGAGGTCTTTATCACGCGTCCGTCGATCTCATTCGCTCAAGGCAAACTGATGGTGGCGCTGATGCTCGCCGTGCTTGGCTTGATTGGACTACGCGTGATCAATTTTGTCCGCGACAGACGGCGCCGTGCATAACGACGACGCTGACAGCGGATCAAAGCGTGTTCCTTTGCGTGATCGCCTCGCTGCCAGCCGGAAGGCTAATGATCAATCCATCCTGCCCAACGGTGATCTTGCCATCAAACATCGACTTTGAATCTCCCAGCCAAACCGATTCCAGGATTTTCACCGGTAACTGAGGAACGATGTGATAGTAGACGAGGCTCTTCGCCCCTGCCTCTTGCGCCGCGCGCGCCGCTTCTTCTGGATCAGTATGGTAGTCAAGAATATCCGAGAAAATCTTCGCGGGGTTTTTGAGGCCTCGCTCGCCGAGTTTCGTTCCGATCGCTTCGACCATTTCGTTATCGAGCCCTTCATGCAGCATAACATCAACGCCTTCTGAAGCCGTCACGAAACGCGATTGATAAATTGTGTCACCGCTGATCGAGATCGATCTGTCCTTATAGTCGATACGATAGCCAAATGCTGGCTCGATCGGGGCGTGCTCAACGCGTATGGCGGTGATTTTCAAATCGCCATCATCGAGAAGGACAAGCTGACCGCCCGGGCCAGCCGGAATACGAATTTCTTCGGCAACACCGCCAAAGCCATTCGGGTTTGCCACTTCGGTGCCGTGGTGAGCAACGCGATACGTACTGTCCAAGCGATACGCCGCGTTGAAACCGTCTACGACCTCTTGGGTTCCAACCGGACCACGAACAGGCGTTGGCTCGGTGCGGCTCCCCCCGATCCAGGAAATCGTCAAAAGCTCGCCCAAGCCGTCAATATGATCGGAGTGGAGGTGGGTGAGGTAAACGGCCTCCAGGCGCTGTGTTGGGAATCCCATAGATCCCAAGTTCCTGGTACCGCCTGATCCAACATCGAACACAAAAGCGCGGGTTCCAGCAAGCACTCCCAGACAAGGGCCCGCTCGCGTGGCATCCGGCATCGGCGATCCCGTACCGCAAAGATAGACATGCAATCCGTCTCGCAGTTCAAGGCTGGGATCGGTGCCCACACGCTGATCCAAGACCCGATTAAAAGCGGCAGAGGCAATTTGGGTTTTGAACAGATTAAACCCAAGCAGGGCTAATACGATCAATCCTGCGAGCGCGATGAGCAGTCGGCGAATCCAGATCATTGTTCAAACTCCTTCTTGAACAGCTCCATCCAAGGCAAGCCCCAGGCGAAGCTCGGCATGACGCTTTCCAAATTTAGTTGTCCGGCCAGTCCGGCAGCGCGATGAACAGCGAGGTCTTGCCACGCTTTAGAGGACGACATTTGGAACAACGCGTTGCGGTCTGGGTAGGCCGCAATTGCCACTTCATCCCATAATTCCTCAACTTGTCCCAAAGATAAGAAGGTCACATCCGCCATGAACAGGATGCGGCCGCCATATTCCGTGATCAAGCTCGCAACGCCCGCACCGTAGAGCTGATAGGCCTGTCGCCCTGTGAGATCGGTTTCTCGCCCATCTTCGTATTCCGCCTTGTCTTTGAACTTCAGCAGGTTGACCATGAAGATTGGACCTTCTGGTCCTTTCTCGGCCATTTCAGCAATCCGTTTCGGATCCGATGGCACAACCTCATTGATGACTTCCATTCTCGTTCCTCCAATTCGAATTATTTGGTTTGGGTGGCGGCCCTCAAGGCATCTTCGATCACCCAGAGTCGATCTTGCCCCCATGCCGCAACATCACCGACTCTAAAGCCTGGAACACCCCAGATCCCGTAGCTCAGCATTTCTTGACGGTTGGCCTCGGCATCCGCGCGCCAATGATCCGTTCCGATCATTGGTTTCAACTCTGCCCACGACAAACCCGCACGCTCAGTGAGCTTCTTCAGGCCCTTATCCGTTCGGGCGTTGATTCCTTCTGACCAGACCCCGGACAGGAAGGATCGCGCGAACTCAAATCCACGTCCAAGTTCGATGGCTTTGTGCAGAATGGCATAGCCGCGCTCAACCGGTTCTCCGACCGGGTCGAACATGTTCCCGAACGGGATGCCCAAGCGCTCCGCCTCACGAACCGTATCGCTCATGATGTAAAAGCCCTTCATCCGAGGCACCTGCATGCCGCGCATGACCATCGGGAGCACAAAGCGAAGCGTGATCTCCGCATCATAAGCATCAGCAAGCGCCTTTACCCGATCGGCGACGATCCCGGTATAGGGGCTTCTAAAGGACAGATACCAGTGCAGCTCTGGCCGCTTACCCCCGGCGGCTGTACTCCCACCAGTGGGCACGATAGGCGGCGCGAAGATAAATGGCGCATCTGGTGCGCGCGCAGCCCCAAGCTCCCGCAGTCTCTGTTCCAGATAATGCAGCCGATCGACGCCCCAATACCATTCCCCGGCATAATATAGAGCGCCTCCCAAATAGTGCCCGAGCGCTGCTCGTCGTTCGTCTGCCTCAGCGAGTGCAGATTGGACCTCGGAATTCGTACTCATTGACGGGTTGAGGACTTCGTCGCGCCAGACCTTGTCGCCGAGTTGAGCGGCCTGCTCGAGAAATGTGCCCGCTTTGACCAAATCAAGCAGAGCCGCATTGGCACCTGCCAGAGTGGTATCATCAGGCTGTGCGCCTGGGTCTTTGAACTCTAGCCCAGCGCGCTGCGCCAAACGTTCTGCATCACGCCGAGAGTTTATGTGGAGACGCTCTCTGTCCGGTACGGCCCAATCCGGCGGCGGGCCGACCAGGCGGATCTCCAATTCGACGTCATAGCGCTCCGCAAACGTTGGCAGAACCTGCACCATCAGGTGGGAATAAGGATCGCTTACATCGTGATAATATTCGACCAGATGCGGTGCATTTGAACGTTTACGGCGGCGCTCGGCCTTTTCGCGGCGCGCATTCCGGCGCTTGGGGCTAAATAGGTGCCCGGCGACCTTGTTCTGAATATTGTCTTTCAACCCCATGCCTGAAGCACCCTATTCCGTATCGCGCTGACGTGTTCAGGTGACTGTAATGACATTTGAAGTGCCATTACAATAAAATTCTTCCGTGACCTCAAGTGCGCCGCATCTAGGTCGAGCAGGTACCTTCCATCTCGGCGATCCAGTCCCGCAAAAGCTGCGCGCCTTCACGGTGCTGCAAAGCGCGTCCGAGTTCTGGCATCATGGCGCCAGGATTTGTCGTCTCAACGCGGTGCAAAAGAATGGAGGCGTCAGGGTCGCCGGGAACGATGCTGAAGGCTCGCCCACCTGTCCCGGCCCCCGCTGCAATTGGAAGTTTGCAAACGCCGAGCTCCGGGCCCGACAACGCATCCATACTCAGGTCGAGGCCGGACGTATCGGCTGGTCCCACAGGATTGTGGCAGTGGGAGCAGTTGATATCCAAATAAGATCGGGCGCGGGCGTTCAGCGGCTGCTGCCCATCCGTCCAATCGACATTGGCTTGGACCGGGGCGGCGTCATCAAGCCCTTGCAAGTCGCCAATCAACTGCAAATGTTCGATTTGGTTCACTGCGTTTTCGTCGTGCCGGTAGGGTTTGTTGATGTGGCGAGGCCGCATGCCGAGGGGCACAATTTCTCGTGTCGTATTGTTGGGCGCGTGGCATCCCGCGCACTGATTGATGTCTGGCACGATATAGGCGAACGCTTCACCGCCATGGTCTTCACTCATCAGCGTCAGGCGCTGGGCGTCACCGATCTTGGTCAGCCGAGCATCCGATTGATCGTCATTCCAGACATAAGAAACCGCGTCCCAGCCCACATCGCGTCGAACCAAGAGCCGCGTTTCCATAAGCCGAACACGATCAAGCTGCTGCAGGATTGGGTTCGTTTCGCCGTGGGTATCAGTCACCTTCAAAACGTCATTCTCACCCGTTCCGCGGGGATAGTAGAACGTTTTGCTGATCACTGTGCCGACAGGAAAGTCCGGGTAATCATTGTCACGGTAAAGCGCGGGGCCAGCCTCTTCCGGCACCCAAATCGTGCGCAGTTTCAAAGCATAGTCCGTGAACAGCGCAGAGTTGAGGTCATACGCGACCACACCGTCTGACAATTCCAGAGCGCCGCCCGAAACATCCATCAGCCCCCATTCGCTCAAGTGAACAGGATTTTCTTCCGCGAAGAAGCGCGGGGCATCATTGGTCAAATCCTTGCCGCTGGAACATGCCGAAAGCATGAGAATTCCCGCGAGCAAGGAAAGCTTAGAAAACACTATGCGCATGACTGTCTTAGCCAGCCCCCTGCTCGCTAAGATCGACCAAGATCGACGGGCGCAAGCTTTTCAAGCGTACAGGCAAATGGCGCCATATCGGTAGAAGGTTGCATGAAGCCGCTCGGGCCATTTGCATTGAGGACACCGATATCGCCATTGTCGATGCAGATCTTCAGGGCATCCGGCATCACACCATCCACCATTTTCGCTTCGTCATAATAGCCATCCCAAATCACATCCGGGAGACGGCCCTCATCGCCGAATAGAAGCTGCAGTGCCATTTTCAGCTCCGGCGTGTCAGGAGCCGCGCCACCTCCAGAAAATGTGTTGTTATAGATGAAGATGCCTTCGGGATACGGATCGAAGGAAGCACTCGCCTGCTCCTCGGAATAGCCCGTCGTATGCAGGCTAGAGACAATGATGTTCCCTGTATTATTGTCCGAAATCTCATTGTCGAAAATCTCGACCAAGTCATTCGAGTTTACGATCACGCCGGTACCAGCGGGCACGCTCGCAACTGGCGTTCCGGGATGTCCGAAATTATCGGTATTGTTCGCGAATACGCGATTGTTGAACACGCGGGTCGCTTTGCCTTCCTGCTGCAGCTGCGGCATGTTGAAGACTAGAATCCCACCCGTATTATTGGTGGCGACGTTCTCGTAAACGTCGGCGTTCACGGTGTTCTCAATCTCAATGCCAGCGACATTGTATTCGGCGCGATTTCGACGAACGATCACATCTTTCGATTGCCCAACATATAATCCAGCATCCGAAGCACCGATCGTGACCGTGTCCTCGATCAGCACATTCGTGGTTTGAACCGGATAGATGCCATAAGCGCCGTTTTCAGTTTTGGGCTCGCCCGTCCATTCTGCGCGGACCCGGCGGATGGTGATGTTCTCACCTTCATTGACCTTTAGGCCGTCGCCCTTGGCATCGACGATCGCAAGATCCTCAATCGTGAAATCGCTTGCGGTGACCAGCAAGCCTTCCGCGCCAGAGATTTGGTCCGCGAAATTCAGAACGGTCTTGTCCATCCCTTGCCCGCGAATTGTGACGCCATCCGCTGTTAGACTTAGCCCCCTCGTGAAATTGAGCGTTCCTTCCGGGATCTCAATGACATCACCGGGTTGAGCATCGATGAGTTGCTCCATCAGCCGATCTTCTGCGCTGGCCGTGGTTTCACTCTGGGGTGTATCAGACGCGGGCTGCCCGCATGAGGTGAGCACGAGGCATGTCGAGGCCAAAATGGCCGCTTTGAATTGCATGAAAGTCCTCCCAAACTTTTCACATGCGACTCTCGTATCACGTCGTCGCAAAATCAAAAACAAATCTTTGGTAAGGCGTGACGGCAAACGCATTCAGGCGGGCGATCATGGCAAATGTCCATATTTACTGGGAAATGGTGACTTAGGTCACGGCAATAAAACTTGGTTTCGAAGAAGATCTCTACGTCACGCAAGAGAACAATGTTGTCACGAAGACACCTTAATTCGACCGTGTTGACGCAGGTAAGATAATCACCTGCCTAAACTGGAAAGGAACCTCAAAATGCAAATGGATGTAGCGAGCCTCGAAAAGCTGATGAAAAAAGCCGCACCGATGTGGAAGGATATGAGCAATCCACCGACGGACAATTCGGTTCAACAATTCAGACAATATGCTGCTTTGATTATCCTGAAACAGGTCAAAGAGGCTCTCGAGCAACACGAAAACACGGATGGCTCAACGGTCGCGAAAGTGGCGCTTGGCTTCGAGCTCGAGATTCCAGCCAATACGACGGCAAGCGCGGCGGATGGAACTTCACAAGTCACGCTGCGCTGTACGCGCTGGGGGTGGCCAGATGATTTCGATACGACTTGGGAAGTCTAAACTCTAAACAAGAGGTGGCGAATGATCAGAGCACGCAGTTCAGGTCGTTCGCCATTTCTTCGACGTCCATTCCAGCGGCGTATTTTTCCGGCCAGGCCTGAACAGCTTTTTCAAAATGCGAGCAGGACAGCGCGTTGTTTTCGCGTTGGCTCTCGATTAAGGCCAGGATGTACCAGTTATAGTATTCTCGGCTGGTAAGCCCTTCTCGGTCTGCAAGATCCCGCACCGCCGCAACATGCTGTTCTGCTTGCACCAAAAGCTCAGCGTCACCCTCCGGAGACGTTTCACTCCAAGCGACCTTTAGATACGCCAAGTTTGCATGGATCGCCATCCTACGCGCGGGCCGCCGCAAGGTTGTCTCGATCTCCAATGCTCGTTCGAGCGTCTGCAAAGACGATTGAAACGCACCAATTCGGTTCTGCATCGTGCTCAGGGTCAGCAGGCTTTCCGAGACCTCATACAAATACCCTGCATTGGTTTGTTCTTCGACCAGGGTTTGGGTTTGCTCAATCAATGACTCGAAAAAGGCCGAGGCCTCCTGCTCAGATTGCACCGCGCCAGCGCCCCGCATAAATTGCTCACGAATAGAATTATAGCGCGCCATTTGCGCGACATCATCATATCCGCGCTGAGACGCTTCACCCGCCAATTCGGAGAGGTTCTGCACATCGTCATCGAGCGTGCTGACATCTTGGTTAAGTTCGATGAGCGCGATTTGCACGCGCAGTCGCTGGCGATCTGAAATATCAGCGCCCTCCAGGGCTTTCAGCAAGCTCGATTGCGCGAGGCTCTCAAAATCGCGTTTGCGATAAATCTTCGCCATCTGATAGAGCGCTTCAGCGTCGTACGGATCGAGCTTCAGAATCTCAGCGTAGATTTGTTCGGCAACGCTGACGTCTCGATTCACAGATATCGCGGCGATTTGATGGAGCAGGTCTAAGCTTTGTGCGCGGCTCAACGCCTCTTTGTTTTGCTCATACTCTTGCTGCAGAGCGAGCGTGGCATCTTCAAAATCATCCGTGCGCATCAATGCCGAAACCATGTCATCAATCGGCCGGTCCGCCTCTATGAGCGGCGCTAAAGAGGCACGCACAGCTTCACGGTCAATGGGTCCCGCGCTTTCGTCTGGCGCCGCAAAAATCGTCTGCATCGCCACGAATAGGATCGCTGCCGAGGCCGCAGCACCACTCAGAATGCTCCAACGCCGGCTCGACCAAAGATCGCGCAGCAATACGCCGATGGTGCGATCATCGCGAATGTTAAACGCGACGATCGGGGTTTTCATATTCTTCAGCGACAGTCTTCGCCGACTCCACATCTGTCCTGGTTTCTCGAACAAGGCGTCAACCAGACTTTTAGAGGCGAGGATGCTGCCAGGATCTGCATTCTGCTGCAGGCGGGCGGCGACGTTCACACCATGCCCCATCAAATTTCCGTCCGGTTCGACTTGGACGTCCCCAAGATGCATCCCGATCCGGATCTTTACGCTCGCAAGGCGCTTCAATGCTTCGTCTTTTGCGATGGCAACCAACATCTCGCGCGCGGCCTTCATCGACCGGTTGGCGCTCGCAAACTCAAAGAAAAAGCCGTCGCCCGCTTCGTGAAAATTACGCCCTTCGAAGCGACCTGCGATCTCATTCAGCAGGCTTCCAACCCGCCGAACCACGGCAAGCGCGGTATCTTCATCGCGTTCAGCCAGCGAAGAAAACCCGCAAATATCGGCAACCAGCACGCTGGCGAGGCGGCGATCGTCGCCTCCCGTCCACTCATTGCTATCTGACTCGCCGTCAAACATGTGCCGATCCCAAAATTACCGTTTGCCGACCAGCAGCGCTCCATTTGCTACTATCATGAGAACACTCGCTTGGGGCGATCGCAATAACAGCTGGCATGTTAGACAATAAATAGCGCCGAATGCACTTGAGAAACGCAGATGGCGCGCCCGCCATTCTCTTAAACAAGACCTCAATCCAAAGCGTCACCGCAATTCTTCCATTTCAAAGGCCATTCAAGGGCGCCGAGTTCGTCAGATTAAACCTATCGAAGAGCATTTAAATTCAAGTTATCTACTTCGACAGGACAGCTAAATCTCCTTTTAAACCTGCGACATAGAGAATAAGTTCCAAACTGTTCGGTTTGTTACGGATTGGGTATGGATCAGCTTGAAGAAGCCAAAGACCTATGGTCAGCATTTGTCGGCGTCCCGTCCGAGCGTGACGGGTTTGCCGATCTTGCTGCCGCGTGTCGGCGGGTACAGCTGAAGCCCGGCGACAGCCTTGTAACGCAAGGGGACGCAGCTCAAACCGTCTTTTTGCTCGTATCAGGCACACTCAAAACCGTGCGATACTCCAAAAACGGCCATGAAATTTGGCTGGCCTCATTTGGTGAGGGCGCGCTGATCGGCGAAATGTCCGGACTAACCGGGTCGACGAGGTCGTCCACAGTCATCGCCGTTACCAAAGTCGACGTACTGGCGGTGGATTTCTCTGATTTCGAAGCCGCGATTTCGACCGCGCCTGGGTTCGGTCTAAAAGTGTCCAAGCTGCTGGCGGAGCGCGTTCGAAATACCTCTGTTCAATTGGAAGAGCTCGCCACCCTGCAAACCTCAGCCAGAGTGCATTCTGAGCTTTTTCGGCTGGGTGAACTCGACGAAACCGATGAAGAACGCGCCACGATTGCCAATCCACCCAGCGTTTCTGAACTCGCCATTCGTATTCATGCAGCACGTGAATCGACATCGAGAGCGGTGTCTTACTTACACAAACGCGGCTTCCTCAAAAAGCGCGATGACGGGGCGCTGGACGTCATTTCTCCGCAAAGCTTCGACTAGCGGCATCGCACAATCCCAGTCTTGATCGAGGCACTCGTCTGCTCGCCTGTTCTCCTCGGCTGTTGAACAGATCGTGAGCCCTATTGAGTTTCAAGTGATCTCATCGCGCGCCAATGTGGTGCTGGTTCGAAGGCGAACTTCGACCGCTAAGCCAAGTTTACGAGCAAAGTTGGACCTATACGATCATGCCTTACCAAATTCGTCTGCGAGCCACCCTCGCTGCAATCGCGCTAACTTCGAGCTGCCTCGCTGCACCGCTTTTAGCGAACGCCGAAACCACCGAAAAATTCAGCGCCTATAGTTCTGAGAGCACAGCTGTCGTTAACACCGGACCTTATTCCGAGTTTCTGTCTGCTTTGACGATTCCGGAACGCGGCCGCACACTCGTCGCCTACGAAATTGCGCACGCGCAAGGTTTGCCATTCATGCGGGAATACGCAGACTATTTGGCGAATGTGCCTGTCAGTCAATTGAACCGCGACGAGCAACTGGCCTATTGGTT
>Ga0256829_1003354_pt1 | contig 11171 bp, 9 predicted proteins | sample 131447metaG_FD_185979 | JGI IMG/M metagenome (GOLD analysis project Ga0256829, IMG submission 185979) | Hydrothermal vent microbial communities from Lau Basin, Pacific Ocean - 131-447 | ecosystem: Environmental > Aquatic > Marine > Hydrothermal vents | place: Pacific Ocean: Lau Basin | collected... | reverse complement strand
GTGAAGAGTCTACCGACATCGAGTTGTTGTCACTCTCTGACAACAGCGCCACTGTGGTACTCAATGGCGTCCGCGAGACTCTGGCCTATGCCCTGGATCACAAGCAATTGTTTATCGACGATGGCTATGGTCACTTCGTTCTGGAAGATATTACTCACAAGCCTGCGGATGCGGCCGGTGGTGCTGGCAGTGGTCAGATCAAAGCCTCTATGGACGGTGCCATTGTTGAAGTTATGGTCAGCGAGGGCGACACCGTGGAAGCCGGTCAAACCCTGATCGTACTGGAAGCCATGAAAATGGAGCATCCGCTCAAAGCAGGCGTTGCCGGTGTGGTACAGAGCATTAGCTGTGCCGCTGGCCAGCAAGTGAAAAGCAAGCAGCTGCTAGCCGTAGTCGAGCCCGCAGAATAAGTACCCTAGGTCGGCTAGAGCAAAGCGATAGCCGACACTGTTGTTAGCTATTGCCCTTCAGATACTTATGTGGCGCGTCGCGCCAGAAAACCTAAGGGCGATTTGCGATTGCATGGAGAGAAATAATGAGCGATAAAAAAGTACGCATCGGCTGCGCATCGGCTTTCTATGGCGACAGCCAACTGGCTGCGCGCCAATTGGTGGAAAAGGGAGACATCGATTACCTGGTATTTGACTACCTGGCGGAAGTCACCATGGCAATTCTGGGGAAGGCCAAAGCCAAGGATGAGCGCCTCGGTTACGCCATCGATTTTGTAACCGTCGCCATGAATGACGTGTTGGCTGATTGCGCCAAGAAAGGCATCAAGGTGATTGCCAATGCCGGCGGTGTCAATGTACCCGGTTGTATTTCCGGTTTGGAAAAGCTCTGTGAAGCTAAGGGCCTAAATCTGAAAATCGCTGGTGTCTATGGCGACAATCTCGCCGATCGCGTTGAAGAGTTTCAGGGCAATATGCCAGAGAATCAAACGGGTGAAGCGCTGCCGAAGAAACTCGCCAGCATCAATGCCTATCTGGGGGCGAAACCCATAGCCGATGCTCTGGCCGCTGGTGCCGACGTAGTGGTTACCGGTCGCGTGGTGGACAGCGCGGTTGTCATTGCACCGATTATGCATGAGTTCCAGTGGAACAATGACGAGTATGACAAGCTGTCTCAAGCAGCCATTTGTGGACATGTTCTCGAGTGCGGCGCTCAGTGTACCGGCGGTAACTTCACCGACTGGCACCTTGTGCCAGACTTTTCCAATATGAGTTACCCGGTGGCAGAGGTTTCTGCAGATGGCAGCTTTGTGGTTGAGATACCGCCTGAAACAGGTGGTCTGGTAAATACCGGCACCGTTGCCGAACAAATCGTTTACGAAATTGGCGACCCCGCCAACTACCTGTTGCCGGATGTGGCTTGTGATTGGACATCCGTAAAACTCGAGGAAGTGGGCAAGGATCGATTGCGCGTGTCCGGCGCCAAGGGGCGCGCACCTGGAGAGCAATATAAAGTCTGTGCCACCTATGTGGATGGCTTTAAGTTGGCCAGCAGCGTGTTTATGGGCGGCTTGCGCGGTGTGGAGAAAGCACGCACCAGTATGAATGCCTGGGTAAAACGCACCCGTCGCGTGTTTGAAGACAAGGGGTGGGGTGACTACCGCGATGTGTCTATTGAAATCATTGGCGCGGAAGAAACCTATGGCCCACATGCCCGCACCGGGGATACCCGTGAGGTGATGGCCAAATTTGGTCTGCATCACGACAATCCGGATGCTCTGAAGTTTGCGTCTCACGAAATGGCCTACCTGGCCACGTCAGCGAGCCCGGGTATGAGTGGCTTTGGTGCTGGTCGTACGCGTCCAACTCCGTTGATGCGTGTGCATTCAACTCTGGTTAACAAAGCGGAAGTGCCGGTTAAAGTACAGCTGGGCAGCGAAGTGATCGTAGACAAAACCTACGATACTGATGTGGCATCGGATGCAGTACCAGGCGAGCACTTTAATGTGACGGCAACGGACTCAGAAGAAGAGCGCGTTGACGTTATTCTGGAACAATTGGCCTATGCTCGCAGTGGCGATAAAGGTGATAACGCCAACATTGGTATTATTGCTCGCAAGCCCGAGTACCTGCCGTACCTTTACGAGCAGCTGACTGCCGAAGCCGTAGCCGAGTACTTTGCACACCAGGTTAAGGGCGATGTTACTCGCTATGAGTTGCCAGGCTTTAATGCCTTTAACTTCTTTATGACCGAAGCTCTGGGCGGCGGCGGTACAGCTTCGCTGTTGGTGGACAATCAGGGTAAAGCTATGGGGCAAATGTTGCTGTCCAAAACCATCAGTGTGCCTAAATCACTTCTGTAGCCTTGAGCAGGAAGTAGGGGCGGGAGTAGATAACCTACTCCGCCCCCCGATTATGCAGTTTATGCGAATCAGGCGAAAAACTGTTCCAGTTGTTGCCGATTATTATCAAACCAGGATTCGCCCAACGCTTTGAGATCTCTCAAATTCTGGCGGCTGGTGTTGTCCATATCATCACTGACCTCTTCGAGGTCCGAGGTGACGCGCAGATAGTTATCCTCGAGAATCACGCTCATTTGATATTCCACCACTGATTCATCCATGACGATGCCCATCAGATCATGGCGCATCCACTCCAGAGCTCCGAATTTCTGTGAGTCTTTCCCACTAATAACCCGCGTACGGTGCCCGGTGCCCACTGAAAGCATGCGAATCTCGTCACCGGGAAACAATTTCATGGCTTCGGCGTAGGCGCACAGCGCGGGGTTGTTGGCAATGACTCCTCCGTCAATTAGCCAGCTGTTGCCAACTTTTACCGTGGGAAAATAGGTGGGGGCGGCGCTGGAGGCGTCGGCGGCTTCGGCGAGAGTTATGGTGCCCGGTTTGAAACTGCCAGCCTTAAAGGATTTAAGAACGCGGGAGCGACGTTTCTCCACATCGTAGGTCACCATCAGTACGGGTTTCTTGGCATTCGACAACTTGGTGACGCCGAGGTTTTTATTCAACAGGCGTCTCTTACCTTTGCCGTCGTACTTGGGTTCGGTTTGCACCACGCCAAGCATCTTGTCCCATACGCTCTTATCGAAAATCGTATTGGCATTCTGATAATTATAGAGTTCGCCTACTTCTCGGGCGCTCCATCCCTTGCCGGCGATACCGGCGACGATGATGGCTCCGGTGGAGGTGCCGGCAAACAAGTCGAATGTGTCCACCAGATCAATGCCCAATTCCGTTTCAAGCTTTTCCAAAAAAGCGGCACTGGCTGCACCGCGAATACCACCACCATCACAACTTAGAATATAACGGGTTTCCATGTCTATTCTCCTTTTCCATGGCTATTGACGAGTAGTGCCGTTGACGATCCTGTCGGCAGGATTAACTGTAAGCCATAGTCAGCGATTTATCCTTTTGAGGATGTTTTTGACGCCGTGAGTTTGTGTTCTCTCTTGCAAACGGTGAAGAGATTGCCACGCCGCTATGCGGCTTATTGCCATGGATAGTATGTATGCAGGTTTTGCAGGAGCAAAAACCTGTAGCAATGACGGAATTTATTTGTCCCCGGACAACAGTGCGCCTGCGAGGGAATGACGAGAGCGAGTGAGGGCTCAATTTCGGTTATTCCAACGCTGGTTTTTGAAGACAAATGCACTCATATAAGGGGAGCCTGATGGCAGGGAAATGATGATTTTTTAATTATCCGAATACCGAAATAGTGTTAACACCGAGTGAATTCAAGTAGTCTAAAGCTGTCCGAATATAACCAAAAAAATGAATCATAAATTGATAATAACGCAACAAATAAAGAGTGGAGATTCGTAATGCACACACCTTCTGTGAATTACAATGTAGCTGGTAGTATTCTCAAACGAGCGCAACTGGATCCAGGCAATCGCGCTTATATCTTTGAAGGCATTGAACGCAGCTTTTCTGAAATGGACGCGCGCGTGCGGCGCATCGCCCAATCATTGAGAGACAATGGCGTTTGTGTCGGCGATAGGGTCGGTTTTGTAGGGTTAAATCACCCCAACTTTCTGGAAACCATGATGGCGGCACAAAGTCTCGGTGCCATTTTTGTACCCCTCAATTTCCGTCTCACGGGTGAAGAACTGACGTTTATCATCAACGATGCCGGTGTTCACACGCTGGTTGCCGACGATCAGTTGCTGCCAGTGATTGCTTCAGTGCGTGAGCGCTTATGTTGCGTACGTTATATCGCATCAGAAACGCCCCAAACCGATTGGGAAGGGCTGGAAGCAATCATTGCTGAAACAGCCCCGCTTGTGGATCTGGTAGAAACGTCGCAGCAGGACGTTGCCATCATCATGTACACCTCGGGTACCACGGGTCGTCCCAAAGGTGCGATGCTGACTCACGGCAATATCATGTGGAATAACATGCAGGCAGCGTTTGCCCTGCCCGCAGCGTCTGACGACATCTCTCTGGTGTGTGCGCCCCTGTTTCATATCGGCGGCCTCAATATAACCACTATTGGCCCTATGCAGGCGGGAGCCTGTTTGCTGATTATGCGCAGCTTTGATCCCGAAAAAGCCCTGGCCGATATTGCCGAGCATGGTGTAACCACTATGTTCGCGGCGCCTGCGATGTTGCTGTTTATGTCCCAGCGGCCTGAATTTGATGCCAGTGATTTGTCCAGCTTGCGCATGATCCTCGTAGGCGGAGCGCCAGTTCCAAAGTCGCTTCTGGAAGTCTACAACGGGCGTGATGTCGCTTTGAATCAAGGCTACGGTCTTACTGAAACCTCGCCTCTGGTGTCGTTTCTTATGGCGCAGTACACCGACGAGAAGCTGGGCTCGGCGGGTAAGCCAGGCTTGTTTGGCGAAATTCGCGTTGTGGATGCCCACGGTAACTCTGTTCCCGCCGGTGAAGTGGGGGAGATTATCTACAAAGGCCCCAACGTTATGAAGGGCTACTGGAATCGTCCGGAGGCAACCGCAGAAGCCATCGATGAAAAAGGCTGGTTTCACACTGGTGATGCCGGCTATCTGGATGCGGATGGCTTTTTGTTCATCAGTGATCGCGTTAAAGATATGGTGATCAGTGGTGGTGAAAATGTGTATCCCGCCGAAGTTGAAAGCATCCTCTTCGAGCACGAAGCCATCGCCGAAGTCGCCATTATTGGGCTGCCCGATGAAAAGTGGGGTGAAGCCGTCACGGCGGTCGTCGCTCTGAACAGCGGCGCAAGCCTGACTCTGGAGCAATTGCGAGAGTTTGCCGATGGCAAGCTGGCTCGCTATAAGTTGCCGATTCGTTTACATCAGGTTGAAGCCCTGCCGCGAAATCCAGCCGGCAAGGTACTCAAGTTTAAACTGCGCGAAGAATTGGCCTGATTTGTTGAGGAACCTCTGGTCAAGTCTATAGCTGCTCTGCGTGACCTGAAGCGTGCATATGCAAGGCGCACTTCGCAGCTAATGGCCGTAGTCCTTTGCAAGAAGTGCAACACCGCAGATGTGCGCTTCAGGCCGCGCCCTTCGGGGCTTTCTGTCTGCGCCGCACTCTGTGTTACAACTTTTCGACATGCCCCGGCATGCCTTCAAAGTTGTGCCTTGATTGCAGCACAGCCAGAAAGCCAGAGCTGCCATAGATTTGACCAGAGGTTCCTCAAGGGGTGGTCATTTGGACTGCCCCAAGTTACCTTTAGGGCCACTAATTTTCGTGGAAGTGGCCTGTCTCAATGCAAACACCCTCTGTCAATGTGATCGAATTTCAACCGGTTCAGGGAGAGCCGGGTAGAGACGTATCCAGCTTGGGGCTTGTATTTGACACTATCATCGATGGCAAATCTTACCTGGAATCATTGACGGCCTTTGAAAAGACCCAGCCTGATTCCTGGGCCAAGCCATGCATTGCAGGGTTGGGCACGGCCGAAGTTATGCACACGCTGGATCAACATGGTGCCCGAATTCATCCGTTTGTCTGTGACCTTTGGGATAACTGGGACGACTGGGACTACAACTGCCTGATTGAGATCTATAACCAGCAAGTGGTTTGCTGGCGATCCTGGAAATACTATGACATGACCACCAGTCGCGAAAGTACTTCTGATTACACGAAGCTTCCCGTTCTTACATTCGAATACAAACAGTATATGGATGCAGTAGCGCAAGCCCGAGATCTCATTCGTAAAGATGGCTCTACACTGCATATGAAAAATCGATTTTGGTGGCAGTATGATTAACGAAAACAGTACGCAGCAAGAGTGTTTTGATGCACTGCGCACCGAGCAGTGCCGTCTTCGTGATTTAAGCGAAGATCAAAAGTCCGAATCCTGCTGTCGGTTGGCTCTCTGTTTTGATGATCAGGCCTGGGAGGCTATTCCAGAGCGCTTTAAATCGCACTCTGTAATCGCCGAGTGGATCGCCAATGGTCTCTATAAAGAAACCATGCTGCGAGCTTTGCCTGAGGATTTTCGAAGCCTGGACTTTTTTGATGCGTTACTAGAGCGCAATCCCTTCCTTGTTAGTCTCAACCCAGAGTTGTTCGTCATGGGATTGGAGTTCTTTGGTGATGAGTACATTGACAAAGTGCTGGCTGCGGATAAATCCTTCCTGGCGCATTTGCCAGAAGAACTGCGCACAGAGGCCAGATGCCAGGCTGCGGTCGATCAGGCACCATATCTATTGGAGCATGTTCCGGAATCTCTGATTACGGAAGCCATGTGTCTGAAAGCTGTTACCCGAGATGCTTGTCTGCGTTTCGTCCCCGCGCATCTGTTAACGGACCCGGTATTGGATGCCGCCATACACTGCGTACTTTCTGCAAAAGAACCCCTTACCTGGGTTCCTATTCGGGACGAGGACGTTGCACGCATTCCTAAAGAGCGTTTTACCCCAGAGCTCTGTGAGCGCATTCTCAAGTCAGATTTATACGCCATTAAGTACCTGCCAACACAGATGTTGACGCGAACCATGTGTATCGATGCTCTGGAAGGTAAAGAGATGATGGGGTTTATGCTAAACGAGTACTTCGCTTATGTTCCCGAGCATTTCAGGGGCGAGGTGAAAAGCAAAGCCAATTTTATCTACCATGTTCAACCCGGTGAATTCGGCGATTTTGAACCCCCCAACCTGGGTGGATTCGACGACCTGTAATTCGAAGCGTTTTATCATTCAAGAGGGAGTTTTTATGATTACGTTATACACATTTCCTGCCGCATTCGGTCTGCGCAATGTCAGCCCTTTTTGCCTCAAGGTCGAAATGGCTCTGCACTGGCTGGGACTGGATTATCAGATTGAAGAGATGTCAGACCCGCGCAAAGCGCCAAAGGGAAAGCTGCCGTTTATCGATGTTAATGGCGAAAAAATAGCAGACTCAGAAATTATTCTGGAGTACCTCGATCGCAGTAATGATGGCAAGCTCTTCGGTAATCTCAGTGACGATCAAATAGCCCGGGGAACGGCCTATACCCGACTTGCGGAAGATCACTTATACTGGATTATGGTGGCCAGTCGCTGGCTGGATGACGAGTGGTGGCCCAATGTTGTCGAGGGCTTCTTTGGCAGCATGCCCTTCCCATTGAAGCAATTGGTAAAAACCGTTGCGCGTTCTCAGGTAAGAAAAACCTACGATTTGCAGGGGTTGGGCAAACATTCCCTGCAGGAACAGAAAGACTTTGCCAGTCGGGATCTGGATGCGCTCAACAGAGCCGTGAAGAGCTCCCGCTTTCTGCTAGGGGAAGAACTCACCGTTTTTGATTTTGCCGTAGCCGCGCTGATATCCGGTGCTGTCGACAATAAACCCGATACCTGGCTAACGCCGATGATCAGAGAGTTCCCGGAATTGTGTGACTATGCTGAAAGAGTGCAGCAGGAAGTTGGCGTTTTCGCTCGTTGATTAAAACTGCAGGGCGGCTATTAGCCGCCTTGCAGTTTGCTCTATTCAGGTAATAGAGCTCAATGGCGCTTAACCTTAATTAGCCTTAAGGAAGAGCCAAAGCCCTTGGTATTACCCAAACCCGCATGATACCGGTCGTTTCTAACGGCGACTTTACGCTGATCAGAACATGCTTCATAACGCCATCATTGCGATTCACCTGACGTGTAACCGCCTGCGAAGCATCACCCGTTTGGGCGTTTTCGATAGCTGTCAGTATGGCTCAAAATAACCCTGAACGGACATTTGCGTAGCGTCACCCGAATGGGTGATTTCACACACCTGTAACTACTTCAAACTAAAGAAAGTAATGCAAGGCAGATACATCAGGACTGAAATCTACTGTAGCCCCTTCAACTGTTTTAACTAATATCGTCAACCAGAGAATTTCCAGTATGACACCACAATATAATCCAGGACCGTAAATGGATAGATTAGCAGCACTTCTACTTTGCGCTATTTGTCTATATGGAGCCTTCGAAGGATTTTTTGCTGGCAAAGTTTTGGCAATTGCTACGGCGGGAACCGCGTCGAGATACATCGCTCTAGCAGATGATGCTTTTGCGTTTTATTTCACAATCATTTCGTATTTATTTTGTGGGATTTTGTGTGCTTGGGCATTTTTCAGGAAATGAGGAAAGAGCGGGATGGTTACCACCTTCATCAAACATCGCTTTTTACGAATAGCTTTTTTAGTGGCAATGCTTGGAAGTCTGGGCTAGTGAAGGCTCTTAACAAAGCCAAGCATCTGACGGCTTTTCCGTTGCTTGACTTATGCGCTGATCGCTACGTGAATCGCCACCAGTTTGCTAGATACCTTTCAGCCATAGAAAATGGCACAAAGAGAGGTGTTTATGAGCAACAAACGATATCCAGACGAATTTAAAATTGAAGCGGTCAAGCAGGTGACCGAACGTGGCTACAGCGTTGCGGAAGTCGCTGACAGATTGGGAACCACTACTCACAGTATTTATGCCTGGATCAAGAAGTTCGGCCCTGATGCCAATAAGCACCAAGAGCGTGCTGATGAGCAAGCTGAGATACGTCGTCTAAAGAAAGAGCTGCAGCGTGTCACTGAGGAGCGCGACATTCTAAAAAAAGCCGCGGCGTACTTCGCCAGTCACACCGAGTGAGGTACGCCTTTATTCGGGATCACAGCCAAGTACTGCCTACGCTGATGTTGTGCCAACTACTGGATGTGCATCCCAGCGGTTATTACGCATGGCGTAAACAGCCCAAGTCGAAACGAGCCAAGCAGGACGAACGACTAACAGGCTTGATAAAACAGTTCTGGCTGGAATCTGGTGGTGTGTATGGGTATCGCAAGATCCATAGCGACCTACGAGATCATGGAGAGCGCTGTGGGCCGAATCGTGTACACAGGCTAATGAGAACTGAAGGGCTTAAGGCTCAAGTAGGCTATCGAAAGCCTCGTCACAAAGCGGGTTCGAGTCACATCGTCGTACCTAACCGCCTGCAACGGCAGTTCAGTCCAGAGGCTCCAGACCAATCATGGGTAACGGACATCACCCATATACGTACCCACGAAGGCTGGCTATATCTGGCCGTTGTTGTCGATCTGTTTTCACGCAAAGTCATTGGCTGGTCGATGCAATCGCGCATTACCAAAGAGCTGGTTCTGGACGCTTTACTTATGGCCGTTTGGCGGCGGAGTCCAAGCTCAACCGTAACCGTCCATTCTGACCAAGGCAGCCAATACACCAGTCACGACTGGAGCGCTTTTCTAAAGGCTCACGGACTAGAAGGCAGCATGAGTCGTCGCGGAAATTGCCACGACAACGCAGTGGCTGAAAGCTTCTTCCAGTTACTTAAGCGAGAAAGGGTAAAACGAAAAATATACTCCACACGAGACGACGCACGCAGCGACATATTTGATTACATTGAGATGTTCTACAACGCAAAACGTCGGCATGGTTTTAATAACCAACTGTCGCCTGTAGAGTATGAAAAGCGTTACCAAGAAACGAGGCAGGAAAGTGTCTAGAGAACTGGTGGCGATTCAGAGGATGAGGCCATGAACACCACCTTTGATGGGCTGTCTTATTATCTTGTCATGCCGCAACGGAGTAGGGCGAATCGAAGTGCGCAGGTGTTTTCACAATGGCTGTCGGCCGAATTGAGCTAAATATTCGTGCAGTTCAGCTTTTGCGGCAGTAAGTTGTATTGATCCTCCTTTGTTTGGTCGTTAACTCCGATGGTTTAGAAAAATGGAACACAGTCTTCGAGTTAACCCGATTTTCCGTTAGCCGGGTGTTCTTTAGTCTTGTCGATCTCTGATCAAGTCTATGGCTACTCTGGCTTTCTGGCTGTGACGCAATCACCAACTATGCACGCGTCAGGTCACGCTTAACCGAGGTGTACAGGTTAAGCGTGACCACCTAACGCAGAGCAACTATAGACTTGATCAGAGGTTCCCTAACACTGTCAACAAAGTGACAGAAAACAGCGAGGCTATAGATCATGAAAAATCATAAAAACCTAAAACTCACTGCTCTGGCGAGCGCGCTGGCGCTGGCTCTGTGCCAAGGTGCAGCGGCGTCAGAATCAGGTATTAGCAAGCCCCAGGGAGCCATTGGTATGGGGGCGGTGGCTCCTTCCCAGGCGAAATCCAATCTATTCTGGTGGCCGGATCAAATTGATCTGTCGCCATTGCGCGATCATGATGCCAGGTCCAATCCATTGGGGCAGGATTTTGACTATAAAGAGGCGTTTGCGACTCTCGACTACGAACAGCTGAAGCGTGATATAGACGCGGTTTTAACGGATTCTCAAGATTGGTGGCCCGCAGATTGGGGCAACTATGGTCCTTTCTTTATCCGCATGACCTGGCATGCCGCTGGCACCTACCGCACGCTGGATGGCCGCGGTGGCGCGGGTGGCGGGCAGCAACGCTTTGACCCGCAGAACAGCTGGCCGGATAACGCCAGTCTCGATAAAGCTCGCCGGTTGCTCTGGCCTGTGAAGCAGAAATATGGGGAGAAAATATCGTGGGGTGACTTGATTGTTTTGGCGGGTAATGTAGCGCTGGAAAACATGGGTTTTAAAACCTTCGGTTTTGCCGCCGGTCGCGACGACGATTGGGAGCCGGATATGGTGTATTGGGGGCCAGAAGTTGAAATGCTGGCGTCTGATCGTCGTGATTCTGATGGCAAACTCAAGAAGCCACTGGCCGCCGTGCACATGGGCTTGATCTATGTAAATCCTGAAGGACCTGGTGGTGTACCGGATCCGGTGGCTTCTGCCAGAAATATACGTGAATCGTTTGCGCGCATGGCAATGAACGATGAAGAAA
>Ga0256829_1003353_pt1 | contig 11172 bp, 13 predicted proteins | sample 131447metaG_FD_185979 | JGI IMG/M metagenome (GOLD analysis project Ga0256829, IMG submission 185979) | Hydrothermal vent microbial communities from Lau Basin, Pacific Ocean - 131-447 | ecosystem: Environmental > Aquatic > Marine > Hydrothermal vents | place: Pacific Ocean: Lau Basin | collected... | reverse complement strand
CAGACCGGCCAGCGCTGGGGCAATCCGCTCTACCGCTGGGAGGTGATGCAGGCCGACCATTTCCGCTGGTGGGTGGCGCGCGTGCGGCGGCAGATGATGTGGATGGATATGCTGCGCATCGACCACTTCCGCGCGCTGGAGGCGTTCTGGGTGATCCCCGGCGATCGTGACGACGGCATCATCGGCGAGTGGCGTAAGGCCCCCGGCGCGGCACTGCTCACCGCTCTGCAACAGGCACTCGGCCGGCTGCCACTGATCGCCGAAGATCTCGGCATCATCACCGAAGAGGTGACCGCACTGCGCACCGCCTTCCACCTCCCCGGCATGAAGATCTTGCAGTTCGCCTTCGGCGGCGATGCGGACAACCCTTACCTGCCGGAAAATTTCGGCGCCGATGCCGTCGTCTATACCGGCACGCACGATAACGACACCACCCTCGGCTGGTTCCAATCGGCGGATGCCGCCACCCGCGACCACCTACTCGCCTATCTGCGAGCAGACCCGGAGACCATGCCGTGGCCACTGATCGAATGCGCACTCGCCTCCGCCGCACTGCTCGCCGTCATCCCGATGCAAGATCTGCTCGCCCTCGGCAGCGAAGCCAAATTCAACACACCCGGCACCCTCGACGGCAACTGGTCATGGCGACTCGATGATCTCCCCACCGAACACCCCTGCTGGCCACGCGCCCGGGCACTCAACACACGCCACCAGCGCATGTAACTCAAGAGTCGGGTGTGCGCAACGCGACCTAATAAGTCGCTATTCAGCCGCATGCTGGAACTGTTCAGGTCAAAAATGTGATGTAAATCATCTTGTGCAGCCGATCCCTGCTTAGGCTGCGCCCCATGCAACGCACATATCTACTCCCCCACATCATCACACTGCTGCTGGTCGCCGCCTGTGCCAAACCGGCGGTCACCCCCGTGGCCACCATCAGCAAACCTCAGCCTGAACAAGAAACGCCAGCGCCAGCCCCCGAAAAACCGATCAATCCATTTCTGACTGGCATTCCTACAGATGAGCTGGCAGCGATGAAACGAGAAGCCAAACGTCTCTATCTAACCCATTGGCGCGGTGTTGCACAGCGCTCCCGCTATGTGCGTCAGGCGGTGCTCGACACGCTGAATCGCTACCACTATCCACGCGAGCTACAGCTGATACCAGTTGTCGAATCCAGCTATAATCCCTATGCCGAATCAGCCGTGGGTGCGACAGGGCTATGGCAGCTGATGCCGATCACCGCCCACGAGCTCGGCCTGCGGGAGGATGATGCATTCGACGGCCGCCGCGACATTCGCGCCAGCACCCATGCCGCGGCGAAGTTTCTCATCCGTCAATATGCACACTTCGGCAACTGGCCCATGGCACTGGCCGCCTACCATCTCGGCCCGCACGCTGTTGAACGCCGCCTGAAACGCCGTCCATGGCAACCGGAGATGGGTCTGAAGCATGCCATGCTGCCGCCAATCACCAAAACCTACATTCGCCACATCATCGGCCTGATTGCGCTCTACGATAGCGGCGAACTCCGCTTCCCCACCCCCTACCCGACCACCATTGTCAAATTACAGACGCCGATAGACCTCGCCGCCCTGCATCAAGTCGCCGGCCTGCCACGGCAACAGATATTCAAATTCAACCCCCGCCTCAAGCTGGCGCAATATCTGGATCACAGCCACCACACCATCGCACTACGCACATCACTGCGCCGCGTCCGTGCCATCAAAACCAGCCTGCCGAAACAGTCCGATCACACCATTCTGATTACCGTCGCCGAAGGGGAAACACTGCTCGCACTGCAATCGCACTATCGCGTCACCAGAAACCACCTGCGCCAACTCAATCCATCCCTTGGCAACCAAATCCACCCCGGTCAGCAGCTGCGTATCCCCCTCAAGCAGACCGCGCGCATCCAACCCGCCGCCAACCCATTGGCACACCCATCCCGCCATCTATCAATGAGCGCCATTCGACACCCCTCTGACGCATCATCATAAAAACATAAAAAACAATTGAAAACAATGCAATAGATAAATATATTCAAGTTATTTGATAGCTATTCAGCTCATCCCACGGTTTGCCAGCTAACTGCGTTGAGCATGCTCATGTGCAATAGCACGCTGCGCTTTTGGAAAACGATAGCGTCATCCCCGAGAGCCTCTATCGGGGAACCATTGTTGCGTGAAGAAAAACGTGTGCGAGCGGTATCAACAGCCCAACACCAACGTTAGCCGCGCATCTCCTCTGCGCGTAGCTGCTTGGCAAGGTTATCGAGCACGCCATTGATAAAGCCGCGCGGTGACTCGCCGGCGTAGTCGCGGGTCAGCTCCAGCGCCTCGTTGATAATCACCCGATAAGGGATCTCCAAGCGGTTCTGCATCTCCCAGACCGCCAGCCGGATCACATTGATCTCCACCTGCGCCACCGAGCGCAAACTGCGCCCGCGCACCGCCGTTTTGATCAACGCATCGAGTTCATCGACATGATCAACCACGCCATAGACCGCCTCGCGCAGGTAATTTTCATCCTGCTCGTCGCGCTCCTCATGCTGCAGTCGGCTGGCCAGCAGATCGGGAATCATGCCACCATCCTGCCCCGCCGAGCTCCACGCATAGAGTGTCTCCAGCGCCGATTCGCGCGCCATATGCCGATTGCCCATTAAGCTTCCCTCAACTGATCTTCCCGGAATTGATCTTCCAACCGCTGCAACTCGCGCACTACTTCCACCGCCGTCAACGCCGCCTCTTCGCCTTTATGGCCATGCGCCCCACCCACGCGCGCCAGCGCCTGTTCGTGCGTATCCAGCGTCAACACACCGTTGCCGACACCCACATCTCCGCGCTGCGCCACGCGACCGATCGCCGCCATCGCACCCTCGCAGACATAATCAAAATGCGCCGTATCGCCGCGAATCACGCAGCCCAGACAGACAATCGCATCAAACCGTCCACTCTCAGCCATCCTGGCGGCGATAGTGCCCAGCTCAAAAGCGCCCGGCACATGCGAGATATAGATATCATCCTCCGCGCAGCCATGCTCAATCAACGCCGACACCGCGCCATCACGCAGCGCATCGGTAATATCCTGATTAAAGCGACTCACCACGATGCCGACACGCAAACCCGTGGCATCCACATTGCCCGCCAAGTGCGGTGCGTCGAGACTCATGACGACTCTCCCTGCAGATTCAACATATGCCCCATCTTCTCCTGTTTGGTGCGCAAGTAGGCGATGTTATCGGCATGCTCGCCGACCTGCAGCTGCACCCGCTCGGCCACCTCCAACCCATAACCATCCAACGCAATGATCTTCTTCGGATTATTGGTCAATAGCCGCAACCGCCGCAGCCCCAGATCGCGCAGAATCTGCGCCCCGATGCCGTAATCACGCAGGTCGGCCTTAAAGCCCAGTTTTTGATTCGCCTCCACGGTGTCGTGGCCGGCATCCTGCAACTGATACGCCTTCAATTTATTGAGCAGGCCAATGCCGCGCCCCTCCTGACGCAGGTAGAGGATCACCCCCTCACCCGCCTCGGAGACCTGCCGCATCGCGGCATGCAGCTGTGAACCACAATCGCAGCGGCGCGAGGCAAACACATCGCCGGTCAAACACTCCGAATGCACCCGCACCAGACATGGCCGCTCGGCATCCGGCTCGCCCATCACCAGCGCAATATGCTCTGCCTTGTCGACCGCATTGGTGTAGCCGATCATGCGGAACTCGCCGAACTCGGTCGGCATACGCACCTCGACCTCGCGCTTAACCAGCGAATCGTGCTTGAGCCGGTGACTGATCACATCGGCGATCGTGCCAACCTTCAGCCCGTGCTTTTTGGCAAACTGCTTCAGCTCCGGCATGCGCGCCATGGTGCCATCTTCATTCATAATCTCGCAAATCACACCGGCCGGTTTCAGCCCCGCCATGCGTGCCAGATCAATACTCGCCTCGGTGTGGCCGGCGCGCACCAGCAGCCCCCCTTCCCGCCCGACCAGCGGAAAGACGTGCCCCGGCGTATGAATATCATCGGCCGTCACATCGTCGGCAATCGCCGCGCGGATGGTATGGGCGCGATCGAAGGCGGAGATGCCGGTGGTCACCCCTTCGGCCGCCTCGATGGAGATGGTGAAATTGGTTTTGAACTTGGAGTTGGTGTTGGCCACCATCAGCGGCAGCTTGAGGCGATCGGTCTGCTCCTGAGTCATCGCCAGACAGATCAAACCGCGACCGTGGGTCGCCATGAAATTGATCGCCTCCGGCGTCACCCACTCCGCCGCCATGACCAGATCGCCTTCGTTCTCGCGATCCTCATCGTCAGCGAGGATAATCATGCGCCCCGCGCGCAGCTCTGCCAGTAGCTCTTCGGTCGTTGCCAGACTCATGTGTGCTCCAAGGGAAATTGCATCAGCCGCTCCACGTAGCGGCCATACATATCGGTTTCCAGATTGACTCGCGCACCCACCTGCAGTGCGCCGAGATTGGTGTGCGACAAGGTATGGGGAATCAGGTTCACGGTAAAGTCATTCTTGGTGACATGATTGACTGTCAAACTCACACCATTGACCGTGATCGAGCCCTTCTGCACCACATAGCGTGCCAGTGCATCCGGCAGCGAAAAGGTGATCACGCGGTGCTCGCCCACCGCCTCGATCGATGCCACCCCCCCCACACCATCCACATGGCCGGTCACCATATGACCGCCGAGCGGATCACCCACCCGCAGCGCCGGCTCCAGATTGATTGCAGCACCGACCGCCGCATCGTCATTCAACAGCTCACCAAAAGTGGTTAAATCGAGTGTCTCACGGGAGAGCGTGGCGGCGAAAGCGTCTGCCGCCGGAAAGTCGGTAATGGTCAAACAGCAACCGTTGCAGGCCACCGAATCACCCAACTGCCATGCGCCCATATCGAGCGCCGTGCGGAACACCAGATGCGCCTGCTCCGCCTCCTGCCGAACTGCATCAATCGCGCCGACATCCTGAATAATACCCGTAAACATCGCCGCAACCCTAGCCGCTCACGCCATGCTCGAACAGCCGTGATTGAGGACGCCCGCCTACGCCCACACAACCACCGCCGCGAACAGAAACAGCAGATAGACCGACAGCAACCCGGCGACCTGTACCCGCTTCACCCGACTCTGACTGCTGCGCCACAAATAGAGGCTGCCCACCACCATGATCACAACTTCCAGCGCCGAAATCCAGAGCCCGTAATGCGCCGGATCCCAATATGAGAGCGGACTGATGAAGCGATAGTCCGACAGCGGAAAGAAATGGGCATGCGCATCGCGATGATGGACGGGAAAATCAAACAGGGAGTGGCAGAACATGCTGGCGAAAAAGATCGCCCAGCCAGAACAGCGCCCCCGCCACGCCATCCATATCGCCAGCGCCAGCAGCGGGAAGGAGTGAAAACTGTTGAACACCGCCTGCCACACCGGGTCATTGTATCGCTCGCTCCAAATCAGACGCTCCGGCGTACCATGCAGCTTCTCCCGGAGATAGAACAGCAGCATCGGCAGATCGGGCATCAACGCGCCGGCAACAATTGCCACGCTGTGCGTTTTGCGATGTTTTTTACCAAACAGCAGCAGATTGATGATGGCGTGCGCCGGTGTATTCATAAAGCCCGACAGAACTCTAGAAGCGCGGTAACTCTTGAGTAACAACGCGCGCAGCGTGCCAGCAACGGCGCTGCTGATCATCCAGCATCACGCGAACCAGCATCCATCAAACGATGCGTCACCAGTGTCAATTCAAAGAGCAGCCACATCGGCAAAGCGAGCATGGCTTGGGTGATAACATCCGGAGGCGTCAGAATCGCCGCAGCGACAAAGACGATGAGAATCACGTAGCCCCGATTCTCTTTTAGCTGCTTGGCTGTGACCACACCAAAGTGCATCAACAGCAGCAGCGCCATCGGCAATTCAAATGCGACACCAAAAGCAAACAGCATCCGCATAAATAGCGTGAGCGACTCCTTCAGCGATGGCATAGCGGCAATCTGATCACTGGCAAATCCGAAGAAAAATTTGAATGCAAACGGAAACACGCCAAAGTAGGCGAAAAAGCCCCCACCATAAAAAAGCAGACCGCCGGCCAGCAGCAGCGGTGTAAACAGTCGCCGCTCCTGCTCATAGAGTCCGGGAACAATGAACCCCCACAGCTCCGCCAGCAGCCAGGGAAATGTGACAAAAAAACCGAAAAACATTGAAACGCGCAGATAGGTGAAAAACGCTTCGTGCGGTGCAATAAACACCATCGTCGGGTGCGGCCCGAGCGCAGCGCGCAACGGTTCGGAGAGCAGTGCAAAGAGGTGATCTGCCTGCCAGAAACAGAGCATAAACGAGACAATCAAAATCAGCATATAGCGCAGCAGCCGATTGCGCAGCTCGATCAGGTGGGAGATCATTGTTTAGCTTGTGATTGCTTGGTTTTTGACTGTTTCGGGGTGACGTCCACCAGTGGTTCTAAATCGGTAATTTCCTGAATCGTCTGTTCAAATTCACCTTTGATATCGATTAGATCACTATCCATGGGGCGGCGAATCTCTTGTTGAATGTTACGCCACTGCTGCGTGGCATAGCCGAACAAACGCCCCACCGTCTGCGCCGCCTGCGGCAGTCGCTTGGGACCCACCACAATCAACGCCACCAAGGCGATGACAATCATCTCCATCCAGCCAATGCCAAAGAGTTCCATCGTCTATCTGTGTGATGCCATTTTCAATCAGGAGGATTTCTTTTCGTCATGCTTCTGTTCTGCGACATCCTCTCCCTGCAATCCACTGCGCAGACCTGTCACAAACTTACCCAGCCCTTCGCCAAGCTCCGGCAGACGTTTGGCACCAAAAATCACCAACACAATCAGTAAAATCACCAGTAATTCCCAAATCCCTAAGCCGAACATGCGCGCCTCCTATTGCAAAGATTGGCCGAAACCTGACTCAAGCCGCCGCAAAATACTAGACTCACTGCAACTCACCACACCACCGCGCCAGCCCGCGCGCCAACAGCCAGCCGATCAGCAGGCCGGCGCAGTTGGCGGCCAGATCAAGCCACTCGCCGTAACGGTTAACGTAAGGCTGAATCAGCTCAATCGCGCCACTCCAGAGAGCAAAGCCGCCAGCCAGCCAGAGCCACTGCGGAGGCCGCCGCAGCGCGACAGGAAACATCAACGCGGCATAGGCGATAAAATGATGCAGTTTATCACTGCCGGGCACCTCCGGCAGATGATCCAGCGGCGTCAGTGAAAGAATCGTGATGCTACTGAGGGTCAACAGTGTCAAAAGCCGCCACTGCGCCGCGATCTGTGTCAGCAACGTCTCAGAAACACTCACGGCACCTGCACCGCCACACCCTCACCGCGCCGGTCGGCAATGCCCTGCACCACGCCCCGTTTGCGATCGATCAAAATCGCCTCCATGTTTCCGTAGTTACGAATCTGCTGCAGGTGATGGCCGCGCTGCCGCAGTGATTTCAGCTCATCCGGCACAAACGCACCCGCCTCATACTGCACCCGATCGGGTAAAAACTGATGATGAAAGCGCCCCGCATTGACCCAGCGATCCGGCGGCTCCTTGTCGGCCATAAAGCCGAGCGATGCCAGCAGCACCATCGAGATAATGCGCGAGCCGCCCGGTGTACCCACAATCAAGGCGCGATCGCGGCCGATCACAAAGGTCGGCGTCATACTCGAGAGCATCCGCTTACCCGGTGCCACCGCATTGGCCGCCCCCTGCACCAGCCCGTAGGCATTCGGTTTGCCCGGCCGCGTGGCAAAATCATCCATCTCGTCATTGAGCAGGATGCCGGTGGAGGGGGAGAGGTAGCCGGAGCCGAAGCCATAATTGATCGACAGCGTTGCCGCCACCATGTTCCCGTCACGATCGACCACCGAGAAGTGCGTCGTATCGACCCCCGCCCCGCTCGGCTCGGCGACACCATGCAACGCGGCAGAGGGGGTAGCGTGTGCCATATCGATACTGGCACGCAGCCGTGCCAACCGCGCCGGATCGAGATAGTCGTCGGGAATCGTCACAACATCGGCATCGCCCAGATACGCATTGCGATCACGGTAGGCGCGCTTCATCGCCTCGATCAGCAGATGATCGCGATCGCTGCGCGAGAGCGCCGCCAGATCATCGCCCTGCAGCTGACCGAAGATATGCGCCAGCGTCATCCCGCCCGACGAGGGCAGCGCCGCCGACACAACTCGATAGCCGTGCGACTCAAAGCTCACCGGCTGCCGCTCCACGGCGCGATAATCGGCCATATCCTGCTCACGAATCAGGCCGCCATCGCGCTTCATGTCGGCCACCAGCCGGCCTGCAATCTCGCCACGATAAAACGCCTCGGCACCACCCTTGGCAAAGCGCTGCAACGTCTCCGCCAGTGCCGGCTGCTTGATCGTCTCGGCCATAAAAATCCGCTGCGCCGGCCTGTTCAACACCTTGCCGCGCCACTGCACCATCCGCCGCAGCCGTGGCGTAATCGGAAAACCATCTTTTGCCAGCCGAATCGCCGGCGCCGCCACCTGCGGCAGCGTCAATGCCCCGTAACGTGTGACCAGATGATCAATCCCCGCCGCCAGACCCGGCACGCCGGCCGATTGCGGCCCGTCGATGCTCGACTGCCGGCGATAGATCTCGCCGTGGCCGGCCAGCCGTGGCGCCGTCTCACGCGCATCGATCATCACATAACGCCGCTCTTTGGCGATATAAATGAGGAAAAAGCCACCGCCTCCGATCCCCGAGGAGGCCGGCTCCACCACCCCCAGCGCCAACGCTGTTGCCGCCGCCGCATCAAAGGCATTACCACCGGCACGCAGCATCGCCGCACCCGCCTGCGCCGCCCGCGCTTCAGCCGCCACCACCATCCCATGCGGCAGCGTTTGCGCATGCGCCACCTGACACTGCACAATATGCAAACAGACTACCGCCAGCCAACACAACCATCGCGCCATCATATCGCCACCCCCTCACGCCATTTTTCCAGCGTCCTACGCACCCCAGTCGGCGTCGCCAGTTCAGCCGGATCGCGCACCCAGCAGCCCTCGCCGCTCGGCGCATCGTCACGCTCTTGCACATAGAGATGCAGCCGCCGATGGGTGAGCTGATGCAAGTGGATCGGCGCGCTATCCGGTGCGGCATCCAGCTCCACAATCGGCGGCGACCACAAACCACCCCAGATCCCCGCCGCAGGCCGCTGTGTCAGCCAGATACCGCGGCGCGCACAACGATGCAGTTGCAGCTGCCAATAGCGATCCTGCACTGGCGCGCGGCGGCTCTGCGCTGCGCTCTCCACAGCAAATGCCGAGGCGCACTGCGCCGCCACCGGACAACACTCGCACTGCGCCCGCCGCGCCGTGCAGATCACCGCGCCCAGCTCCATCATCGCCTGATTCCAGCTGGCCGCATCATTCGATGCCGCAATCCACGCCTCCGCCCACGCCCAAAGCTGCGCATCACGCACATCCATCTGCCCATGCCAACGCCGCAGCACACGTTTCACATTGCCATCGAGCACCGGCCGCACCGCGCCAAAAGCGAACGACGCAATCGCACCGGCGGTCGAGCGGCCAATCCCCGGTAGTGCCAGCAGATCGTCCCAGTCATGCGGAAAAGCGCCATCAAAACGCGCCATAATCTGCTGCGCAGCGGCATGGATGAAACGGGCGCGGCGGTAATAGCCCAGCCCCTCCCACGCCTTCATCACATCATCAATCGATGCCGCCGCCAGCGCCGCAATGCTTGGGAACTGTGCAAACCACGCATCGTAACGCGGCAGCACCGTCTGCACCTGCGTCTGTTGCAGCATGATTTCGGAGATCCAGATCCGGTAGGGCTCCTGCGTCTGCCGCCATGGTAGCTGACGGCCATGCGCGCCATACCAGCCAAGCAGCGACCGGCAGACGCTATCGCGCCGGTCGGAAGACAAAGCGGTCATTCACCACCTCGAAGGTCAGATAGAAACTCACCCGATCCAAACCCCACGACGAGGGCAGCACCTTGAACGGCGCTGCGTCATGGATTGCCCGCCGCGCGCTCTCATTGATTTCGGGGATCGGGCTGGGGCGTAGAATCTGAATGCCACCGAGGCTGCCATCGCGCTCAATGGTCAGCTTGATCAGCGAACGGCGCGCCTCCTCCGGGAAGCGATCGTACTGCGCCTCGCCCGGCCGCCACTGCTCCTCCAGCGCCCGCACCAGCGCCTGCGCGTAGGGCGCATACTTCGCCTGCCGCGTATTGATCGGAATATCAGCCTCGCGGTTCATCTTCTGCCGCATGCGCCGTTCGCGCTCGAAATTGCGCGACATCTGCGCCAATTGATTGGTCGAAGGGATCAAATTGGAGAGCGGCAGCTGCGGCAGTGGTGCGGGGCTGCGGCTATGATGCTTCGGCTTGGGTTGACGGTGCGACGGCCGGTTGCGCAGCTGTTCGCCACGGCGAGCCAGTGTGCGCGTCTGCCGCTTGCGGGTCGGTGGCGGCGGTGCTTTCGGCTGTTGCGGCGCCAGCGGCTGGCGGCGATGCGGCTTGCCCAACTGCGGCGCTCTGGCCATGCGGGTGGTTTTGTCATGCGCATTGCGGCTACTGCCGATGGCGTTCTGGTTGGCCATCGTCCGCGCATCCTTGGGCGCCTTTTTGGCCGGTTTCTTCTTCTGATCGATCAGCGTCACATCCATGATATTGGACTGCTTCTTGTGCGGCTTCGGCGGCGTTTCATGCTTTGCGGCAATAAAAATCAGCAGCAGCAGATGCACCACAAGCGAGGCGACAAACGAGAAGCCGAGCCGTTTCTGATCGGACATATTGATATTGATGGCGTGAACGCTCATCGCGCCCCCGCATCGGGAAACAGCCGGGCAGCAATATAGGCGGCCAGCGCGCCGTTGATCCAGCCACTGACACAGGAGAGCAGCAACAGCGGCGGCAGCGCATAAAACAGCGCCGGCTGCTGAATGAAGAGCGACTCCACCACCACAAACTGCGCCACCATATGCGCCAACGCGCCAAGCAAGCTGATGCCGACCAGGCTCAGGGCAGGCAGTAGCACCCGCGCTGCAACCATCACCACAGCCGCCGCCAGCGCCCCGGTCATGGCGATCACAAAGGTTGGCGTGAAGAGCGTGCCGATCAGCAGACTGCCCACCACTACACGCCCGATCGCCA
>Ga0256829_1003352_pt1 | contig 11173 bp, 9 predicted proteins | sample 131447metaG_FD_185979 | JGI IMG/M metagenome (GOLD analysis project Ga0256829, IMG submission 185979) | Hydrothermal vent microbial communities from Lau Basin, Pacific Ocean - 131-447 | ecosystem: Environmental > Aquatic > Marine > Hydrothermal vents | place: Pacific Ocean: Lau Basin | collected... | reverse complement strand
AAGATTTTGAAAGTTTTTGTTTTGCTCCTTTTGTAAAAGTCATAGTGTGAGCAAGAAGAGTAGGGAAAAGTTTTTTTCTTTTTGAGACTATCAAAAAAATATTAGAAAATAAAGTTTTAAAAGAAAAAGAAATTTTTTATATAAATAAAGAATGGATAGAATTTGATAAAATAAAAGATTATAAAGATTTAAATCATATTTTTGAAAAATGGAGAAAAGAAAATAATATTGGAAATAAATTTTTTGTTTGAATAGATGAAGTGCAAGAAATTAAAGATTGGCAAAAGTTTATTTTGTCTGTTTGGAGTAGTTTTCCTGAAAGTATTGTTTATATCACTTGAAGTAATAGCAAACTTTTATCAAAAGATATTTGAACAAATCTTAGATGAAGATATATTAGTAAAAAAATTTATCCGTTAAGCTTAAATGAATTTTTACAATTTAAAAATAAAAAATTAACTGATGATTTATTTTTTGAATATATAAATTTTGGTTGATTGCCAGCTATAAGTTTGATAGAAAATGAAAATATAAAAAATGAATATTTAAAATGAGTTTATAATATAATTTTTGTAAAAGATTTACTAGAATATGCAAATATAAGAAATCCAAGTTTATTAAAAATGATTCACAAATTTTTATTTAAAGAAATAGGACATCTTATAAATTGAAAAAATATAGCTAATTTTCTTAAAAGTGAGAATATAAAAACATCAGTTGAAACTATTTTAAATTATATGGAATTTAGTTTTGATTCTTATTTGTTTGATGAAGTTTTAAGATATGATATTAGGTGAAAAAAGATATTTGAAATTACAAAAAAAGTATATGCTTTTGATTTGTGAATAAGAAATGCTATAGTTTGAATAAATCTAAAAAATGATATAAATGGAATTTTGGAAAATTTAGTTTACAACCATTTAGTTTTGAATTGATATGATGTAAAAGTAGGTATTTTATATGATAAAGAAATAGATTTTATAGCAGAAAAAAATGGAGATAAAAAATATATTCAAGTTTGTTATATACTTTCAGATGAAAATGTAATAAAAAGGGAGTTTTGAAATTTGACTAAAATCAAAGACAATTATGAAAAAATTGTTGTAAGTTATGATAGTTTATTTGTGAATAATTATGAATGAATTAAACATATAAATATAAAAGATTTCTTGTTGAAGTAAGTCGTATTTATTTAGATAATAAATATCTTTAACTCACCGAACAGTGAGTTTTTTTTGTAATTGACTGAACTTGAAAATAGTGAGTTTAAGTTTATATTTATAAAGTTTTAAAATGAAAAATTATGGTAAATGACTAAAAAAGAAAAAATAGATATAATGAAGGAAGTTTTGTTTAAAATGTACCCTGAAAATAGGACAGATCTTGAATATTCCAATCCATATCAACTTTTGATAGCTGTTTTGATGTCAGCTCAAACTACTGATGTGCAAGTGAATAAAGCTAATAAAAAACTTTTTCAAGTTGTTAAAAAGCCTGAAGATGCTGTAAATTTATGAATAGATAAAATAAAAGATTATATTAAAACTATAGGATTTTTTAATACAAAAGCAAAAAATATTTATCTTACTTCAAAGATTTTGTTGGAAAAATATAATTGAGAAATTCCTAAAACTTTGGAAGAACTTGTTCAACTTCCATGAGTTGGTATAAAAACAGCAAAGGTAGTTACTGCAGTTTTGTATAATGCACCATATTTACCTGTAGATACTCATGTTCATAGAGTTTTGAATAGACTTGGAATTGTAAAAACAAAAACTCCACTTGAAACTGATAAAGCAGCAGCAAAGATTTTAGATAAGGATGCAACTATAAAATTACATCATAGTTTAATATTTTTTGGAAGATATCATTGCACTGCAAGAAAACCTAAATGTGAAGAGTGTCCTTTACAAAATATTTGTGTGTATTATAAAAAGAATAATAAATAGATTTTTTTTATAACTATAGTTGAAAATATACTTTGAATCTTTATAATATCACAACAAATTAGTATTTTTAGTATGTAACATTGTTTAAATAATGGCAAGAACTAACAAAAAATGAATTGCTGCAAAGAAAGCACAATTACAAAAGCAGGCTGGTAGAACTAAATGAGCTAAAAAATTTAATTATCCTAAAAGAAGAATTTCTTTAGAAGAGGCTAAAAATCTATGATTTTTGTGAGCAAAAACAAATCCAAGATGAAATACATTCAATCGGTTTTTGAAGTGAAGAAAAATATGTTGGGAAACAAGACTTAAAGTAGATTCAGATGGATATGCTCTTACAAAATTACCTTCAGGATGATTAGAATTTGTAGAGGTTCCAGTAGGTGGATGGTTAAGAAAAAAATTAATGAAATCTTCATAGTTTTAAGATAGAGTTTTATGCCCTATTTTTTTATACTAAATTTCTATAGATTTTTTAATTAAATTTATTACACTGACATATAATGTTTATTTTAATTATAAATTATTAGATTATGAAAATTTTATCTACTTTCGATAGTAATTTTAAACAAGAAATAGTAAATAAAAATGTCGAGAAATATTGAAAAGAAAATGTTTTTCTTATAAGTCATGGAAAATTTTATTATTATTTTTATATTTTGTTGCCTATAATATTTTCTTTTGTATGATTATTATTTTATATGACTATATTTTTTTATTTATTATCTTCTATATCGTCTGAATTTAAAACAGCTTATATATTATTTTGAATAGTAGTTTTTTTAATTTTATTTATACCTTTATGATTTAAATTATTGAAAAAATATGTTGATTATATACTAGATTTTATAGTAATTACTCCTAAAAATTTAATACATTATGATCAAGAATGAATATTGTCTAGAAAATGAAGAACTATAGATGTAGAAAAGATAAAGACATTAACTGTAAATAAAAATTGATTACTTAGGAGTGTATTTAATTTTTGAAATATTATAATTTTAACAGAATGAGCTGAATTATGAGAGTGACAAATAGATTTTTATTATGTAGATGAACCTGAAAAAGTTAAAAATATTATTGTAGATATTATGTGAGAAAAAGTTGAATAAAATTAAGTGTTTTTTGTTTTGTTATTTAAAATGTTATTTTCTCAGTATATTTCATATTTTTTTAAATATTTAACAAATATATCTTTTAAATTTCCTGTTTTTATATATTCTAAGAAATCTAAGTATTTAAATCTAATTCAATTTTTGTTTTTGACTAACATAATATTGTATGCATGTCCTATTCAATAATTTAATATATATAATATTTTTACATTTTTTCATTTATAAACTTTATTAAAAAGTTTTTTAGCTATTAAGCTTATTGTATCACAATCTCATTCATGAAATTTATAGAGAATATTATAAGCTGTTGTATGATTTAAATAAGAATAAATTAACTTATCTTTTGATTTATTTAGTCAAGCAAAAGTATAATATAGAAATTCTTTATTAGATTTAGAAAATTTAGAAAAATTATTAATTAAATATTTTTGTATTTCTTTTGTATTTCATTTTTTTAATTTTTCTATAAATATATTCATATGTTTGTCTAAATAATGAACTCATCATATTTTATTTAATATAAAATTAATTTCATTTTGATTGATTATCGTATTATTTAATAATTTAATAGTATTTTTATTTAAATGATTTATTGTTTGACTAAGTCATAAGAAAAATGGATATTGTATATGATCTTTTAAATATTTAGCTATTCAAGTTATACAATCTTTATAATTCTTATTATTTTTTATATATTTAGATAAATCTTTTAATATTAAATTTTCATTTTGTTTAAAATCTATTGTTGGAATTAATCTATCTTCTATAATAAATTTTCACCATCCGACTTTTTTTCAAGATTGTATAAATAATTCTTGTATTTTTTTATAATCAAAGTTTTTATATTTTTTTTCTTTGTAAAGTTTTAGTGTATTAGAAAAAAATATATATATTTTTGTATCATTTTTTAAGGCATTTAATATATTTTTAATTCAAATAATAAATTGTTTTTCTGAAATATCTGTTATTTCTTTATTTGATAGATTTTCTTTCATATTTGACAAATAGTTTTTTATAAATATAATATGTATATGACTTTATATTAATAAATAATCTTTAAATGTCAAAAATAGATACTAAATTATTAAATTTAATGCATCAATTATATAATCTTACAGAAATTGAAGAAAAAGATTTCTTGGATATGATTAATTGATTTGATGAAGAAGAAAAAAAAGAGATAGGTTATATGTTGTGGGAAAGGGTAAAGGCAGAAGAATGATTGTTTTCTAAATTTATTAGAAAGATAAAGAATATATGAAATAATATTATTGAACATAAAACAAAACTTGAAGCTGATCAGATGTTATTAAATTTATAAATTAAAATAAATATAAAAATGAAATTTAAATTAAAAAAACTAAATATATGTTATTGACCAGAAACACAAGATATATGAGATATTGTTGAAGTAAAACAACAGAAAAATGAAGATCAGTTAAGTTTTTCTAATAAAGATTATGATAATTTTCTAACTAGTCCTGATACAAAACTAAAGTTTTCTGATAAGATGACTATAAAAGATAAAATAGAAAATACTTTATCTAATATAAATTCTAAATTGGAGTGATTGATGGATTTTTGAATCACAGATAGATGAGAGGTTTCTATAGAAGATGGTCAAGATACACAATATCTAAAAGAGGTTTCATGAGAAATAAATAAAGCTACAAATGAATTTCTTGAATGACAAGAACAAGCTAAAGATAATTTAAGTGTTGGTATGGATAAATTTATAAGTAAATTGTCAAATATTAAAGAAAAAGCTACAAGTGCTGAAAATTTAAAATGATTTTTAAATAAATTAGAAGATAAAAAAGGAACTGAATCTACTTTAAATAAGGTGGCTGGTTTATTCAATATATGAAAAAAATTAATATCTCATAGAAAGAATTTAAGTTGATCATCATCTGAAGATATACTTGCTAAATATGAAAAAAATAATTCTTAATAATTAAAAAACTACCTTGAGATTATTTAGGTAGTTTTTTTAATTAATCTTTAATATTGTTTTCATGAGATACTATATCATTATTTTTGAATAGATAGTCTTTAAGTTCATGATCTAGATTTGTATCATGTTTTCTCATCCATTCTAATAACATAGATGCATGTTCTTTTTCTTCATTTGCATTATGTATTAAAATAGCTTTTAATTCTGGATCAGTACAAGCATCAGCTCTTTGATTATACCAATCTACTGCTTCAAATTCTTCTCTTAAGCTATCTATAGCTCTTTTCATATCTAAAGTATTATCTGTAAGGTTTGCTCTTTCTTCATGTAACATTTTTTATTATATTAATATATAAAATATAACAAGAATAATTCTTATTATATAAATTGATAATATATTTTAAATTATTTTTTTCAAGTTATTTTTTAATTGCTTAATTGTTTTTCAAAATATTCTTCTTTTGTAATATTTTTGATTTGAATAGTTTTGTTGGGGCATAATCAAGATATTTCTTTTTCTAATATTTCTTTATTATCTGGTTTTGTAATAATCTGAAAATTAGTGTTAGATATGATATAGACTACTATTTCTCAATTTTCTTGATCTATTTCTCAGAAGTTTTTTATAATTCATTTTATTATAGGTGAGTTTAATTTTGAAATTAATTTATTTTTTATATCCTCACATTTTGTAGTTTCTACAACTTCAGTAGTTTCTTCTTGTTTAGTAGCTTTTATTTTTTCTTTATTTTTTAAGTTTTCTGGAATTTCAGTATTTTTTTCTTGTTTATTTCTTGTTTCAGTAAATTGTATTTTTTTATTTCAAATAATTGTTTTGTAAGCCAAAGCAGGAGTTGGAAATAATCTGATATTTACATAAATTTCGTCGAATAAATTTATTAATTTTAAGTTTTCTTTTGTATTTTCTAATAAATGCTCATCTAAATAAGATAAGATATCTTTTATAAAATTAGTTAAATCTATTCATTTGTTTTGTAGATCTTCTATTTCTGTAAAAATATCATTTAAATCATTTGTAGAAACAATATCCAAAAATGCCTTAATTTGTCTTTCAGGGGCAATTCATAAAAATTTACTTACATTCTCTGCAGTTATAGTTCATATAATACTTACTTGTTCAAGATATTTGATAGCATCTCTAAGTCATCCATCAGAAATTTTTGAAATAAGCTTAAGTCCATCTATTTCATAATCAAATCATTCTTGCTTGCAGATATATTCTAATCTTAAAATTATATTATCTTGAGAAATTCTTTTAAAATTAAAAACTTCACATCTTGAGATAATAGTTTCAGGAACTTTATGTAATTCTGTAGTTGCAAGTATAAAATTTAAATAAGCTGGTGGCTCTTCCATTATTTTTAAAAGAGCATTAAATGCTGATTTACTCAACATATGAACTTCATCTATGATGTATATTTTCTTTTTCAAATTTGTAGGTGGATAAAGAGCTTTATCTATGATTTCTTCCCTAATTTTATCTACTTGAGTATTACTTGCAGCATCTATTTCTACAAAATCTAATGTTCTTCAACTATCTATAAGTTTACAATTTTCACATTTATTACAAGGTTTTTCTCATTCTCAAGTACAATTGATAGCTTTTGCTAAAATTCTTGCAGTAGAAGTTTTACCTGTTCATCTTGGTCAGAAAAAAACATATGAAGAGCTAAGTTTATCTTGTTCTACTTCAGCTTTTAAAATATCTTTTACTTGTTCTTGTCATACTATGGTTTCAAAATTATTTGGTCTATATTTCAAATATAATGCCATTTATTAAAATTACGAATAAATGATTTATTTTTACTATTTTGATAGTTTTTTTCAAGGAGAAACAGATTATCTGTTTTCAAGTTTAACTAATTTAGATTCTATTTTTTTTTGTAATTCTTTTTTCTTTAATTTTAAACTAATATATTTATAACTACAAATATTACAGTCAGATTGAAAATAAAGTTTTAATCCAATCTGACTGTTACCAAATTGGAAACTATATTTTAAAGTTTAAAAACTATTATTCTGTTTCCAATTTGGTAATAATTGATAATTTTATTAGAAAATATTTAAAATGTATATTCAAAATCCAGAAAAATTTATAAAAGATAATAAAATTGAGACTTTAGATGAAATAAAAGCTAAAGAAATTTATGATAAACTAGTAGAAAATTTAAATCATTTTAATTATTTGTATTATGTCCAATCACAGCCAGTTATATCAGATTATGAGTATGATTTACTTTTTCATTATTTGGAAAATTTAGAAAGTAAGTTTCAAAATTTAATTAGAAAAGATAGTCCTATTCAAAGACTTACAAATCAAATACAATCAGATTTAAAAAAGGCAAAACATAAATATTTACTTTTATCTTTGGAAAATACTTATAATGTTGATGAAGTAGGCGAAAAGTTAGAAAAAATTGAAAAAGATGTATGAGAAGAAAATATAAATTTTTATATTGAGCCTAAATATGATGGATTATCAGTTGAATTAATTTATGAAAATGGGTTTTTAATTCAATGAATTACAAGATGAAATGGGGAAATTTGAGAAGATATTACAGAAAATATAAAAACTATAAAATCTATTCCATTAAGTATTTCTTATAAAAATAAATTACATGTAAGAGGTGAGGTTGTAGTAAAAAAGTCTATTTTTGAAAAAATAAATAAAGAAAGAGAAAAACAATGATTAGAAACTTATTCAAACCCGAGAAATTTAGCTTCGGGGTCGTTGAGGCAACTTGATGTGAGTATTACAAGATCAAGACAGCTTGATATGGTAGTTTATGAAATATTAAATTTTAAGGATACTTGAGTAGAAACTCACCATAAAAGCTTAGATTTTTTGGAAAAGCAATGATTTTGGATATTTGACTTTAAGAGTATAGTTAATAGTTGAGAATTGAAAATTAATAATTGAGAATTATTTAAACATAGACATTGATTACAAAAAGAAGAAATTTTAGAGATTGTAAATTCTGAAGAAATAAAAAATATACTTGACGAAAAAGATGTAGAATTTGATGGGTTAGTGATCAAAGTAGATAATGACAAATATTGGAATATGTTATGAGAAACTGCTCATCATCCAAAATGGGCTTTTGCATATAAATATCCTGCAAAACAGATTTCTACACAAATTTTAGATGTAGAATTATCAGTTTGAAGAACTTGAGTAATCACTCCGGTAGCTGTTTTGCAACCTATAGATTTTTCAGGTGTAATTGTTTCAAGAGCAAGTTTGCAAAATTTTGATTTTATAAAAGAAAAAGATATTAAAATTTGAGATTATGTTTGGGTTCAAAGATCAGGAGAAGTGATTCCTTACATAATTTGAGTAATTAAAGAAAGAAGAGAAAATGATAATATTATAGAAAATGATTTTGATAAGATTAAAAAAATAAGTTGAGATTATAAAAATAGTTATTTAAATTATTTGCTAAAATATAACTTAATTGAAAATAATAAAAATAGTTTGATAGATATTCAAGAACCAACTTATTGTCCTGTTTGTGATGGTGAAACTTTACATCTTGAATGAGAAGTTGCATTGAAATGTATCAATGTGTCTTGTCCTGCACAAGTAAAAGAGAAAATAGCTTATTTTGTAAGTAAAAATTGATTAGATATTGATGGAATGTGAATAGAAATAATTTCATCATTATTACAAGCAAAAATTATTTATGATTATGGAGATATATTTTATTTGGAAGAAAAAAAACAAGAACTTTTGGTCTTACCTTTATTTAAAGAAAAAAAAGTTAATAATTTATTGTTTTCTATAAATCAAAAAAGAAAAATTTCTTTAAATGTGTTTTTGTCTGCACTTTGAGTTGAGCTTTTGTGAAAAAAAACATCGAAATTAATAGCTTGAGAAATTGAAAAAGAGAAAATAATGAAACAAGTTATATATTTTGGAGAAATATCTGATTTTCTTGTTTCTGAAGAATGAGAAGAATTTTTATTATGAATAAATGGAGTTTGACCTAAGGTTGTTCAAAGTATAAAAAAGTTTTTTCATGAAAAACATAATCAAAAAGTAATAAAAAAAATATTACAAAAAGTAGAAATAATTACATTAAATAATAAAAATAGTAAATTTTCTGGGGAACAATTTGTGATTACGGGTTCTGTTGAATGAGTTTCTAGAGATAAAATTGAAAAATTTATAGAAGAAAATGGAGGAGAATTTTCAAATCAACTTACAAAAGAAACTACATTATTGCTTATTTGAGATAAAGCTTGAAATAGTAAAATTAAAAAAGCACAAGAGAATAATATTTTAACAAAAGAATTGAAAAGTTGGTTACAAGAAAATTGACGAAGTTTTAATAAAAAGACTATCAAAGAAGAAAGTTTGTTTTAGTAAATTATTTTACTGTAAAGACCTTTATATATTATAATTTTTAGTAAATTATTTTTTATTTTTTTATTCTTGAGGATGAAAAAGTATTTTTTGACAAAAAAAAATAAAAATTTAGAATAAGACTAGATTTTAAAAATAAAAACAAAAAAATGAATACAGATAAGCAAGTTTTTGATGAACAATTAGTTGATTTGTTTAAAAAAATAGAGATTCCAAAAAATCCTTTATCTTTTTATTTTAATATAACAAAGATTGAAAATGATTTGTCCGATAGCTTGACTGATTATTTTTATAAAGCTGTAAATGAGTTTATTTCACCTACAAAAATAAACACTCAATGAAGTTTTTTAGATAAATTGTATTATTATAGTTCATTTTTTGAAAATATTATTGATGATATAGCAAATTTGCTAGAAAAACTTAAATATTATGATATGTGAACTTATGTTTATTGTATGAATCTTTTTGACGAAAAAGTAAAATATAAGGCCATTGCTTTTATAGAAAACAGGCCTGATATGATAAACATTATAAATTCTACAACAGTAGAGGAGTTGAATAAAAATAGTTTATTTCAAAATTATTTAAATAAGGAAGATTTTAAGATTTTTTCTCAATTTGAAGAATATTTTTATTGATTAAAAGAAAAAGAAGATAATCATACTATAGATTTTTTGCTTAATTCTATTTATGTAAATATACAACAATTTGATATATCTTATAAAAAAGTTCATTTACCATTTGATGAATTTCAAAAAACAGAAAACTATCATTTTTATGAATCTTTAAACTACTGTTTTGCTTATATAGTTCAAAATTATGATAGAAATCTTGAAAAACAAAATAATTTGATAAATAAAATTATAGATACTATAGATGATAAAAGAAAAAATTATTATATTTCAAAGATTATTCATAAATATGGAGATAATTTTCTCATTTGAAAAAATTTACATAAAGATATAAAAAAGGTTTTTGCTTCAGAAAAAGAGTTTATAAAATATTTACTTACTTATTTGGTAGATAAAAAATTTAAATGATTGAAAAAGATTTTTTATTGGGAAGCTATCAAAGACAGGTTATCAGAAAATGATTGGGCTAAGATAGGTTGAGTGAATTTGTTTTATTTACAAAAAATTGATAAAAATATTGTAAATTTTGATTTATTGTTATTTTCAAAACAATTTAAAGATAGTATTATTGAATCTTATAATAGTATTTCTTGGGCATTTATAAAACCGTATTTTTATTATATATTAGTTTTTAAATCAATTAAATTACCTTTGAAAGATTGGCAAAAATTATTTTTCTTGTTAATGTTTTTTTCAGCTGAAAATTATAGTGAGTATGTAATATTACAAAATATTATGACAAGTATAGAAAGAATAGGACTTTGGGATTTTAGTGAATCTAAATCTAAGATAATTTATTATTTTAAGAGAGTTTTTATATTATTGAGTGAGTTTTATTCTTCGATAATATTGTTAGTTTGATTAGTATTCTTGTTTTGGTTTTTTGGCTTGATAAATATTTTGATGTTATGAACTATATTTTTACTTTTTATAGTGAGTTGGCTTAAATATATATTTTTTCCTTGAAGATTCGAAATATTGAGAACTATTTGAATGATAGTTTTTGTGATATTGTCTTATACTTGGTTTACAGTTGTATTTCCAAAGGTTTCACAACCTCAGTATATTTCATTTGTTTGAAAACAAGTTCAATCTCTTGTAAGTTTAAACTTTTCTTGAGAAAAAGAAAATTATCA
>Ga0256829_1003351_pt1 | contig 11173 bp, 9 predicted proteins | sample 131447metaG_FD_185979 | JGI IMG/M metagenome (GOLD analysis project Ga0256829, IMG submission 185979) | Hydrothermal vent microbial communities from Lau Basin, Pacific Ocean - 131-447 | ecosystem: Environmental > Aquatic > Marine > Hydrothermal vents | place: Pacific Ocean: Lau Basin | collected... | reverse complement strand
CATTGGCTTTTTTGCAGTAGATGAAGTCGGTCTTTTTCATGACTTGTTTGCCTTTGCCTTCGGCCACGAGTTCTTTTGCTTTATCCAAAACAGTGGATAAAGGCACGCCATATTTATGTTCGTAAACTTCAGCGGATTGTTGCTCTCCTGTGGCAGGGGCTAAGAGAACGATGCCTTTGATAATGGGGTCATGATGCGTGACGGCATACCAAGCGGTTTGGTTACCGCCTCTTGAATGCCCCATTAAAATCACTTTTTGAGCGCCTTGTTTTTCCAGCCAGTGGAGCCAAAAATCAATCTCTTTTAAAGCATCTGTATGTTTGTGCGTATGAGTGACTTGGCAGTCATATTCACCATGACGGTCATTGAGACCCAAAGAGAGGTTGATGGCTAAGGAACTGATGCCTAGTGCTGCCAAGTTCTGTTGGAGCTGTTGATAGGTTGAGCGCTCTTTGTGGGTGAGGGTGCCATGTGTGAGCAGGACAATATCATCTTTAAAGGTTTTGCCATCTGCTAGGACTAAGTTGGCATTGAGGGTGAGGCCGTGATAGGGTTGTTTGATTTCTTTTACCACTTCGGCTTGAGCAGATAGCGTAAAACTGATAGCAAGCCAGCTGATCACAAGTAAAGTGAGTTTTTTTAGTATTTTCTTCATGGATTGTCTCCTTAGGGAAGTGTTTTGTGGGATATTTTGCGGTTTTATAACGATTCAGTTGACACCGTAACAGCTCAGATTTCAGGGGTGAGCTGAGTAGTGATGCGGTTTTAAAGCTATCCATACCCAGAGTCCCGATAGGAACATACTGATGCCTACCAGATAAAAGGGCCAGACAACCGACTCTGCATAGTGAGCCAAAGCCCCCATAAGTAGTGCGCCTGCAGCATAGCCGAAGTCTCGCCAAAATCGATAAATGCCTAAAATGCTGGCTCTGAGTTTCGGTTCGCTGACATCTGCCACGGCTGCGCCTAAGGTTGGATAGAGCATCGCCATACCAAACCCCATAAGAGCGGCTAAGAGAGACCAAGCAAAAATGGTGTCTACCCAAACAAAGCCAAGGGCGGTGATGGCACATAGCCAAAATCCACCGCTGATTAAAATTCTACGACCATATTTGTCAGATGCAGGCCCTGTAATCAGTTGTGAAGCCCCCCAGACAATACCGTAAATCGCAATAATGACACTGGCTTGTACCAAGGTGAGCTGTTTACTGAGCAGAAAAACAGGCATAAATACCCAGACCAATGCATCGACAAATTTTTCCACCAGTCCTGCTTGGTTTAAAGCCATCAGTTGTGGATGTTTAAGGGTGGCATAGTGCATGATACTTTTTAGATCGGTAGGTGTATTGAGTGAAGCTTCTCCTTTTTCAGCCAGCATTTGCGTATGGTGTTTTTGGTGCAGTTGAGACCAAGGATGGGTATCAATGACTTTCCAAGTGGCCAGCAGGAGTCCGAGTCCAATCACGGTTAGCCCAAACCCTAGCAGTGCTTCTCTTGCACCGTACTGTTCAGCTAGCAGGGCGGCCAACCATCCAGCGATGCCCACGGCAGCATAGCCTGCAAATTCATTTAACCCGTTGATGAGTCCTTTTTGGGAAGCTTTGGCGAGATCGAGTTTGCTATTGAGCGCCATTGACCAACAGAGGCCTTGGTTGATGCCTAAAAAGACCATGGCGGCCAAAATCCAAGTCCATGACTGTGCAAAATAGATGAGAAAAGGGACGGGCAAAGCCGCCAGCCAGCCAATTATCAACAGTTTTCGGCGGCCAAAATGGTCACTTAAGTGCCCTGCCAGTAGATTCATGATGGCTTTGACGACACCAAAAATGACGACAAACATCGCTAAGCTCATAAAGGCATGGGCAGCCAGTCCAAACTCACTTTCAGCCAGACCTGGGACGACAGTACGGGTCATCCCAATCATCAATCCAACGAGAAAGACCTGTATAAGTTGTTGAATAATTTGGAATTGGTTGGCTTTTATGCCATGTTGAATGCTAATGTTCGGGGTCATTGTCTCTCCAAAAAGGTCAATTTATATTCAACTATTTGGTTGAATGTTTAGCTCTTGTTGCGTATAGTAACAAATATTCAACTGATTGGTTGAATATTTTTTAGGATTTAGAGGAGAAATATCATGTTTTTATTTCAACATACCCCCACATCTGAACCTGGTTCACTTTCTTATCTATTAGGTTGTGTCGGTCAAGGATTAGGCATTGCTGTGGATGTTCATCAAGATGAGGTGGAGTTGTATTTGCAAGTGGCTGAACAGAAAGGGATTCGTATAGCTTATGTAATTGATACCCATGTGCATGCGGATCATTTTACAGGAGGGTTTGAATTGGCTCAGCGGAGTGGCGGCCAGTATGCTTTACATAAAGATTCACCAGCTCAATGTGACTTTTTACCGCTGGACGCTCATCAAGTCCTGACAGCTGGTAATGTTAGAGTAGAAGTATTGCATACGCCTGGACATACGGAAGACAGTGTTACTTTGATGGTGTCTGATCTTTCTCGGGCAGAGGAGCCTTGGTTTTTGTTGACGGGGCATACCCTGTTTGTGGGGAGTGTAGGGCGGCCAGATTTGCAAGGCAGAGAAGTGGAAATGGCTGGAAAATTATATGATTCGATTCATGGCAAAATTCTCCCTCTACCTGATACGATGGAAATTTTACCTGGTGCGCAGGCGGGAAGTGTGTGTGGTGCAGGAATCAGTGGCAAGCCTTTCTCTACCTTGGGATTCGAAAAGCGTTATAACCCCTCATTGAAATTGGATAGAGAAGATTTTGTTCAACAAGTGGCACAAACAGCATTACCTGAACCTGACAAAATGAAAGAGATTGTTGCTTTTAATCTAAATCCAAAGTAGATGGATTTGGCTATCGATTAAAATTTCCCTCTCTTTACCTCATCACGCTTTAGAATATAGCTTTCTAAGGCATGATGAGAATCAGAATGAGTTCAAAACCCTCTTTAAAATATAGTCTATTTGAGCAGTTAGCACAGGTGAGTAAATCACTGGGTCATGCCAATCGTTTAATGATTTTGGATGTGCTAAGTCAGGGTGAGAGTGATGTGGATACGCTGCATCAAAAACTTGGATTGACAGTTGCCAATGTCTCTAAGCATTTGCAAAGTCTGAAACAGGTTGGGCTTGTGACCAGCCGTCGAGAAGGGCAGCGAATCATCTATGCGTTGAGTAATGAAGCGGTTTTTCGGTTAATCATGAGTCTGCGAGAAGTTGCAGAGTTGCAATTAGAAGAGATGCACCATTTACTTGAAGCTCATTTGAAGCCCAATACCCCCTTTGAGCCAATTTCATTAGAAACCTTAAAGCAGATGCAAGCAGAGTCTCAGCCAATGACTTTACTGGATGTGAGGCCAGAAGATGAGTTTCAGTCAGGTCATTTGCCGAATGCGATCAATATTCCCATTGATGATTTACCTGAAAGCTTATCTGAATTGGATCCTGAACAGACTTTAGTGGTGTACTGTCGAGGTCCATACTGTATGTGGTCCAAAGATGCGCTTGAGGTGCTTTTAGAGAAGGGATTTACGGCTAAAAGGTTGATTGAAGGCTATCCTGAATGGCGACAACAGGCTGATCCAGCTGAAAGTGGTGCTGATGATTAACGGGTCAGATCGATTTTTTGGCAGAGTTGGGGGAGGGCTTGGATGAGGCGGGCGGTAGGTCTTTGGTAGAGGTCGGCGTTGAGTGGGATGAGGTGGTGCTGTTTGACCGCTTTAATTATGGGATAACGGCGTTGCCAGTCGGTGAGCCAGCGTTGTTGTTTTTGTTGATCTCCTCCTAGCAAGATGATGTCTGGATTGCGTTGAATCACCGCTTCGATACTGACTTCGCCTGCAATGGGTTTGAGGTCGGCAAAGCTGTTTTTGGCGTGACAGACTGCCATCGCTTGGCTGATAAAGTGTTGGCCGTTGATGGTCATTAGGGGATGGTGCCAGATTTCATAAAAGGCGGTGACCCAAGGCACTTTGGCATAGCGTTGTTGCTGGGTGTTAAGGATTTGGAGGAGGGTTTGGGCGTGAACTTGAGCAGTTTTTTCGGTGCCAATGAGCTTGCCGATGGCTTTAATTTCTTGGGGGATGTCTTGTAGTTTTTGTGGATGGGAAAGAAAAAGTTTGAAGCCAAGCTGTTGGCTGAGTTGCTTAAGGCGGATAATATCTTGGTTGCGGTTGCCGCCTTGCCAAGCGAGGATGATGTCGGGTTGTAGTTGGAGGATGGCTTCAAAGTTAATGGCATTATAGCTGCCGACAAGAGGCAGTTTTTGTGCAGCTTGAGGATAGTCTGAATAGCTGACGACACCGACGAGCTGGTCAAGCCCGCCTGCTGTGGCGACCATTTCAGTGAGGTGAGGTGAGAGGGCGATAATGCGGTGTTGGCGGTGTGGGTGGTGTTGCTCAGTGGTTTTTTCGGCTGCTTGAGCGGGGAGGAAGCTGAGGGCGAGCAGAAGGAGTAAAACGGTTCTCATTTAAAAATCGATGCCTTTTTGTGCTTTAATGCCTGCTTTGTAGGCGTGTTTAATCTCTTTGATTTCTGAAACCGTATCCGCTAAGTCGATTAAGGCTTGTGAAGCGGAGCGACCTGTGATGACCACATGTTGATGGGCGGGACGGGCTTGGATGGCTTCAAGGATTCGAGTTTCTGGGAGATATTCATAGTTAATCAGATAGGTTAATTCATCCAGCACAACTAAATCGATTTTGGGATTTTGTAGCATCTGTTCGGCGACTTGCCAGCCTTTTTCTGAGGTGGCGATATCTTGTTGGCGGTCTTGGGTATCCCAAGTGAAGCCGTCCCCCAGCACATGCCAGTCACAATTGGGGTCTTTGCCAAAATAGGCCTCTTCTCCTGTGTCGGTGCGGCTTTTGATAAATTGGCAAACGCCGACGCTCATGCCGTGTCCTAAGGCTCTGCCGACCATGCCAAAGGCGGAGGTGGATTTGCCTTTGCCGTGTCCTGTAATCACCAGTACCAAGCCTTTTTCATCGGTTGCACGAGCAATAGAGGCATCAATTTGTGCCTTTTTGCGTTCCATTTTAATTTTGTGGTATTGGTCTTTTTTATCCGTGGTCATAGGGTTTTTCTTCTTGTTGGGTCTTATTGGGTTGGGTTAAAGGTAAAGTTGGAAGCTGCCAGATTTGCTGGGTGAGCTTGAGCAGTAGCCATAAAATCAGCAGCGGTAGCAGCAGGGTTTTGAGCAGAAAGAGGCTCATCAGGGTGATGAGGTCCATGCCGATTCGGTCAAGTTTGGCGGAGAGTTGCTGAATATCGAGTGCATTGGACACCTGTTGCATACTGGCAGAGAGGGCTTGCTTCCAGCCGTTGACTTTGTTAGTGAGGCTATCGATAAAGCTCTGTTCTTGGGCAGCGGGGGGTTCTACTTGGCTGAGTTGTTGTAGTTTCTGCTGCTCTTCTTCAGTGGTCGCCGCCACTTCAGCCATCTTTTGTTGGGTCTCGGGGGCGATAAATTGTTGGTCAATCCAGTGATTCATCAGCAGGGAGAAGATGAGCAGAAATCTCAGTGCAAAAGTAAAAATAAAGAGGCGAAAGGCGAGTAGGTTGAGGGCGGGGCGTTTGAGCCAGAGTGTGAGCAGAAAGAGGCTGGCGGTGGCGGTGAGCAAGAGGTTGAAGAGAAAGTTGGAGGTGATTTTAATCAGTACCATCTGTACAACCAAGGAACCGAGCGAGAATTTCATCAGGGTGGAGTAGTCTTCAATTAGGTCATTGAAAGGGTCTAAGATTTCACCAATCGCAATGCTCATTCCCGCACCGAGGCTCACTTGAAGTTCGGTCGATTGCATCACCGAGACCAAGCCATTTAACACCTTAGCAAACCCAAAGGCAATGCCTGCTTGTTTGAGCGAGGATTCGATGCTTTCTGTGGTGAATGAAGTGAGCGGTTGTAGCCATGAGAGAAGAACCGCTAGGGAGACCAAAGCGATCACCATGACCGTTTGAATTTGTGATGAGCGATTGAGTGAAATGGTGTTATTCATGTGGTCGCTTTGCTTGGTGATAAGGGGGCGGTTTCTGGTTCAATCAGTTTGCAGCAGTTGGGGGTGTAGAGGATGCCATTTTTGCCTGATTTTTTAATTTTGTACATGGTCTCATCGGCAGCATGCACGAGGGTCTCCACCGTCATACCATCTGCTGGACAGCTGGCCACGCCAATGCTGAGTGAAATATTGATTTGATGTCCATCAATCTCATCAATTGAGCGAACGGCATGCATGACTCTTTCTAAAAGCTGTTCAGTGGTGGTTCGATCCACTTTATTGAGGATGAGAAGAAATTCATCGCCTCCTAATCGAAGCAAGGTATCGGTGAGACGAATATGGTGTTTGACCCTATTCGCTACCTCTTTCAGTAGTTTGTCTCCAATATCGTGACCGTAGGTATCATTGACGGCTTTAAAACCATCTAGGTCAATAAAGCAGATGACACTTTGTTGATGATCGCGTTGGTAGAGATAGATGGCGTGTTGAATTTTTTTATCGAGCATATGACGATTGGGTAGCCCTGTGAGTGGGTCGTAGTGAGCCATGGTTTTTAGGGTGGCAATGGCGACCTCTTTTTCATGGAAAAGTACCCCTATTATCAGGACAAGCAGAGTGTGGCTTAGGATAAAAAAGTTTAGATTGAGGAGTTGATCAACAGGGTGGGTATTGGTCACAAAAGTTCCCACTCCAAGATGAAAAAAATAGAGCGAGCTAATGACCAGTGAAAAGGTGGCAAGGGTGGCATAGGATAGGTTTCGGGTAGATAAATAAAGGGTGAGCGGGAGGGTTGCTATGAGTAAGAGAGAGGTGTTGTGAATATTGAGCGTAATCTGTAATAGGGCATTAAAGAGGGTAAAAGCGATGAGGATGAGGGCATACTTAAGCAGCTCTGATGCTTTGTTGGAAGTGGTTGCAAAGAGAATTAACAGCATGGGTGTGATGACGAACTGCCCCACTGTATTCCCAAACCACCAGTAGAACGCATCTTTAAAGAAATGGTTTGTTTGAATAGTATGGGAGATAAGTAGGATGGTATTTCCCAATAAGGCACTAAGGGGCTGAAGAATTAACGCAATTAGCAAGAGGAGACCAATGAGATCATGAAAATGAGAGAGTGTTTTATCAAGTTTAAAGCGATTAAAAAGGGCGTAGGCAATTGCCGCTTCAAAGGCATTGACAGCTGCAATGCCTAAGGCTGGGAAAGGGGGTAAGCCTGAGGTAAGTGCGAGTAGCAGTTGTCCAAAGAAAATGCCTGGTACGATACGGTAACCATAGAGCAGGACTGCGGCGAGTGCGATGCCTTCAGGGATAAAGATGGTGATGGTGACAATGGCATCCTGTTGAAACAGTGCAAAACTGATCTTGCCAGTAATGAAGTAGAGTAGGGCTAAAAGTGTGTTTTGAAGTAGGGTCATGGAGACTATTTTCTTGCTTAAGCTTCCGCCATTATATCATTTGACGATTTGGAGAATGACCATTCATTAAGTTGAGAACAGCTTCAATTTGGCAATGTTTTTCAAGGGCTTGAGCTAACCAGTTGAGCTGAGTTTCTCGATGTTCGGCGAGATCGAAAAATGCTGATTTTCCCAGTCCTGCCCACTCCAGTATGGCTTGGAGTGCTTCTGGGGTATCGAAAAGGCCGTGTAGATAGGTGGCGAGGAGTTGATTGTCTTCAGAGATGATGCCTTCAGGTTGATCTTCAATCCAGCAAGCAGGGGTGAGGGAGTGGGGAAATTGGGATTTTCCGTGGTGAATTTCGTAACCTTTTACTTTGGGTGTGTTGGATAAATTGAGGGTGCCTTGAACTTGTTTAAGGGTTTTATTGGGCTGTAATTCGGTGGTGTGAGGGAGGAGGCCAAGCCCTTCAATTATGGTGTGTGCTGACTCAATCTGGTGAGGATCGAGAATTTGTTTGCCCAGCATTTGTAAGCCGCCGCAGATACCAATCACTTTACCGCCATAACGAAGGTGTTTTTGCAAGGCATTTTGCCAGCCTTGTTGTTTGAGCCACTGCAGGTCAAATGCGATGTTTTTGCTACCTGGCAGAATGATGAGGTCAGCGGGTGGAATAGCTTGTTGATGTTTGACCCATTGGAAGTCAATTTCTGGGTGTTGAATCAAGGGGTCGAGGTCGGTGTGATTGCTGATGTGGGGGAGCAACGGGGCGATGACTTTGAAGTGTTGAACGGGTTGATTGGCTTGAGCGGGGTGTTCGGCATGAATGGCATCTTCTGCATCTAGGTGTAGTCCATGCAGGTAGGGCAGTACGCCAAGAACAGGTTTGCCTGTTTTGGCTTCTAACCAGTCTAGGCCATCTTGTAGCAAGGCAAGGTCGCCTCGGAAGCGGTTGATGATAAAGCCTTTAATACGGTGCTGTTCGGATGCTGAGAGGCAGGCAAGGGTACCGATAAGGTGGGCAAAAACGCCGCCTTTATCAATGTCCGCTACCAGAATCACGGGACAGTCCACTGCTTCAGCAAAACCCATATTGGCGATATCGCCTTTTCGCAGGTTGATTTCTGCGGGCGACCCCGCTCCTTCGACCAAAATAGCTTGGTAGGTGTGAGCCAGTTTTTGGTAGGAGTTTAGCACGGCTTGACGCATTTGGGGTTTGAGCTGATGGGTGTTTTGAGCATTCAGGTTGCCAATGCTCTTGCCCTGCACAATCACTTGGGCTCTCGTGTCGCTATTGGGTTTGAGCAGGACGGGATTCATGTGGACAGAGGGTTCAACGCCAGCAGCCAAGGCTTGCAACGCTTGCGCCCGCCCAATCTCACCTCCGTCAGCGGTGACGGCACTATTGAGTGCCATATTTTGTGGTTTAAAAGGTGCAACTTGTACACCTTTTTGTGCAAATAGGCGACACAATCCCGCCACCACGGTACTTTTGCCCGCATCAGAGGTGCAGCCTTGGATCATGAGGGTAGCGGTCATGGGGTTATTCTCTTATTCATTTTACAAAGCACTCTATATTACTTAGAGTGCTTTAGAAAGTGAATGCCCTGGGTGAGCAGGGCAGAATGGTTAAAAGAGATTAGAAACGGCCATCAATGCCGACAAACAGTTGAGTGCCGCCATTGTTGTAGACATATTTTGGTGTGTCTGTACCAGTTACATAGCTAGCAACGGCATCGGTATAGTCTTCATTAAAGAGATTTTTGACTTTGGCTTTTAGCGTTACGGAGTGGTTTAATTCATAGTTGGCATAAATATCTGTAACAAAGTAGTTGCCAATATTGGCGCCCGCTTTATTGTCTTTACTGTATTTATTGCCTGTGTAACTGGTATCAATGCCAATAATGGTTTTAGCTAAGCCAAAGTAGGCAAGTTGAAGGTTCACAGTTTGGTCAGGACGATACTTGAGCCATTGACCATTTTCATCTTTAACGGTTTGAGTCAGATAGTTTAGGTTTAGGTCAGCATCAATAGCTTCTAAAGTCCGTTGGTAGTTGACTTCTATTCCTTCTGCTTTTGTTTTGCCTGTGCGGTTGTAGTAGTAATCATTGGGGTAAGTTCCGCCGTAAGCAATCTGCTTGTCGGTCGTTTGGTTGAAATATGTGATTGTGGTACCAAAAGCATGAATTGTAAGATCGTAGCCTTCAGAGGTTTCGGGGTTTAGGTTTTGCGTGGTACCATAATTCACTTGGAAAAGTGTGGGGGCATTGTATGCTGTCCCGTAATTAGCACTTAGGTAGCTGTCTGATGAGAAGAGGTATTTTGCTCCCACTTTACCCGTCGTTTTGTCATCAAATTTATTATATTGATCTTGTCTAACTGCTTCTGTCAAAATGAGTTGGCCAAGAGTGTTGGTGTTATTCAGACTAAAGCTGGTGTTGTAATAGCCATCGGTGCTGTTAAGTTTTTTTAGTTGTTTGTTTTCAGCGGTAAAATTGGCAAAATCATTTTTGCGGTAGGTAAGCTGGAGCTTAGCACCTGTCTGTGTGGTGAGTCCATCATTGCCATAATGTGTTACTTGATTATCTTGAGCATAGAGGTCACTGGATAAACTTTGAGTGAGCTGGCTATGAAGATTTAATTTACGCAATGTATCGGTAAAATCGGTGCTGTAAGATGCATTTGGATTGGTTGTGCCATCATATTCTGAATGCGCAGTGGTCTGTTTGATTAGTGTGGTTAGGGTGTGATTTTTGACAGGGGTTAAGCGCAAGAGAAAAGACGTATCTGTTTGGTTAAAAGGATCGTTTTCGTAGCCATCATTCGAGTGGCGGTAGGCTTTGACTCTCGTAAATCCATCGGTTTTTAGGTCGCTTAAATTAAAACGGAAACTACCGTTTTTCGTCTCTGCTCCCAAACTTGCGGTTAATTGTTTAAATCCATAAGAGCCAACTTCAAAACCTGCTTGATTGGCACCAGAACGTTTAGTGATAATATTGATAACGCCTGCAGCACCAGAACCCCATACACCCGATTGTGGACCTTGGATAATTTCAATGCGTTCAATGTCGGCAACAGAGATCATTTCAATTCTAGCACCACCCGTTCCAATGGGGTTGGTCAGTTCCACACCATCTTCTAACACCAAAACCCCTTGATTGCCTTGACCTCGCATAAAAATGGTACTGGTTGTGCCTATTCCCCCACTGCTTTTAATTACCACTCCAGGTACACCACGCAGGACTTCTAATAAAGAGTGAGCCTGTTTTTCTTTAATCTCTTCGGCGGTGATTACTGTTATCGGGCTGGTGACGGTTTTGATATTTTGTTCAGCGTTGTTTGCCGTAACAACAATTTGTGGTAGGTTGGTTGCTGCCTGCGCTGGCAAAGTGAAAGTGGCTGCCATGGCGAGGAGTAGTTGGGTTTTTTTCATGGTTTGATTCCTTTGTAATTTATTTTCAATCACAAAGGCAAGACGGACCTGTTTTTGGATAAACAGGAAAGGATAAATTTGAGCGTGTTTGACACGACTTTGGCCTATCCTCCGTATTGCCCTCCGCAATATGGGGGTGTGCATCTGTTGCACGGTCTTTACAGGCCGGTATCCAGGCTGATGAGCGGTTTGCTTACGCCTTCTCAAAGCTTATGTTTGCTTCAATGGCATCTGTTTTGTATTGTGTAAGGTCTTCTCAATCACTGTTGCGGGGGCAGCGCTCGATTTGCACGAGCTTCCCGTTTAACCCATGTTTTC
>Ga0256829_1003350_pt1 | contig 11174 bp, 15 predicted proteins | sample 131447metaG_FD_185979 | JGI IMG/M metagenome (GOLD analysis project Ga0256829, IMG submission 185979) | Hydrothermal vent microbial communities from Lau Basin, Pacific Ocean - 131-447 | ecosystem: Environmental > Aquatic > Marine > Hydrothermal vents | place: Pacific Ocean: Lau Basin | collected... | reverse complement strand
TGACCAGCAGCTACAAGAAGGTCTACGAACATCTGGCGAGCAGTTCGGCGAAATTGTGTGGCGACGCAATCCAGGAACCACGGCTGGACTTCGCGGCGCAGGACAGGATTTCCGGCAACGGGTCCGGTACCGAATCAGGCGCCACGCACAAACTGAACTAAACGTCAGTCAGCAGCCGGCAGACAAGGCCATCGGTCAACCAGCGTTTCAGCAAACTGGCTGCGCGCAGCGCCACCGCTTCCACGGCATGGCTGTCCGCCAGTAATTCACACAGTGTGGCAAAATCCGCACCCTCCATCGCCCGTCGCAACACGGGCGCTTCATCAACTTCGAGCACCCGGTAGCGGGTCACCCGCTGGTGACGCCAGAACAACACCGTCTGCGGCGGCTCACAAGCTTCTGCAGCGGGTAAGGGAGTGGATTCACGGTAAGCCTGCCACTGGGCCATGACGCACCAGTGGAGGTCCAGGCAGGCAACTGACGGATGAAAGCGGAAGCTCAGGCCCGGCCAGTCCTGCGGCGCAAGCGCCTGGATGTCAGACGCGGTTACGATCTCCGCCTCAGCGGCATTGAAGGCATCGACAAAGGCCCATTCAACCGCCGCCAGTTCGGCCAGCCAGGGCTGTGCCTGCCAGGGTTGTTGTGTGGCGAGAAAGGTGGCCAGCGAACGGCCGAACCAGCGCAATGAGAAATAAGTGGACGGGTAAGCCGCAATATAGGCATTACCGAGTTCAGTAAAGTCCTCCTCGCCCAGTATCCCCTGCAGCGCCGGGTAATCGGTTGCCAGCACCTCAACCAGGCGGGACCAGTAGGCATTCGCATAGATCGATACACGCTCACTGGCGGGCATTGCCGCGCTGGATTCGATCTGGTTGCAGATCTCCGCCTCCCCGGCCACGATCTGGCGGTAGAACGCCGTTTGCAACGCCTGCAACGCCTTATCCATCAGGCGGCCTGCAAGACCCGCTCACCGAGTTGCCGCGCCTGCTGCAATTCCTGTAACAATTCATTGAACGGTGGCATCCGGTCATCGCGTTCGATCATGGTCGATACCGGGCCAAAGTGCTGCAGCGACTTCACGTACAGCTCCCAGACGGCATCGATGATGGGGTGGTCATGGGTATCGATCACGTAATCACCGTAGTCGGTGTGCCCGGCGAGATGGAACTGGCGCACCCGTTCCGGCGGTACCCCATACAGGTAGGCTTCGGGGTCAAAGCCGTGGTTGCGGGCGCTGACATAAACATTGTTGATATCAAACAGCATCAGGCAGTCGGCCGCTTCGGCGACTGCCGAGAAAAATTCCCACTCGCTCATCTCCGAGTGCCGGTAACTGACATAGCTGGAGACATTCTCCAGCAGAATCTGCCGCCCGAGAAAGTCCTGTACCTGGCTCACGCGATCGGCGACGTGGCGGACGGTTTCCTGTGTATAAGGCAGCGGCATCAGGTCATGCAAATTATAGCCGTGTACCCCGGTCCAGCACAGGTGATCGGAAATCCATTCGGGTTCAATGCGCGCGGCGAGCTGTTTCAGGCGTTGCAGGTAATCACGGTCAAGCGGGTCCGTACCGCCAATGGACAGGGATACGCCGTGCATCACCATCGGGTAGTGTTCACGGACACGGTCCAGGTAATACAGCGGCTTGCCGCCGTCGACCATATAGTTTTCCGACAACACCTCGAACCAGTCGACAGCCGGCAAGGTGTTGAGAATTTCTTCGTAATAATCGGGACGCAGCCCCAGGCCGTAGCCCAGGAAGGGCCGGGGCAACCCGCTTGCTGTCACGGCATCACTGTGTTCTGAACCCATTCACGCCACCTCGACAATGTTGATGCTGGATAACCAGGGTGCGGGACTTATTGTCCCGCACCTTACCCCGGTCACTACTTGGCTTTCGTTTTACCGCCAATGGCGTCACAGGCATGTTTGGACATGACCACGAAACCCTGGCCTTTACACTTGCCGTGACCGGCACAGCCATTCTGGGCTGTACCACAATCGTTGTGCCCTTTACACTTGTTCACGCCATAGCAATGTACATCGGCTTTTGCACCATTGCCCTCGGCGGCGGTTGCCGTCGTGGGGGCGGTGGCGAAAAGGGTGGCGGCCGCCATGGCGGCGGCAATTCCGGTCGTTTTCATCATTTTCATAACCTGCTCCTTTGGTAACTCGTGATGGTTGGGATATCCCGTTACGAGGACAGTTGCAAGTGTAGTTGGTTCCGTGAAAAACAACAGCATCAGGACGACACAACTGATTTAAAAATGTGAAGCCTGCCCTCAAGTTAGCAAATTTACAGTCGCCACATGCCCAGAGTAAACCTTTACGTAATAAACGGATGTGATGAAAAAATGGCGAAATTGATCAAACTGGCTATTATTGTCCTTGTCCTGTCTGTCAGCGCAGGGTGTTGCGCCTTGCCTGATGTGCCGGGTCCTGTCGGCATCCCCGGATGTTAAGCCATTGAAATCAGGCGGTCTGCCGCCACTTTAAAACTATGCTGCGTGAAGACGGCCTGTCCCATCGTTTCCTGCTCCCGGACGGGCGACGGCTTGGTTATGCCTTGTATGGCGCCAGGCAGGGTGAGCCGTTTTTCTACTTCCACGGTATGCCGGGTTCACGCGTTGAATGCCGGCTCCTGCACGCTTCAGCCCTCGACCTGGGAGTGCGTATTTACGCGGTAGACCGCCCTGGCTACGGCCTGTCCGATGCCGTGGCGCATCGCACGCTCACCGACTGGCCGCGTGACGTCAGCGCCCTGGCCGATGGGCTGGGTATCGAAACCTTCGGGATAATCGGGGTATCCGGTGGCGGGCCGTATGCGCTGGCCTGCGCGCATGAGATACCGGCACGCATCCGCTCGACGGGGATCATCGGTGGTCTGGGGCCGGTCAACCTGCCGTCGCTTCGCCACAGCATGACCTGGCTGGCCCGTTTCGGTTTTGTGCTTGAGCGAACCTGGCCATTGGCCCTGCATGGCCTGTATGGGGTGCCTTTGGGCCTGTTGTCGAAGCAACAGCCCGCACTGGCAATACGTCTTCTCGCCCAGTCTCTTGGTGGGCCTGACAAGCCGGTGTTATTGCGCAGCGATTTGCTTGGGCTATTCGCTGAAAATCTTCGCGAAGCCTTTTGCCAGGGAGATTCTGCCCCCCTTCAGGATATCCACCTTTACCAGTCTGCCTGGGGATTCAAACTGAGGGGTATCCAAAAACATATCCACTTGTGGCACGGTACGGCGGACCGCGTTGTACCCTGCTCACACAGCGAGTTTGTGCAGGCGCAACTGGCGGACGCCGAACTCAGCCGCCTTCCCGGCGAAGGACATTTCTCGCTTCCGGTGCTGCATGCCAGGGAGATACTGGGCTGTCTACGGGATGCCGCCTGAGCCTGTCACCCACGCTAGCAACAAACGCTGCAGGAAACGCCGGCGTCGTGCATACCGGCAATCTCCCCCGCTTCGTTACCGTGTACACGATACCAGTCTTCACAGGCTTCGCGCGCCGATTTCAGATTGTTAAAGGTAAACAGGTACAAACCATCCTGTGTCATCAGAATTGCCTTCCCGTCGGTTAATTCCCGGATGTAAAACTCCATTATTCACTCCTTAAAGACGCTTGCGGTCTCATAACCACGGAGGCAGGATCCCGGAACAGCATGACATTGGTATGACGGCCAGATGAACAATCCATGACGAATCACCACATAAACCGGTATACATCTGTCTATCTTCCGGGCCAGCCCATTGTGTCACCTGACAGGGCGGACTATCTTTCAGGATGGCTACGACAAAATACAAAGATACTGACAGGTACTACTATGAACATGCCTTTTACCCGCGCGCCCTTCCTTGCGCTGACCGGCAGCCTCATCGGGATGATGCTGCCCCCCGTTTGCGCCACAGCCACCGGCATCCTGCCACAGAGCTACCCTAATGCGGCACTGATCAATGATGGCCGTCGTATTTTCTTCGAAGAGACCTTTGAAGGTAACGGACGCACCTGCGGCACCTGTCACCCGGCGACCAATAACTTCACCATCGACCCGGAATTTATCGCCACATTGCCTGACGATGACCCGCTTTTTGTTGCCGAGCGCCCTCAGCCCAATCCACTCGCTGAACTTGAAAATCCGCGACTGATGCGCGAGGCCGGCCTGATCAGGGAAAATACCAACGGATTCGATGCGCCGACCGCCAACTTCACCATGCGCAGCGTGCCGCATCTCAACGCCCTGCGCGTTTCCCTGCTGGCGCCCACCAACGGCAACGACGGCACCACCCTGCCCCCTGATCAACGTACCGGCTGGAGCGGTGATGGCGCGCCAAGCGAGCCTGTCGGATCCTTGTCGACACACGGCACATTGCGTGATTTCACCATCGGCGCCATACGGCAACATCTCACCAAAACCCTGCAGCGTGTGCCCGGCAAGGATTTCCGCCTGCCCACCGAATATGAACAGGATGCGCTGGAAGCCTACATGTTGTCCCTGGGACGACAGAAAGAATTCGATGATTTCAACACGATCCACATGAAGGATGCGCGCGCCGAACGCGGTCGCCTGAACTACCTGGGAGTTGGCGTGTCCGGTACACTCAATTGCAATGCCTGCCATTTCAACGGCGGCGCCAATACCAACCCGGATTTCGATTTTCCCGCCGCTATCACCCCGCCGGCTTTCGAACTCAGTAACCGTTCCTTTGCGCCACGTGTCGAAGAGCTCATCGACCAGACGGGTGATATTATCGATGCACAGGGCAACCCGTTCGATGACGGCTTCGGACATGGCGCCAGCCTGTTCAACGTGCCGACTGTCATTGAAGCCGCCGACAGCGGGCCGTTCTTCCACGCCAACCAGATTGAAACAGTCGAAGGCATGGTGGCTTTCTATGCCTCGAAACGCCACCTGCGCAATGGCCAGGTCCTGCCGCCGATTGTTGAGCTCAACGGATCGCAGGTCGCCAATGTCGGGGCTTTCCTGCGTGTGTTGAATGCGGATGAAAATGTCCGTTCCGCCATCTCGCTCATCAAACAGGCGGAGCGGGTCTACACCCGCAAGGACCGGAAGACCAACCTGAAGATCGCCGTGTCCGAGATCGATGACGCCATCGAAGACCTGAAGGGTGGCCGACTGCACTTCAGCGATGCCGTACCTGCCCTGAAGAAAGCCCGCCGCCTGGCGGCTTACCCCTTCACCATGTCACGGGCAAGGCGTCTGCTGCGGCGTATCCGCCCCATGCTGATCGAACGCCCTGACTGACCCGCTACCCGTGTGCGCCCCCGGGTGATACAGTTCTGCGGGTAACCACTGCCCAGGATGTATCAACCATGACAGGCCCCGGGGAACAACCGCACGGCGAAGTCCTGCTTCGCACCCTCGCCATGCCCGCCGACACCAACCCGAACGGTGATATCTTCGGTGGCTGGATCGTGTCGCAGATGGATATCGGCGGCGGCATCCTGGCAAAAGAGACGGCACAGGGGCGCGTTGTTACCGTTGCCGTGGATTCCATCAAGTTCATTAAACCGGTCAAGGTCGGTGATGTCGTGTGCTGCTATGGCAAGGTGACACACATCGGCAACACGTCAGTCACCATACGGCTGGAGATCTGGGTCAACCCGATACTGCGCGAAAAACCCGGTGAAGCCGAACGCTTCAAAGTCACGGAAGCCACCTTCACCTATGTCGCCGTGGACGACGATGGACACAAGCGTCCGGTCAGGCCGGGCAGCCGAGGTCGTCAGTAATGCGGCGGTTTCTCGTCCCCCGGTGAAGCGCCATCCACCGGCTGGAGCGCGCGCACCTGAAGCTCCAGCCGTTCGAGGCTTTCGCTGTGCTCGCGTATGTACTGTTCCTGTTTCAGCAAGGTTCGTGTCAGTTCTTCCAGTGCAACTTCCTGGTGCGCCAGCCGAACCTCCAGCGCCTCGATGCGCGCCTGTGAATCATTGTCAGTCATTTTTTGCTAGATTTAACCTGAGTAGGGAAAGATGCCGCCAGACTAGCAGAAATCCCCCGCCACACAAATCCTGCCCCACAGGAAACCAGGGCTTGCTGAAGCAACTGACAACACGGGATAACCGGCGTGGATAACGCTATCACCCTGCCCCTGTGGCTGGGGCCGATGCCTTGTTACACTACTACGCCAACTCTATCGCAAAACCCCGGTTTATGGGGAACTACAAGATGTCACACTCGATTGGTCCGATTCTGAGACGGCGCTGGCGTCAGCTCTCCGCCCTGCCCGGCGGACGCCGACTGTTCAGCTATGTCCTGGGCCATATGGCGCCCTACACCGGTTCCATCGGCGCACAGGTCGACGCCCTCGAACCCGGGTACTGCCGGGTACGACTGAAAGACCGGCGCGCAGTGCGTAACCACCTGCGTTCCATTCACGCCATCGCGCTGTGCAATCTCGGCGAAGTTGCAACCGGCCTGGCGCTGATGAACAGCCTGCCGGATGACACGCGCGGTATCCTGACCGGCCTGTGTGCGGATTACCACCACAAGGCCCGGGGTACACTGTATGCCGAGTGTCGCTGTGCCATCCCCGCCGATAACCGGGAACAATCCTGCGAGATTGTCGCTACGATCCACGACGAAAGCGGGGAAACGGTGACCACCGTAACAGCAAGCTGGTTGATCGGGCCGGAAAAACCCGGGGCAGCTCATGCAGACTGAATTCACCCGCGCCGTAGGCATCGAGGTACCGCTGATTTGCGGCGCCATGTACCCCTGCTCCAACCCTGAGCTGGTCGCCGCGGTATCGGAAGCCGGCGGTATTGGCATCGTTCAGCCCCTGAGCCTGACCTATGTAAACGGCTACGATTTTCGTGAAGGATTGCGCTATATACGCCGCCTCACACAAAAACCGGTCGGCATCAATCTGATTATCGAACGCAGTTCCCAGCGTTACCTGAAGCGCGTACACGAGTGGCTGGATATCGCGCTGGAGGAAGACTTCCGGTTTTTTGTCACGGCGCTGGGCAAGCCGCAATGGGTGGTAGAACGCGCAAAGCCTGTGGGAGCTACCGTCTACCACGATGTTACGGAACGGCGCTGGGCGGAAAAAGCCCTGGATGCCGGCGTAGACGGGTTTATTTGTGTCAACAACCGTGCCGGCGGACACGCCGGCACGCGTTCCCCGGAACAACTCCTGGAAGAAATCGGCCCACTGGGAAAACCGTTGATCTGTGCCGGTGGCATTGGTCACCCCGATGCATTCGCCGAGGCGCTGCGCATGGGTTATGCGGGCGCCCAACTCGGCACCCGTTTCATTGCCAGCAAGGAATGCAACGCCCACGAGGATTATAAACGCGCCATCCTTGACGCACAGGAAAATGACATCGTGCTGACTGACAAAATTTCCGGTGTGCCGGTCTCGGTCATTCGCACCCCCTATATCGAACGCCTGGGTACACATGCCGGCGTGTTGGCAAGGTATTTATTGCGTAACCCGAAAACCAAGCACTGGATGCGCCTGTTCTACACACTGCAATCTGTCTGGACGCTGAAACGTGCGTCGTTAAAGGGACTGGACTACAAGGACTTCTTCCAGGCAGGCAAAAGTGTGGCGGGTATTTCAGCCATTCAACCGGTCAACGAAATCGTTACGTCATTCGCCCGTAAAGTTTCCTCTCTAAAGTGATGATCTCCCGCCATAATGACGCACGAATGTGCCTTATGTTACACATTTGAATTTTTTTACTTTGGGAATGAATACCGCTAGTCTTGCGTCTAGTTCGAAAGCTGGCCAAAAATAATATTTCGGACTGTTGTTCCGTTTTTGACTTGTCAGGGGCGCCATAAAACCGCAACGGAAGCAACAAGTCAGCCGAAAGGGAGGATAAACCGATGCGTGAAGATGGGAGCGCATTACGAATAAGAAATGAATCCGCAACACTATTCGACGAATTACCCGAACTTGCCGGAATGCATGACGCCGTGTGGAAGGAAGCGCTTGCTGCTTCCCAAGTGATCCGCTGCCCTGCCGGGACGAAACTGGTCGAATGCGGGGATGGTCCTGCCGATAAATTTGTCGTTGTCCTGCAAGGGGTCGTCAAGGTCTTTGAAACCTGTGAGAGTGGACGCGAAATCAGTCTCTACCGCGTCCACAGTGGACAACTCTGTGTACTGACACTGACACGCCTGCTGCTGCATTCGAATCGCTGTGCACAGGCTGTGGCCGAACAGGACGTAAACCTGCTGGTGATACCACAGGACTATTTTGACCGCCTGCTGGCGGAATCCGGGGATTTCAGACGTTACCTGATGACCTCTATGGCGCACTGCATCACGGATGTCATGCAACTGATCTCCCGGGTCAGTTTCAACCAGCTGGATCACCGCCTGGCACGACTGGTCATGAAATTCGCGAGCCGGTCTGCACAGGGCGTACTTCGCTGCGCCTGCACACACCAGGTCATTGCGAACGAACTGGGCACGACCCGTGAAGTCGTCAGTCGACTGCTAAAAGGATTCGAGCGGTGTGGTCATATCAAACTGAGCCGGGGGAATATCGAAATACTTGATAGTGAGGCGCTGGACAGACTCTGCAATTAGCTACTAGAATTAGGCGTGGTTGCGGGTATGATGTTTGCCGGATGCAACGTTTTTGTTCACTGATCCACCAGAGGTTACAGTTTCATGGCTACAGGTACAGTTAAATGGTTCAACGAGTCGAAAGGCTTTGGCTTTATCGCACCTTCCGACGGCAGTGATGATGTGTTTGTACACTTTTCGTCCATTCAGGGCGATGGCTTCAAAACATTGGCTGAAGGACAGAGTGTCAGCTTCGACACCGAACAGGGCCCCAAAGGTCTGCAGGCGACCAATGTAACGCCCCAGTAACTCACGCGGCACAGACAGGTAAGCCGGCGCAAGATCGGCAGCAATTAAATAATAATACCCGCCGGTGACCCTTTACCGGCAAGGTGTTCTGCGCACACTTGTCCCGGCAAAACGACCGGACCTTCAACAGGTCATGATGTCGCAATGAACGCCGCAGCGGTGCAATTCCCTGAGAATGGCCATCGGCGTGGTAGCTGTCTCCTCGTACTCCACCAGCATATCGTGTGGCAGACGCGCATTCACTTCGACATCCCCGACTGAGTCCATCTGCTGGAGGTCATCCTTCAACGAGATCAGTTGCCGTTCATCAAGATCTTCATCGATATGAATATAGATAGTGTGCATGGGATTCCTCCAATCCATAGAAAAAAGTTTACAGCACGATTCAGCTATAACTTTAGCCGTCTTTTAACAAACGTCCAGCGTGTACACCCATTGACGTAGCCGGCAGGCAACACCCCGTTTCCCGGAAATTCAATGCCTTACTTGCCGGCGGAGTTTGACTGTCGTCGAAACCGTTCATTCTGTGCGCCTATAGCCTGGTAGTATTAACATCAGGTATATTATTTTACCTACTGTAATATATATATTTTATAGACAGATTCTTCGGGTGGCATGCGGCTTGCTCTGCTTCAGTCGCAGTCTAACGATAACCAGGGAGTTACCACATGAAGAAACTGATCATCATCACCAGTCTGGCTCTTATCGCCCCCTTGCAGGCGCAGGCGGAAAACGCCGCGCTGGCCAGTAGTGAGGCCAGGGCGCAGGCCTTTGAAACCATCGATGCCAACCGTGACGGCAAGATCACGCGGGAGGAAGCCAGCGCGTTCTCCGCTCTGGAAGTAACCTTTGACAAGGTGGACACCAACAAGGACGGCACGCTGGATGCCGGCGAGTTTTCCCGTACCCATCCGACACGCCACAGCAAGTAAGCTCCACACGGGCGTAACCCACCCGGAAACCCCGGGTGGGTTACGCCACCCCGCCAAACCAGAAGTCCGCATTCTTTTCCAGGAACTCGCTGTACGGCATGTAGTGTGAACCGTCACAGGAGAAGGTCAGGCTGATCAACCCGTTAAAGATATTGATCGAGGCGGAACGCAGGTAGATGGTATCGTCAGCAAACCGTAACGCTTTCAGCCCCCGTAATATCGAACCGATTTTGCTGGCCGGGATTTCCGCATCGTCGGGATAGTGCCGGCGTGGATAGGCAAGGCAGATGTCCGGGTCGGACAGTGCGTCGCTTTGCAGAATCCGGTAGCGAAACGGGTCATCGACAACCCATACTGTCACACGGCTGCTGGAAAAATGTATCACACCCTGGAACATCCCCCGCTCCACAATCAGCTCTTCCAGGATCGACATGGCCTGGTCGATATGCGCATCAAACACGCTCTCGACACGGGTCTGCTGGAAAACCGTGCCGCGAATTGCCGGGTCCCCCTTGATTTGCTGCCACTCACCACGTTCGACATAGAGGTCGCCCTGCGTCGGCAGATCCCGCAGGTCGAAATCCGCCCCCAGATAGCCAACCGGCTCGCCGTCACGGTACAGCGTTTGCAAGGCGGTAATAGAAGGACGGTGTGCCGACAGGGAGATATAGGCCTCTGACAACACAAAATCCTGGTCGGGGCGCGCCTCTTTCATATAAGGTCGTGGCGAGCGGTCCCGACCGAAGTGCTCGGGTATCCGGCCCTTACGGCCGACATTATCGGAAAGCTGGATGCCATCAAGACCCACCACGTAGAGGTAGGTGCAGTTGGGTATGTTGTCGAACTGATCCAGCAGCGCCCGGGTCAGGCCTTCCCGTTCCGGCCAGACCTTCTGGCATTCCGCCGCCACGCGCCGCAACGGGTTGACGAGCAGTTCAAACAGCGAGGAACGCTGTTTGCTGATGCTCTCCTTCCATGACGAAACATCGGCCATCAGCTTTCCAGCAGCCGGGGGATCAGTTCGACGAAATTACACGGACGGGTGCGGTAATCCAGCTGAGGTTCGATCAGCTTGTCCCAGGCGGTGCGGCAGGCGCCACTGGAGCCAGGCACGCAGAAAACCAGTGTGCCATTGGCCACGCCACCGAGCGCACGCGACTGGATCGTCGAGGTATGGATCTCCTCCCAGGAGAGCATGCGGAAGATTTCACCAAAGCCGTCGAGCTTCTTGTCCAGCAGTACTTCAATCGCTTCCGGGGTGCCGTCACGCCCGGTAATACCGGTGCCGCCGGTCGAGATCACCACGTCCACCCCGGCATCGGCGATCCAGGCGGATACGACGGCGCGTAACTGGTAGGTATCGTCAGGGACAATACGCTTGTCCGCCAGCTTATG
>Ga0256829_1003349_pt1 | contig 11176 bp, 10 predicted proteins | sample 131447metaG_FD_185979 | JGI IMG/M metagenome (GOLD analysis project Ga0256829, IMG submission 185979) | Hydrothermal vent microbial communities from Lau Basin, Pacific Ocean - 131-447 | ecosystem: Environmental > Aquatic > Marine > Hydrothermal vents | place: Pacific Ocean: Lau Basin | collected... | reverse complement strand
GAGGCCCGCAGGGTGCACATCTTGCCGCAGGGGCGCAACATCGCCATGCGGCTGCGACCCGCCATACCGCATGGACATGGACTGCGTAAGAATAGGCGGCACAAGAATTGGATTGTTCAAGGGCGACGAATCACACGCTCAACCATGCCGTTTTGTTGCGGGCAATGCGGCGTGATGAATTCCTGCTTCAGGCCATAGCTGCGCACCAGACGCGTATAGGCGCGACTGGTGAAGACCAGGCCATTGTCCGAGCGCAGCAAGAAGGGGGTCGGAACCCGCCACAAGGTGCCATAGCGTGCGATCAGGGCCTGTTCCAGCGCCGCAGCCGCCGTACAGGCCTTGCCACTGCGTGAGAGCTGCCAGCCCAGCAATTCGCGTGTATGGCAATCGATCACCAGGGCCAGCGTCAGCCAACCGTCACGATCGCCCCAGATACGGCACAGATCCGTGGCCCAGCGCTGGTCAGGCGCCGTGGCCACCGAGGGTAAGGCCTCAATCCGGGGGGGACAGCCCACGGCGCGCTTACGCACCTGCCAGCCTTTGAGCTGGAAGATCCGCTGCACCGTGTTCTTGTTCATCCCCAGCAACCCGGCCACCGTGCGGTAGCCAAAGGACGGCTCGTCCTCGATCAAGTCCTTGATCGGCCCAACCAAAGCCTCTTGCACCTTGGGTGGCGACTTCCTGGGCCGGTAGTACACCGTGCGCCTGAGCACACTGAACCAGCGACACAGCTTGACCATCGAGACCACAAACCCATCTTCACGCAGTCCCTGCTGGATCGTGACCATCAGGTCTCGTCCTTGCCCAACAGGGACTCCAATTTTTTTCGGGCACGCAGTTCCAGCATGGCCTCTCCGTAGGCCTCCTGCAGGTCCTTCAGCTGGCGCTCGTATTGCTGCTCTCGCACGTCCTCGGGCTTGGCCCGCAGGGCGTTCTCCATGCCACGCTTGCCGTCCTCCACCCACCCCTCGACCTCCGAGGGTTGCAGATCGAACTGTCGGCTGGCCTCAGCCACGGTTCTTTTGCCCCGGATGATTTCCAGAACCAATGCCGACTTTCGTCGGGCCGTCCAACGCTTGATTTCTTCTTCCATCACCATGCTCACAGGTGTCTCCTTCGCGTAGTATCGCCTGTGCAGCTTTTCACTGGGTCATTACAGCGGTGTTTAGAAGAATGGCGGTCCGTTTCGCCTAAACCATCCCGCAAGGCTCATTCTCTCCCGCCTCGGCGCCAGCACCTCGTGCTCGATATCCGCGGATAGAAACAGTGCCATGCGCCCGGATACCGGAAGGATGTTGTGCTGTGAGCCGTCGGGCAGGTGCAGGCGCAGGGCGCCTTCGTGTTCCGGGCGCCAGTTGCGGTTGAGGTAGAGCACGGTCGAGAGCACACGGGCGTCGTCGTCGCGGAAGCGGTCGCGGTGGCGGTCGTAGTGGGCGCCTGGTGGGTAGACGGCGTAGTGGGCTTCGAACGTGTGCAGGCCCAGGAAGAGGCGACGGTTCAGAGCATCGCGCAGGGCCAGCATATGCGTGAGGTAGTCGGCTTGCACCTTGCTGAAGCTTTCGTCGAGCCAGCGTGTTCGGTCGCCACGCAGGGCTGCGGCGAGACGGCGTTTGCTTCCGCGGCCTACATGGGCAGGCTGCAATTGCGCATGGGTGTCCATGTCCAGGCATTCGTCGGCGAGTGCGCCAACCAGTCCGGGATCGAGCAAGTCGTCAGCGGTGTACCATCCGTGACGGTCGATGGCGTCGGCAATCGTGTGGATCTGGCCAGGCAACATGTCCATGGTGCAGGGTTCTCGCTTGTGCAAGGTTTCGACAGACTGGCCGGCGATGTGGTTTTGGTTCGTCGTGGCGGGGAAGCCCGGGTTGTTCCGGGGATGGAACGTCTCGTGTTTCGTGCTTTCCAAGCTGCGACAGCGTATACGTGTCCGGTCCCGCGGTGACGCGGGAGCGCGCGCACGATACCCTTTTCCGCTCCTGATGCAACGGATTCCCCCATGCGTTTCGATTTGCCACCTGCCACCCGCAACCTGCTGATAGCCAACGTCGCCATCTTCCTGGTGCAGCTTCTGATGCACGACAACAGCACGTTTGCCTTGACCCGCTATTTCGGGCTGTGGCCGATCGGGCCCGAGCAGTTCCTGGGCATCGGGCCGGACGGTCCGGTGTATGCCGGGTTTCATGTCTGGCAGCTGGTGAGCTACGGGTTTCTGCATGGCGGCTTCCTGCACATCGGCCTGAACATGTACGCGTTGTTCCTGTTCGGTGGCCCGATCGAGCACACCTTCGGTACCCGTAACTTCCTGATCTACTACTTCGTGTGCATGGTGGTGGCCGCGCTGGCGCAACTGGCGGTGGTGCACTGGTTCACGGGCGGGTTCTATCCCACGATTGGCGCTTCCGGGGCGATCTTCGGGCTGCTGCTGGCTTTTGGCATGCTGTATCCGCATGAGCGCTTGCTGCTGATCTTTCCGCCGATCGATGTTCCAGCCTGGGTATTTGTCACCGGCTACGGCGTGATCGAGCTGCTGCAGGGCGTGCTGGGCACGGAAGCGGGTGTGGCGCATTTCGCGCACCTGGGGGGCATGCTGGGCGGGTTTTTCCTGATTGAATACTGGCGCGGCAAGTTTCCGATCAAGCCCAAGCGGCGGTTGATGCGGTGAGGTTTGTTGCGCGGGGCGGGGGATTTCGAGCAAGAGCACGGTTAACGACAAGATTGCGTTAGCCGTGACGGGGGCGGTTGAACTGACCATCTGGTCGGCCCTTCCGGGCCTCCTACAAGGGGATGATGCGCCCTGCTTTTGTGGGAACGGCGGGAGCCGTGACTGGGTGGTTGAACCGGTGTGCTGGTCGGCCCTTCCGGGCCTCCTACAAGGGGATGATGCGCCCTGCGTTTGTGGGAACGGCGGGAGCCGTGACTGGGTGGTTGAACCGGTGTGCTGGTCGGCCCTTCCGGGCCTCCTACAGGGGGATGCGCCCTGCTTTTGTGGGAATGGCGGGAGCCGTGACGGGGTTGGGCGGAGGCGGTATCGCGGTCGGCCCTGCCGGGCCTCCTACAGAGGGGGCGGCTGTTTTTGTGGGAGCGGTGGGGGTCGTGAACGGGCGGTGGAACCGGTGTGCCGGGACGTCTGATGGGATGGCCGGGCGTTCAGCGCAGGGCGAGGAAATCGGGGCTGGCGACCAGACGCACGGCGTCCAGGCGCAGGCGGGCCTGCGGGATGGCGTTGAGCAGGGCGTCGCGTTCGCTGGTGAGGGTGTCGATTTCCTGGGTGCGGATGCCGGGGTTGATGCGTTGCAGGGAAAGCAGGCGATCGATGGCCTGGTCAAGCTCCTCGCGCGCGCTTTGCGCGGCCTGCTGCGAGAGCGTGTCGGCCTGCCTGCGTGCGATCTGTTCGGCACACTCGAGCATCGGCGGCACCAGCTTGGCGATGAACTTGCGGTAACGGCCCAGGTCGATCCGGCGATCGGCGGCGCGCAGCAGGGCTTCGCTGGACGGCTCGAAACCGGCGCGTTCGGTGAGTCGGGTGTCGACTGTGGCCATGACGGGGCTCGGCGGCAGGAACCGCTCGGCATCGAGCCCGCGTTCGCTCACGCATTCGAGCACGAAGACCGCCTGCAGCAGCACGCTACGCGGTGGTAGCGCGCTGTCGACGAGAAACGCGGCGTTGCCGTTTTCCGTCGACAGCAGCAGGTCGATGGCGCCTGCCACCATCGGGTGGTCGATGCGCAACAGCGCCAGGTCTTCGCGTGACAAGGCCACCCGGCGGCTGAAGGTGGCGGCCTGCGGCCCGTCCTGCAGGCTGGGAAAGGCATCGGTGGCCAGGTGGGCGGGATCGAGCAGTACGCTGTCGCGATCGACATCGTCGACGTGTACCCCGAAGGCTTCGAGAAGCCGCGGGATGAAGGTGTCACGCACGGCTTCCCGGTCGGCCTGTTGCAGGGCAGGCTCCAGGGCATGGGCCTGTGATGCACGCAGGGCGGCACGTTCCAGCAGGCGGTCGCGTCCGTCCTGCATGATGGCGGCCAGTTCGTGGTGGGCGGCGCGTGTCTCGTCGATCAGTACTTCCAGTTCCTGGTCGCGCCCGCCACCGTCGCGGGCATGGGCTGCGGCCAGGTTCACCAGGGTGTCGCCGAAGCGGCGCAGCAGTTCGCGGCCATCGGCCGGGCTGTGGTGCAGACCGTCGACGGCTTCGTGGTGCCAGCGCACCAGCATGTGCTGCGCGCTGTCGGCCAGCACCGGCACATGGATCACGATATCGTGCGTCTGGCCGATGCGGTCCAGCCGCCCGATGCGCTGTTCGAGCAGGTCAGGGTCCAGCGGCAGGTCCCACAGCACCAGGTGGTGCGCGAACTGGAAATTGCGTCCCTCGGACCCGATTTCCGAGCACAGCAGCAGGCGCGCACCGTCCGGCTGCGCGAACCAGGCGGCATTGCGGTCGCGTTGCAGCAGGCTGAGGTCCTCGTGGAATCGGGCCACGCCAGCGCCGCTGCGCGTACGCAGGGCTTCCTCGATGGCCAGAACCTTGGCACGGGTACGGCAGATCAGCAGGAACTTCCGGGTGGGGTGCGCCTCGAGCAGGTCGACCAGATCGGCGAGTCGCGGATCGTTGGCGTAGTCGTGCTCCAGCCTGGCGGGTGGTTGCTGCACGTCGGCATGGAACTCGGCCAGCAGCGCCTGTCGCGTGGCGTCGTCGACCTTGTCCGCGGGTAACACGCGCAGGTCCGGTTGCCGTTGCGGAAAGCCGCCGACGCTGTCGCGCCGGTTGCGAAACATCACGCGGCCGGTGCCATGGCGATCGATCAGGGCGTCGAGCAGGGCTTCCCCGCTGCCGTCCCTGTCCGGGTAGTCGGCAAGCAGGGAAAGCGCCTGGTCATCGCCGGTGAGCTGTGCATCGAGCGCTTTGCGTTCTTCGTGGGTCAATGCCAGGTGTGCGGCAAGTTTTTCGGCCACGCGCGAGAGGGCGACGAAGCGGTCGGCTTCGGCCAGATAGGCGTCCAGGTCCCGGTAGCGGGCCGGGTCGAGCAGGCGCAACCGCGCGAAATGGCCACTGCGGCCGAGCTGCTCGGGTGTTGCGGTGAGCAGGATCACGCCGGGTACGCTGCCGGCCAGTGCTTCCACCATGGCATAGCGGGGGCTGCTCTGTTGCGGGGTCCACTCCAGGTGGTGCGCTTCGTCCACGACCAGCAGGTCCCAGCCGGCTTCGAGCAGTTGCCGGCGGCGTTTTTCGGGCCCGTCGAACAGGCCGAAACCGGCAATGACCCACTGCTCGTCCTCGAACGGATTGCGACCACCGCCGGCCTGCTCGATGGCCTCGCAGCGCTCCTCGTCGAAGATCGCAAACGGCAGGTTGAATCGCCGCAGCAACTCCACGAACCACTGGCTCACCAGTGCATCAGGAAGCAGCACCAGCACCCGTGAGGCGCGTCCGGAGGCAATCTGGCGCGTCACGATCATGCCCGCTTCGATGGTCTTGCCCAGACCCACCTCGTCGGCCAGCAGCACGCGCGGGCAGGCTTGCGAGGCCGCCACGCCGGCGACCTGGAGCTGATGCGGGATCAGGTCGATGCGTGCCGACTCCAGGCCCCAGGCCGGCGAGCGACGGGCGGCTGCACGCCGGTCGAGGGCTTCAAGCCGCAATTCGAAGGCGGCCACCGGATCCACCCGGCCGCCGGTCAGGCGTTCATCGGCCTGCGAGATGCTTTGCTCGTCGTCGAGCTGGCCTTCATGCAGTTCACGACCCTCGCCGCGATAGACCAGCAGGCCCTCACGCTGTTCGATGCGTTCGACCACGAAGGCCACGCCCTTGCCGGCCACGCGCTGGCCGACCCGGAATTCGGCACGCACCAGCGGAGCGGATTCCTGTGCATAGGGCCGCAGCACGCCGGCCTTGGTGAACAGCACCTGCACGCTGCGTCCTTCGACGCGCAGCACGGTACCTAGGCCCAGTTCGGGTTCGGCGGTGGAGATCCAGCGTTGACCGGGGATGAACATCGACTCTCGGGCATGCGGGGTAGAAGGAACCGGCCATTATCCGCGCATGTCGTGGCGGAGGAAAGCGCAGGGGCGGATATCCCGGACAAAAAAGCGCCGCGACATGCGCGGCGCCGAAGGACCGGGAGGGAGCAGGCAGCCCGCTCCGTCGGGGTCACCAGATCATCACGCGCTTGTCGGCGGGACGCACCATCTTGTCGCCCGCCTTGCAGCCGAACGCCTTGGCGAAGGCCGGCATGTTGGACGGGGCGCCGATGGCGCGGAACTTGTAGGGCGAGTGCGGATCGGCATTCAGAAGCACCAACTGGCGCTTCTCGCGAACCTCGCCGCGCCATACGCGGGCCCAGTTCATGAAGTAGCGCTGGTCCTCGGTGTAGCCGTCGATCTTCTCGCTGGCTTCCTTGGGATTGTTCTTGAGCGCCATCTGCAGGGCGTCGTAGGCGATGTTCAGGCCGCCCAGGTCGGCGATGTTTTCGCCCAGGGTCAGCTTGCCGTTGACGTGCAGCTTCGGATGGTCGGCCAGCGGGGTGTAACCATCGAACTGCTTGACCAGCTTTTCCGCGCGCGCGTCGAAGCGCTTGCGATCGGCCTTGGTCCACCAGTTGTCGAGGTTGCCGTTGCCGTCGTACTGGCTGCCCTGGTCGTCGAAACCGTGGCTGGCCTCGTGCCCAATGACCGCGCCGATGCCGCCGTAGTTGATGGCATCGTCACCATGGGCATAGAAGAACGGAGGCTGCAGGATGGCGGCCGGGAAGTTGATGGTGTTGGTGGTCGGGCTGTAGTAGGCGTTGACCGTCTGCGGCGTCATGCCCCATTCGTAGCGGTCAGTGGGCTTGCCGATCTTGGCGATGTTGTAGTCGTAGTTGAACTTCTGTGCCGCTTCCAGATTGCGGTAATAGTTGCCCCTGGTGATCACCAGGCCTTCCCAGCTGCGCCACTTGTCGGGGTACCCGATCTTGGGCAGGAACTTGGACCACTTCTCCAGCGCCTTCTTCTTGGTGGCTTCGCTCATCCAGTCCAGGTGCTCGATGCGGTTCTTCAGCGCCGCCAGCACGTTGTGCACCAGCTTGTCGGCGCGCTGCTTGGCTTCCGGCGGGAAATATTTGGCCACATACAGCTGCCCCAGCGCCTGGCCCATGGCGCCGTTGACTGCGCCCAGTGCACGCTTCCACTGCGGGCGCTGCTGCGGTTGACCGCTTAGGGTCTTGCCGTAGAAGTCGAACCGGGCCGTGACGAAGGGTTCGGACAGGGCGCTGGCGGCCCCGGAAATGGTGTGGGCCTTGAGGTAGGCCTTCCACTCCGACAGCGGGGCATGGGCCAGCAGGCGGTCGAATTCCTTGAAGAACTTCGGTTGCGACAGCGAGAAGCCCTTGTCGATGGTCACGCCCTGCGACTTGAAGAACGTGTTCCAGTTGAAGTGCGGCGTGATCCGGTTGGCCTCGGCCACGCTGACGAAGTGGTACTGGTTTTCCGGATTGCGCAGCTGGACGCGGGGAATGGAATGCCTGGCCAGGGCGGTTTCGAACTTCATCGCCAGGTCGGCCTGCTTCTTCGCCACGGCCGGCTTGTCGCCGGTCAGCTCGAACAGTTTGGCCAGGTATTTCACATAGGCGTCGCGGATTTTCTTGTACTGCGGCTTGGTGTAGTAGGCCGGGGTCGGCAGGCCCAGTCCACTCTGGAAGCCGTAAGCGATCTGCTGCTTGGCGTTCTTGAAGTCGGCGCCGGCGCCGAAGCTGAACACCTTGCCGTCACCCTTGGCGAAATTCGTGTCCAGCCACGGCTGCAACTGCCTGCGCGAATGAATGGCGTCGATCGACGCGAGATCCGGCTTGATCGGGGCGAAACCGGCCTTGTTGCGGGCATCCATGTCCAGGGCGGCGCTGTAGAGCCAGCCGATCTTCTGTTCGATGGAGCCGGGCTTGGCCGTGTCGGCGTCCTTCGCGGCCTGCTCGACGATCGTGTGCTGGTCGTTCAGGCTTTTCTCGCGCAGGACCATGAACGAACCCCAGGATGTCTGGTCGGCGGGGATGGGGTTGGCCTTGAGCCACTTCTCGTTGACGAAGGCGAAGAAGTCGTTGCACGGGCTGACCTGGGTGTCGAGGTTGGCCACGTTGAACACCGGCGGACTGGAGGTATTCGCTGCGGCCGGCTTCATGGCGGTGGTGGCCGGTTTGGCCGGCGCAGTTGTGGTCTTGTTCTGCTCGCCGTGCTTGCCGCAGGCGACCACGGCCAGGGCGATGCCGGTGGCCAGTGCCAGCGGTTTCAACATGATCTTTTTCATAGGGGGTAACTCCTCCGGTACGATTCCGCTGTGCGGCGATCCATGGGGGCATGCCCTGCGCGCTCCCCGGCGCAGGTTGCAATAACCGGCCCAGCATACGGCAAGTGCATGGCGCTGAAGATGTGTCGAAGGTCAGGGGTGGATGTCCGGGTCGGGGGCATGCGCCGGTGTCCGTGGTGGATCATTCGGGCGCAGTGTCATGCCGGGCAGGGTGTCGGGCGCGACGGCGCCACCGGAAATGATGAAGGCCATGGCCTGGTCCATGGTCCAGTCGGTGGGCGTGAGCTGGTCGACCGGCACCACTTCCAGATAGCCGCCGGTGGGATTGGGCGTGGTCGGGATATACACCGCGGCCATCTCGCGTCCGCTGCCCTCCTCGACCATGACCCGGGTGACGAAGCCCACGACCTTCATGCCCTCGCGGGGAAAATCCACCAGAACCACGCGCTGCACCCGGTCGGGCCGGGTCTGCAGCACGTTCATCAGTTTCTTGGTGCCGCCGTAGATGGTCTGCACCAGCGGGATGCGCTCGAGCAGCTTGTCGAAGCCGTCGATGATGCGCTGGCCGATGACGCGGCTGGCAATCCAGCCGAGCAGATACAGGCCGACCACGGTGATCAGCAGCGCCAGCACGCTGAGTACCCAGGTGGAACCGCCCAGTTCACGTTCCAGTTGCGGTGCAAACAGGCCCACGCCGTTGAGCATGGCCGTGACCAGCGGTGTACCGATGCCCGACAGCAGCCCCAGCACGAAGGAAAACACCAGCCAGGTCACCCACAGGGGCAGGAATGTCAACAGGCCGGTCAGCAGGTAACGTTTGACGTACAACGGTCGCATGGCGACTCTCGATGATGGTTGCGGCCATTGTAGGGCGATTGGCGCTTCGCGCACGCACGATGCGGACATGCTGTGACGTTTTGCCCGCGCCAGCGAATCATGCAGTGGATGCATGGGGAACCGACACCGTGAAGGCAGGGAAACGACAACAGGCGTTCGAGGCGCAGCTGCGCGAACACGATCGCATCGTGTTCAAGGTGGCGTCGATGTACGCCGCGGGCAGGGACGACCGCGACGACCTGGTGCAGGAAATCTGCACCCAGGCGTGGCGCTCGTTCGGGCGCTACGACCCGAATCGGGCCAAATTCCCGACCTGGCTGTACCGGGTGGCACTGAACGTGGCCATCTCGCAGGTGCGTCGCAACGTGCGTGCTCGCGGACAGCCGACGGTGCCTCTGGACGCTGTGCACATGGACACCCTCGGTGGCGGCACGCCGGTGGCCGAGCCCGATGCGCAGCTGGCCTGGCTGCATCGGGTCATCGGCGACCTCGATCCCCTGCACCGCGCGTTGATGCTGCTCTACCTGGAAGACCACAGCCACGCCGAAATGGCCGAGATCCTCGGCATCAGCGTGAGCAACGTGTCGACCCGGCTGTACCGCATCACGCGCGACCTGCGCGAACGCGCCACTCACGAGACCGGAGCATGAACATGGAACTGAATGACATCAGGCAGGCGTGGAAGGACCTCGATCATCGGCTGGATCAACAGCACGCCGAGCATCTTCAATTGCGCCGCGAGATCCGACTGGGCGCGCTGCAGCGGGGCCTGCGGCCGCTGGTCTGGGGGCAGTCGCTGCAGCTGCTGATCGGCGCGGGCCTGGTCACCTGGGCGGTGAGCTTCTGGATTCCGCACCGCCAGGTCACGCACCTGCTGGTCAGCGGGATACTGATGCAGGCGCTGGGCCTGTTCATGGTGATTTCCGCGACTCGCGTGCTGGCGCTGGTGCGGCGCCTGGACCTGGGCGCGCCGGTGGCCGCGATCCAGCGTCGCCTGGCCGACCTGAGGCAGTGGCGGGTGTGCGTGGAGGCGCCCATCAACGCCGTGGTCGGCAGTTTCATCTGGATTCCCGCCCTGATCATGAGCCTGGCCGCGCATGGCCTGGACCCGTGGGGACCGGGCATGGTCACCTGGGCCTGGATGAGCGCGCTGATCGGCCTCGGCGTCATGGCGATGGTGGTGTGGCTGGCGCGCCGCCACGGCTTCGGCGCTAGGCTGGAAGCGCATGCGGCGGGCAGCAGCGTGCAGCGTGCCCGGCAGATCCTCGACGAGATCGAGCAGTTCGAACGCGAGTGAGGCGGACTCAGCCGCGCGGCACGTCGGCGTGATGGGTCGACGGACGCAGGCGGGGCTTGAGGCGCACGTACAGCTGCTTGCGCACGCGCGCCACCACTTCGCCGTCATCGCCGATGACGTCGGTCTCGAACCAGCGCAGCACCTTCGAGCCATCGGCGGCGGCTTCGCGCAGCTCGTCGAGCATCGGAGGCGTGACCCTGAAGTGCGCGTGCACGTCGCCACGGCCAGGCGCCACGAAGTCGATCTCGGCGGCCTTGTCCCAGACGTAGTAGTCCTCACCCAGGCGGTGCATGACCAGCAGCATCCAGAACGGGTCGGTCATGGCGAACAGGTTGCCGCCGAACTGGGTGCGCACGTAGTTGCGGTTCCACGGGCGCAGCTTCAGGGTCACGCGCGCCTCGCTCCAGTCCTCGGCCAGCAGGCGCAAGTGGATGCTGTTGAACAGGAACGGCGGCCAGAGATTGAGCAGACGGCGGAACGTGGAAGCGCGCATGAAGGATCCGGGAGATGGCAGCGCTGGTATCGTAGCGTAAACGTACGCATGCGTACGGATGTGTGTTTTTCTTTCCCGGGTGTGCCTTTCGCTCGTACACGGGCACTTCACGTAATCTTCATACCCGCTTTCACTGGGATGAGGATTTGGAGAGCGTACGCTTTACACGAGTCCCGAGTCCCGAGTCCCGAGTCCCGAGTCCCGAGTCCCGAGTCCCGAGTCCCGAGTCCCGAGTCCCGAGTCCCGAGTCCCGAGTCCCGCGTCCCGCGTCCCGCGG
>Ga0256829_1003348_pt1 | contig 11176 bp, 7 predicted proteins | sample 131447metaG_FD_185979 | JGI IMG/M metagenome (GOLD analysis project Ga0256829, IMG submission 185979) | Hydrothermal vent microbial communities from Lau Basin, Pacific Ocean - 131-447 | ecosystem: Environmental > Aquatic > Marine > Hydrothermal vents | place: Pacific Ocean: Lau Basin | collected... | reverse complement strand
AGATTTAAAAGTGAATGTGGCTACGAATTTGTTTGCAGATTATGTGGCATTAGAAAATACATCAGCAGATTATGCAAAAATACATCGTGTAGCTCAAGTGGTGGCAAAAACAGTAGGGAAACAAGTGATACCTCTAACCACAAGCTTGCCGAATGCGACCATGAGCGATGTCATCAGTTTGATTCATGCACAAGTGATTCATCAATTGCCATCTCTTGCACAAGTGCTTCCTCAAGGGAGTAAAAATACCGTGGGTGCTGCGTGGGATCCTTATGCCAGTAGTATTGCATTTTCTGATGCATATACAGCACCTATAAATTTGAATGATACATACACATTAAATCAAGCTGCAAGTCATCAAATGCAACTGACTCAAGCTATTTATCAAAAAGATCAAGCATTGATTGCAGGCGTTTCAACGAGCATTGCAGCAGCCATTGCAGTACAGGATAAATATGCAGCTATAGTGTCTCAGGATGCATATGGAGTCGCTGTATCGGCAACAAAGAATATTTTGTTAAATGCAAGTCAAAAAACGGTGGCAAATCAAGCTGTTGCTATCATAACCGCCCCCGTGATTTCATTGAAAGGTGGAGCCTTGGTCACGATTGCTCAAGGCTCTGTGTATAAAGATGCAGGTAGCGTGGTTACCGATAATGTTGATAAGGGACTTTTGGCAGTGGTTACGGGTAAAGTAAATTCAGCAACAGTGGGGACTTATGCTTTAACTTATAATGCTACAGATAAGGCTGGAAACAAAGCGATTTCAGTCACTAGAACAGTGCAAGTCACTGATCAAACCGCACCAGTCATTGCATTAACAGGAACATCACCAGTTACGATTTCTCAAGGAGCTGTGTACAAAGATGCAGGCAGCGTAGTCAGCGATAATGTTGATAAAGGACTTTTGGCAGTGGTTACGGGTAAGGTTAATCCAGCAACAGTGGGGACTTATACTTTAACTTATAATGCTACAGATAAGGCTGGGAACAAAGCGATTTCAGTCACTAGAACAGTGCAAGTCACTGATCAAACCGCACCAGTCATTGCATTAACAGGAACATCACCAGTTACGATTTCTCAAGGAGCTGTGTACAAAGATGCAGGCAGCGTAGTCAGCGATAATGTTGATAAAGGACTTTTGGCAGTGGTTACGGGTAAGGTTAATCCAGCAACAGTGGGGACTTATACTTTAACTTATAATGCTACAGATAAGGCTGGGAACAAAGCGATTTCAGTCACTAGAACAGTGCAAGTCACTGATCAAACCGCACCAGTCATTGCATTAACAGGAACATCACCAGTCACGATTTCTCAAGGAGCTGTGTACAAAGATGCAGGCAGCGTAGTCAGCGATAATGTTGATAATGGACTTTTGTCAGTGGTTACAGGTAAGGTCAATTCAGCAATCGTGGGGACTTATACTTTAACTTATAATGCTACAGATAAGGCTGGAAATAAAGCGATTTCAGTCACTAGGACAGTGCAAGTCACCGATCAAACTGCACCTGTCATTGCATTAACAGGTACATCACCAGTCACGATTGCTCAAGGAACTGTATACAAAGATGCAGGTAGCGTGGTTACCGATAATGTTGATAAAGGACTTTTGTCAGTGGTTACAGGTAAGGTCAATTCAGCGACAGTGGGGACTTATACTTTAACTTATAATGCTACGGATAAAGTTGGGAATAAGGCAGTTGCAGTCACTAGGACAGTCCAAGTCACCGATCAAGCCGCACCAGTCATTACATTAACAGGCACATCACCAGTTACAATTGCTCAAGGAACTGTGTACAAAGATGCAGGCAGCGTGGTTACCGATAATGTTGATAAGGGACTTTTGTCAGTGGTTACGGGTAAAGTGAATCCAGCAATCGTGGGGACTTATACTTTAACTTATAATGCTACAGATAAGGCTGGAAACAAAGCGATTTCAGTCACTAGAACAGTGCAGGTCACTGATCAAACTGCACCAGTCATTGCATTAACAGGAACATCACCAGTTACGATTGCTCAAGGAACTGTGTACAAAGATGCTGGCAGCGTGGTTACCGATAATGTTGATAAAGGACTTCTGGCAGTGCTTACAGGTAAGGTCAATTCAGCGATAGTTGGGACTTATACTTTAACTTATAACGCTACAGATAAAGCTGGAAACAAAGCCACTGCTATTACAAGAACAGTGAAAGTTCTTGCAGTGAAAGATGCGACTGCACCAGTGTTGACATTAAAGGGGCAAACACCTTTAACGGTAGCTTTGGGTGGGGTTTATACGGATGCTGGTGCCACAGCGTTGGATAATGTGGATGGTAATATCACAGCAAATATTACGGTGAGCAATGCAGTGAACACTAATGCATTAGGCGCATATCAAGTGACTTATACCGTGTCGGATACATCAGGTAATGCGGCAACACCCTTGATAAGAAGCGTAACGGTAGCGGATAAAACTGCTCCGATAGTCACTGCTCCGAAGAACATCATGGTGACCACATGGGATACCTATGCCGTAGTGGCGACAAACGCTTCGATTGCTTCTTTTCTTAAAGCGGCAAGTGCAACGGATAATGTTGATGCTGCGCCCGTAGTACTCAATGATGCGCCTCAAGCATTCAAAGTGGGCGTAACCACTGTCACTTTTAGTTCTAAAGATGTGGCTGGGAATACAGGCTTTGCAACGGCAACGGTCACCGTTCAAGGGCGTGTATTTGTCGGCTTAACAACGAAAAGTTTATTACCAAGTGATGTGACGCTTTGGGAAGGGAAATCAGGGCATCGTGTGCATCGTGTGCATCATTTTTATGATTTCACATTAACGCCAACGACTTCTCAATATATGTGGAACACGGAAGTTATGACGATGCTCAATGCGGGCTATAAAGTCGTTATGACGATGCAGCCAACATTGGGGAATAATAATGTCAGTATATTGAAGGATATTTATTCAGGTGTGATGGATCCGTATATTGACGCTTCCATCAATGGGATTCTCAATGTGAAAGCTGTATTTCCCAATGCTGATATTTGGATGCGCTTTGGACATGAGATGAATGGGGATTGGTATCCTTGGGGTAGCTTAACCAGCTTAACAACAGGGTTGCGTCATCTAGGCAATACGCCACAAGATTATATCAACGCCTACCGCCATGTGGTGGATCGTTTTCGCGCCGCAGGCTTGGGACCCAAGATGGTGAAATGGGTGTTTTCGCCCAATGTTTGGTATAAGGATAATTTTAGCCAGTATTATCCAGGTGATACTTATGTGGATATGATTTCTGTATCAGGGTTTAATTTTGGCACACAAACCACCTTGCATCCAAATTTAACATGGCAAAGTTTCAATCAAATTCATCAAGTGACCTATAATCTATTAACCACGCTTCACCCCACAAAGCCTTATTTTATCGCAGGCATCTCCTGTGCGGAGCTGGGAGGTCCAACTGGGACAATAGGGATTGATAAAGCCGCTTGGATTGATGATATGGCAGTACAACTCAAGCAAGGCTATCCCAAATTGATGGGAATATTTTGGTTTGATGTGAATAAAAAACCTTCAGGTGAAGCCGATTGGCGCATCAATTCATCATCGCAAAGTTTGGCTGCAATTCAACGCATGTATGGCACTGCGGGTATTTGGCAGAAATAATGGATTTTATTTTTGATCGGTCTTTGTATGAATGGCTCAACACTTGGCATTGGCTGTTATTAACGACCTTACCCGTGACTTTTTGGTTTTATCAAGAAGACCAAGGATTTTCTTCTCGTCCTATGGCAATTTTGCTGCTTTTGGCGGATGTATTGAGCATGAGTTTGGAACATGTATTGCATAGTCCGCAGTTTTATTGGCATGTGAACGATTTGGATGGCATTGATGAATGTTTTTTGGTGGCGTGGTTTGCCAGTTTGAGCTTGTTGCTGCGCTATACCCCCAGATGGGTCTTGCTTCTGATGTGGTTTCCAGTGTGGTTGGCTGTGGATATGGTGACTTATGGTGATTTGAGTTTGTATGAATCGGTCACAGCAGCACTGTTGGGCAGTGTGATTGGTGCGGGTTTTTATATGGCTCGTCATGCGATGCAACGCTTTACTTATGGCGTGGAACAGTTGTTTTTGCACCATGGGGCCTGGATGTATCCTTTTACGCTATTGATTCTCTTTGACATCAATCAAGATTTAAGCCTATTTACGGCTTCTTTTCACTTTATGTTTGGTTATGGAAGTGCTTCATGAATGATGTATCGGTATTACACTATTTCAATCATTTAATTGGCTCATCGCCTGAACTTTTTTATGCAGCATTAAACCTCTCCGACCGTTTACCATGGTTGTTGTATGCTTTGGCATTGTGTGCGATGTGGTTTTCAGGAACGCCAGGTTTGCTACCTGAACGCCCGAATGGTTTGTTGCGCCATCATGCGAGAGACATCACAATCATGACTTGTATGGTGATGCCTGTGTTATTTATTATATCACGCATTATTCAGAAAGTTGTTGAGTCATCGCGTCCGATGCAACAAGACGGTCTTTTAGAAATTCCTATTCCCCCGAAAATTTGGTACGACATTACAGGTTCTTTTCATATGCAAGGCTCCTTTCCTAGTGACCATGCGGTGGTTTTTTTCTTGTTGGCAACGGTGGTCTTTTCATTGAATCGTTGGTGGGGGCTGTTGGCATTGCTGTTGGCTACTTTTTTTGGCTTGCTGCGGGTGGCATTGGGCTTTCATTGGCCTTCGGATGTGTTGGCAGGCGCGGCTTTGGGGTCGTTCGCAGGTTTACTGGTCGTGCTTGGGTCGCGATGGGCGGATTCATTGTTTATTCGTTGGTCACGAAAGCAGTGGTCGTGGTGGTTGGCACCATTGATGTTTTTGTTTTTGTATGATTGTTCCTACAAATTTACACATGTTATGTCGTTGATTCATCAACAAGGATCATGATAAAAAATGGGAGATATTGATGAGTAACTATGTGTTGGATGATGATTGGGTGTGTTTAAGCAAAGATGGTGTTTGGAGCATCTTGACATGCAAAGGTCAATCGTTGGATGAATCGTTTGCCTTACAGGTGCGTCGTTCTTCAGCATTGTTGGATGTTGTGCATCAAACTTATCGGTTGGTGGTTGATTTGGAGAAGGTGTTGGTTGCCAGTAGTAGTGGTCTTGCTTTATTGGTCGAGGTATTTCAAGCCATGCCTGCGGGTGCGCGGCTTTATATAGTCCATGCCAATATTGAAATATCAGAGTTGTTGCGGGATACAGGTTTGGAACAGTTGTTCCCGATGGTGGAACATATGCACGATTTGCCCATGCAGCAGGGTGCATGATGGATAAGGATCACAACACATCATCTTGGTATTTTTCACGCTTTGAGCATCGCAAACCTGAGCCAGCATCTCAATCGGGCGAACTACAGATGTTTTTGACGCAAATATTGAGTGTATGCGCGCTTGCTTTGGGTGCGTGGTATTTATTTTGGCGTTGGACGGATTCACTCAACCCCGATGCGTTGGGTTTTTCGATTGTCTTGGCGATTGCGGAAAGCTTGGCATTTGTGGGCAGTGTCTTGTTTACCTTTAACTTATGGCGTGTGAAAGATACGCCTTGGCGTTCATCACCATCCCGCTTATCTGAGATTCGACGCGGTGTTTCTGAAGATGGTGCTGTGGTGGTGGATGTGTTCTATCCCACTTATAATGAAGACGAAGAACTGGTGCGCTTATCGCTTCAAGATGCCAAGCGTATGCGTGTGCCTAAGGGGTTGGATGTTCGGATTCATGTGTTGGATGATGGCAATCGTGGACGCATGCGTGAAGTCGCGGAAGAAGAAGGTGTGAACTATTTAGCCCGTGCGGACAATATAGGCTTTAAAGCGGGCAATATTCGCAATGGTATGCGCTATACAGAAGGTCATTTAATGGTGATTTTCGATGCGGATACGCGCCCTTTTCCTGAATTTTTAGAACGCACTTTGGGTTATTTCCGTGATGCTGATGTGGCATGGGTGCAAACACCTCAATGGTTTTTTGATTATCAAGAAGGGATTCCTTTACCTGTTTGGTTGAGCAAAGGCTGGCACTTGGGTGTTTTGGGGCGTGTTCTGGGGCAGGGCGTGGAACGATGTATTGGGCCGATTCATGTCAATCGAGATTTATTGGGCAATGATCCGAGTATGTTTTACGATGTCATTCTACGGCGAAGGAACCCCTATAATGCATCGTTTTGTTGTGGTGCAGGAAGCATTCATCGCCGTGAAGCGATTATGAATCAGGCATTGAAACGCTATGTAGATGCCGTGCAAACGCGTGCATCAGGTTTGGCGGATTATGTTCAGGATGCTTCGTTGAAAGAGTCGTATCAAGTGCAAGTGCAGTTGGAAGCAGCGCGGCGTACGGAAGTCATGCCCTATTTGTTTCATGTATCGGAAGATATTTATACGGGTATCTATTTGCATGCCGATGAGCATAAGACTTGGAAATCGGTCTATCACCCTGAAGTGCTAAGCAAAATGCTGTCGCCACAAGAATTGTTGAGTTGGAGTATTCAACGCTTCAAATATGCAGGCGGGACTTTGGATATTATGCGCCAAGATAATCCTCTGGGGAAAAAGGGGTTGAGCTTGGGGCAGCGTTGGATGTATGGGGCAACGATGTACTCCTATCTTGCACCGCTATGGATTATTCCTTTTTTGATTGCACCTATTATTTTCTTTTTTACAGGTATTGCCCCGATTGCAGCGTATGATGGCTCATTTTATATGCACTTATTGCCGTTTCTGTTGGTGAGCCGATTGGCGGTGTTGGTCGGGACTTGGGGTGTGCCAAGTTTGCGTGGTGAGCAATATTATTTGGCATTCTTTTGGCAGAATATTACAGCGATGTGGGAAGTGTTGTGTCGGCAACCTATTAAATTCCATGTCACCCCGAAAACAGGGCAAGCAGGACATAACCTTCATCTGGTTTGGCCGCAATTATTGTTGATTGGTGCATCGTTGTGTGGTGCAGCATATATGGGTTGGCAAGTTTGGTTGGGTGTGGAGCAGCATGTGCCTGCCTATTTGGTGAATCTTTTTTGGACATTTAATAATTGTTTGGCGTTGTCCATTATTGTGCGTGCAGCATGGTTGCGCGGTGAGGAGTAGGAACATGGTTTGGTCTCAAGGTTATTTGCATGCGCGTCATCACTTGGCGTTTATGATTGGCTTATGTCTGGCGGTGGCCATTGCATGGCAGGCTGAATTGCACATGCCGCGCCCGATTCAGGCGTGGATTGATAATTTCTCGACAGTCTTGGGGGTTGATAAAACTTTTCCCCAAGTGACAAAAGTTCCCGTTGCATTAACGGATGAAGAAAAGCATTGGGCTGTGGTGGCATGGCATTATTTTCAGAATAATTATCAATCGAACACAGGGATGGTCAATTCTGTGGATAATTATCCTTCAACCACCTTATGGGACTTGGGTTCCTATTTGATGGGTGCATTATCGGCACGAGAATTGGGTATTATTCAAGAGGATGAATTGACCGAACGCGTGGGTAATTTGTTGAAACATTTGGCAAAGATGCCATTGTTTGACGGACATTTGCCGAATAAAGCTTATAATACAACCAATATGGTCATGAGTGATTACAACAATAAGCCGATGCCTAGTGGAATTGGTTGGTCGGCATTGGATATTGCGCGCTTTGGCGTGCCTTTGCAGATTATTGTTTGGCGACATCCGCAGTTGGCAGCGAAGGCAAAGGCGGTGATGAATCGTTGGAAGTTTCAATATATGGTGAAGGATGGCGAGTTGATGACGGGCTCTTGGGATAAGGACGGTCATGTTGGGTTGCATCAAGAAGGACGCTTTGGTTATGAACAATATGGTGCAAAATCGTTGGCATTTTTGGGCTTGGATGTGACGCAGGCAGCGCGTTATGATGTGGGCGTAAAGGTGATGTTGGTGGAAGGTCAGGTAGTGGCTTATGATGATCGCTTGCCGCGCTTTCATGGCGGAACACACAATGCGGTGCTTTCGGAACCTTATATCCTTGAGGGTGTGGAGTTTGGGTATAATGCGATTACTTTGCCTTTGGCACAGTCTGTCTTACAGGCACAAATCAACCGCTACGATGCAACCCACATTCTCACAGCAGTTTCAGAAGATAATATTGATCAAGCGCCGTGGTTTGTATACAACAGTGTCTTGAATGATTTAACACCTTGGGCAGCATTTGATCCCAATCATCATGATGCCTCCAAGTTTCGCACGCTATCCACCAAAGCGGCGATGGGTTGGGCAGAATTGTTTGATGCACCGTATAGCCATCGCTTAATGGAAGCATTGAAAGGGCTCTATGATGAGAAACGCGGTTGGTATTCAGGGCGTTATGAAGTTTCAGGTGCGATAAATCACGCGATTACCGCCAACACCAATGGTATTATTCTGGAAATTTTGGCATACAAAGCGCGTGGTCCCTTGTTGACCTTAGCAACCAAACAGCAATGAATCAGGAGGTCGAACATCGCATGCAATACCGTGTTTATGTATGGATGATGGCAGGTATTGTCTTGATGTCTGTCTTTGTCATGTTGGTGTGGCTGGTGCAGCAAAGCAAAATGCAGACGAATATGTTGGTGGCGTTAAGTGTGCAGCAGCAAGCGTTGGTGCAAAGTGTCAAAGTGAAGCGTAAGCCAGTCAAAGCAGTGCAGACACTGGCAACACCCAACCCCAGTACGGATGTCGGCACGCAGGCGGCACCGCCGAGTACAGCACAAGGCTTGCTGAGGCAGGCGTTCATACGCGCACAGAAATTACGAAAGTTGGCGAAAAGTGGTGCATATCAAGAAGCAGGTAAGCTGATTGCGCCGTTGAAAGAAGAGATTTGGAAGGCATCGCTGAAACTGCCGAACAAGCAAAAAGTCGCATTGCAGAAATTGATGGGGGTTTTGGATTATACCGCAGGTCAATTGCGCAAAGGAAAAACAGGTGATACCAAAACACCACTGCAAACCATGAAACGGGTATTGGATGAAACTGATGGATAAGAAGTCTGAAGAAATCAGTATGGAACACAAGTCGCAACATCAGAAGAACAAGGATATTCATATATCACGAGCATGGTTGCTGGTGTTGGTGCTTCTGCTGGGTGTGTTGTTGGGGCTGCTGATTATTTTTTGGCCTTCTCAAGGTGAGCAGCAGCCGATGAATAGTGGTTGCGCTTATTTTTCTGCAGCAAATCAAGAAAAATGTGCCTGTTTGACGCGATTGCATCAGCAATACCCTGAATTTACTCGCGATGATATGCAATATGCGCGCACAGCATGGCTTTATTTTGAGCAGAACTATCAGGATACAGGCTTGGTGAATTCGGTGTATGCCTATCCTTCGACGACCATGTGGGATAGTGGCTCGGTGATTTTTGCGACGATTGCGGCACGGCGGATGTGTTTGCTGGATGATAACCGTTTTCATCAACGCATGACCAATATGTTGGGTACACTCAATCGGCTGAAGCTCTATGATGGTGTCGCGCCCAATAAGGTGTACAACACCAAAACAGCGAAGATGACCGACTACAACAATCATCCCAAGCCCGAAGGTATTGGCGTGTCTGCGATTGATTTGGCGCGGATGGTTTCATCATTGCGGACGCTTGCGGGCAATTATCCTGAATTTTCAACGCAAGCGGAGCATGTGGTGCAACGGTGGGATTTCAAACCTTTGGTGGGAAAGCAACAGATGTATGGCTTGTATCGTGATCCTGTGTTGGGTGAAACGCAACGCTTCCAAGAAGGGCGTTTGGGTTATGAACAGTATGCGGGGAAAATATTTCAAGATTTAGGCTTGGATACCAAGCAAGCAGCAGATTACAACAATACACACCGCAGCGATGTGATTATTCATGGTGTCCCGATTGCTGTGGATGCCCGTGACCCTAGAAAATATGGTGCATACAATTATGTGGTGACGGAATCCTATGCTTTGGAGGCGATGGAGCTTCGCAAAGATGAAGCATTCGATGTCTTGGCAAATAATATTTTTGAAGTACAAAAGAAACATGCTGAAAAAACGGGCTTAGTGACGGCTGTTTCGGAAGATAACTTGGATCGAAAGCCCTATTTCTTGTACAACACGATTTATGTCGCAGGCACACCATGGGGTGCGATTACGGATACAGGTGTGTACCACCCTGAATTGAAAACTTTGTCGGTGAAAGCAGCCTTTTCGTTGGCATATTTACACCCTGATGATGCCTATGCCCAACGCTTGATGGCATCGGTTCGTCATGCTTATGACCCTGATAAGGGCTGGTATTCAGGCATCTATCAAACAGGCTTGGGGTACAATAAAGCTATGACAGGCAACACCAATGGTATTATTTTAGAAACTTTGTTGCATAAATTGGATGGTAGTTTGCAGCGCGGTGCAGCGAGTGAACACTTTGCTCCGTTGATGGATCGTTATAGCCAAGTATCTATGGCTCATTGAGTCTTTGATTGAAATTTCTTTCGATAGCTGTGTTGCTTTTGGGGCTGATGCTTCCGTATTCGATTCGGGCTGCGGAAGATATGCCCCATCTTTTGCATGATTTACATTCCCAACAAGCTGCTATCGTCGAGCAAGCGCTGCATCGTTTGCAACATGCCAATCTTCGCCCTTTGGGCTTGCCATGCCAAGAGCTATCCTGCCAACAGCCGCAAGTGGATGTCCGCCGTGTGGATGATGTGCTGCTTGTGTTGGGGCAGCTTTGGCAGCAACACGCGAAACAACGCCATCTCATTGAAACCATTATCCTGCGTTGGAACTTCTGCGCTGTGAATGAATACAATAGACCGCATCAATTGCGGCAAGATCACATCTTACAAACCACAGTGACACAAGCGGTAGCACGCGCCAAGGGATGGCCAGGTTTGACCATGTGGGGTTTTTCAGAACACGATCCCAAAGATTGGATTCGCCCTGACATACTGGTGCATAGCGGCTTGGATGCCACGGCAAAGCGACAATTGGTTTATCGTTTGATACGCAAACAATGTTTTCCAGACCCTTGGACAGGGCGCACGATTTATGATCCAGAACCGCAGCCGTATGTGTCTTTTTATCGCCGAGCACCACAAGAATCGGTGTTGTTTTTACCTGCTGAAGTGAAGCCGAAACAAAAACCGAAACCAGTTGTGAAGAAGCTTATAAAGCC
>Ga0256829_1003347_pt1 | contig 11180 bp, 10 predicted proteins | sample 131447metaG_FD_185979 | JGI IMG/M metagenome (GOLD analysis project Ga0256829, IMG submission 185979) | Hydrothermal vent microbial communities from Lau Basin, Pacific Ocean - 131-447 | ecosystem: Environmental > Aquatic > Marine > Hydrothermal vents | place: Pacific Ocean: Lau Basin | collected... | reverse complement strand
GATTTTAAAATTACATCTCCTGCATCGTGTCCATATGTGTCATTAATATTTTTAAAATGGTCAATATCAAAAAAAACAACTGAATAATTTGTTTTATATCTTTTATAAACATTCTCTTGTTTTTGAAGTTCTTCCTCTATTGCTTTTTTATTTGCAATATTCATAAGAAAATCTGTTTTTACTTCTTTTGAAAGTTTTTTCACTTTTTTTTCAAGTGAATTGATTTTTGCTTTTAATTTAACTATTTCCTCATCTTCTTTTTTCATTTCAAAAACAAAATCATCTATTTCTTTATCAAGAGAAGTCGCAATATTTAAAAGTTTTTCTTTTATACTTTCAAAATTTTCTTCTTCATTTCTTCTCCAACTTTGCAATTCAATTTTTATATTTTTAATTTCATTTGATGAATCTCCACTCTTATTTAAGATTTTCAAAATTTTTATAGAAAGTCTCTCGGCAATCTGATCAAGGTCTTTAAGTTTTCTTTTAAGCTCTTCTTTGTCTAGCTTTATTCTTTTATCTGTCAAAAATCTTAAATCCTCACTAAAAGCAGGTGTTAAAATAATATTAGGATCTGTTTTTAACTGTTTTTTAAGAGCAGCTATTTCATCAGACATAAAAGGCGCATAACTAGGGGTAAGAACATAAATAATACTCTCAACAAGATGAGAAACATCAACTTCCTGATTTTCAAGTTTTTCTAAAAGCATTTCAATTATTTCAAGTGCATCTTTTGATTTAGTACCTACAATTATTGAAGCTTTTTTTAAAATCGAATCATCAAAAGAATCTAAAAAGTCTATCCACTCACTTCTAAGTTTTTCCCATTCATCAGCATTCATATGAGGTTTTAGGAAATCTAAATGCTTTATTGCTATTTTTTGAGATTTAATAATGGGTAAAATTGTTATTACATCAAGAGCTCTTTTTGTATATAAAAATAAATGTTCAATATTTTCTTTTTCTTTATCCGGACTTTGTCTATTTAAATAATTTATTAGAAAAATAATCAATTCATCTAAATGTTTAATATTATAATTTTTTGCAATTACCTGATATTTTTTATCTAATTTTGAGATAAATTTAGAAATTTTATTACAATCCTCTATAATAACTTTATGCTTTTTTGCTAATTTACAAAAAGCTTCTTCATACTCTTTTGGAGTAAAAACATATCCCCTATTTTTAAATGTTAAAAGTGTTTGTTTTGATATATCTTTTATTTTCATAATTCAGCTCCATCTTTTGCTAAAATTGCAAAAAATTTATTAAGGGCATTAATACTGGCATTTTTATATGCATTTAATTTTGTTTCATCATTTACAATACTTTGAGATTCAATTCTAAAATCATAAATACCGCTTACTGTATAATTTCTTATTTTAGAATTTTTATCTTTTAAAGTAATATTTAAAACAACTTTGCTTCTATAAAGAACTGGATATCCATTTTTATCATAATCCAAAACATCCAAAGAAGAAAAACTAGGTTTTATTATCAAAGTACTGCTACAATTATTATAACATACATTATCACCAAGAAGAGAATAAACAGCATCATTTACAGCATCTTTTAAAAAGATTGTTTCTCTTGGATTTTTAACATCAATATTTACTACTGTTTTTATTTGATTACCTAAAAGTTTGTTTTGGTAATCTACACTTGGTTTATATCCACATGCAATAAAAATAAAAGGGAAAAAAAATAGTAATTTTTTCAAAATCATCCCTTAATTACAATATTTACAATTCTTTTTGGCACAAAAATTTCTTTTATAATTTCTTTGTCTTCAATATATTTAGCAACAGCCTCTTTCGCTTTAGCCATTACTTCATCTTTTTTAGCCTCAGTAGAAACACTAATCTCCGCCCTTTTTTTACCATTTACACTCACAGGATAATTAATTTCATCTTTTTTAAGAGCATTTTCATCTATTTGAATCTCTTTAAAGTTTGCTAAATCAAAATATTCTTTACTTATTTCGCTAGTGATATGAGGAATAATAGGCTCAAGAACATTCATTAAAATAAAATAACCTTCTGTATAAACATCTTCATTTTTAATTTTATTTAGAGCATTAAAACTTTCCATTGAACTTGCAATTAAAGTATTAAATGAAAATGTTTTTTCATAAGTATCTTTACTTCTTTTTAAGGTTTCATAAACTTTTCTTCTAGCTTCTTTTTCTTCTTTAGTTAGTTTATTAGCATCAATTTGAGGAATTTTATTAGTTTTTTTACATTTGCTTGCATTTTGGTAAATTCTGTTTAAAAATCTGTAAGCCCCTTCAACCCCGCTATCGCTCCATTCAAGTTCTTGTTCCGGCGGCGCGGCAAAAAGCATAAAAAGTCTTGCCGTATCTGCTCCATATTTTGCAATAATCTCATCTGGATCAACTACATTTCCTTTAGATTTAGACATTTTTGAACCATCTTTTAAAACCATTCCCTGAGTTAAAAGTTTACTAAAAGGCTCATCCACACTGGCATATCCAAGATCTCTAAGGGCTTTTGTAAAAAATCTGGCATATAAAAGATGTAATATTGCATGCTCTATCCCACCTATATATTGGTCTACTGGCATCCAATATTTTTCATCCTCGGCTCTAAAAGGCACATCTTTATATTTTCTAAAATCACTAACATATCTAAACTGATACCAGCTACTCTGCACAAAAGTGTCCATTGTATCCGTTTCACGAATCGCATCACCCCCACATTTAGGACATTTTGTATATTTCCAAGTCGGATGAGTTTCAAGCGGATTTGCTCCACCTGTAATTTCTACATCATCAGGTAAAGTCACAGGCAGATTTTCTATCTTTTCAGGAACTATTCCACATTTTGGACATTTCACAAATGGTAAAGGTGCTCCCCAATATCTTTGACGGCTGATACCCCAGTCTCTTAGCCTATAATTTATTTCTTTACTTCCAATTCCAAGTTCTTCAAATTTTTTAATAATAGCATCTTTTGCCTTGGTATTTTTGATACCTGTAAATTCCCCTGAATTAATTAAAATTCCCTCAGCTGTGTAAGCCTCAGTTTTATTAATTTCCCCATTTTCAGGTTCAATAACCCATTTTATAGGAAGATTATATTTTGTAGCAAATTCAAAGTCTCTCTCATCGTGAGCTGGAACCGCCATAACAGCCCCGCTTCCATACTCAACTAAAACAAAATTTGCAAGCCATACCGGCACTTTTTCCCCTGTTAAAGGATGAACTACATCAATTCCAAGATAAACACCCTCTTTTTCCATTGCCTGTCTGTCTTTTGGAAGGATTGATCGAATGCGTCTAACCTTTTCTTCTGTTTCTAAATTAAATAGATTATTTTCAAGCATAAAATCAACAATAGGATGTTCTGGTGCCAAGGCTGAATAAGTTACTCCATAAACTGTATCGGGACGAGTTGTAAAGACTTCATATCCATCAAATCTGTTTTTTAATTTTGATTTACTCTCATCACTTAAATTAAATTTAAATTTAAGCCCAATAGATTTTCCAATCCAGTTTTTTTGCATTGTTAAAACTCTCTCTGGCCATCCATCTTTTATTTTTTCCATATCATTTAAAAGCTCTTCGGCATATTTGGTGATTTTAATATACCATCCAGGCAGCTCTTTTATTTCTATTTCATTATCACATCTCCAACAACATCCGTCAATTACCTGCTCATTTGCCAAAACCGTATGACAAGTTTCACACCAATTAACTTTTTGAGTTCTCCTTTCAAGCAGTCCGTTTTCATACATTTTAATAATAAATTCCTGCTCCCATCTTGTATATTCAGGGTCTGAAGTGGCAAATTCACGCGTTTTAGAAAAACTTAAGCCTAATCTTTTAAGCTCTTTTCTCATATAATCAATATTTTCGTAAGTCCATTTTTTTGGATGAATCTTATTTTTTATAGCCGCATTTTCAGCAGGCATTCCAAAACTATCCCAACCAATAGGATGAAGAACATTAAAACCTATTTTTCTATAATATCTGGCAATAGAATCTCCAATTGTGTAATTTCTAACATGTCCCATATGAATTCTTCCACTTGGATATGGAAACATAGATAAAATATACTTTTTAGGAAGTGTTTTATCTTCACTAGGTTCAAATGAATTATTTTCATCCCAATGTTTTTGCCATTTAATCTCAACTTCTTGTGGATTATAAGTTTTCATTAAAACTCCTTTAATTTTCCATTTTACATTAAAAAAATTATTCCCAATCAATATTTTTTGTTTTTGAAATTTCTATAAAACTTAAAATAATTGTCACAATATTTGCTATTAAAGCCCCTATGGCCATAGCAACAGCAGCCTGTGTATCGTGCTTGATAACTTCATAAAAAAAAGCCGGAATCAAATGTAAATCCGCAACCAAACTTGCCGCAAAAAGCTCCGCTGCGACTATATTCCTAACCCCAATTTTTAAAAAAGTGGAAATCAAGTTAAGACTTACGGCAATAAATAAGGCAACTTTGTTGTGATCGTACAAATATCCTGCAACTGAGGTTAAACTCATTAACTGGAAAAAAACATAAATTACCTTACCCCAATCCATAATATCTCCTTACATATACTCAAAACTCAACACTCAAAATTATTATACCACTCCACCTTTATACATCTGTCTCATTTTTTCTTTTTCTCTTTTTCTTTTTTCTTTATCAAGAAGTTTTTTTCTATAATCATCTATTTTAAATCCAAGCCAGATAAGAAGAGGAGATGCTATAAATATCGATGAATAAGTACCAACAATAATTCCTACAAGCATTGTAAAACTAAACGGTCTTATAATTTCTCCACCAAATAAAAATAGCGTTGACATAACAAAAAATGTTGTAAGAGAAGTTAAAACTGTTCTGCTAAGTGTTTTTGAAACGGCTTCATTAATTAAAGAAGGCAAATCTCTAACCTTTGAACCGATAATCTGTTCTCTGATTCTGTCAAAAACAACTATTGTATCATTTAAAGAATACCCCATTAATGTAAGAATTGCCGCCAAAACATCCAAGTTTACTTCCACATGAAAAAAACTTACAGCCCCAAGTGAAATAATTGTATCATGACATAAAGCAAGTACACTGGCTAGGGCAAAACGCCATTCAAATCTAAACGCCACATAAATTAAAATACCTATAATTGCAAAAATTAAAGCTTTTATACCATTGTCTCTTAATTCGCTCCCAACTTTTGAGCCTATAATATCAACTCTTCTTATTGTAACATTTCCAAGAGGAGACAATAATTTTTTAACTTCAGTTCCCAAATCTTTTTGGACATCGCCGCTTACTTTTTTAACACTCATTCTTATTAAAATTTCATTTTTCTTTCCAAATGTAGTAATACTTGCACCGTTAAATTTTTTATAAATCTGTTTTCTTATATCCGAAATTGGAACTACCTTTTGAAACTGAACCTGAACTTCAATTCCGCCTTTAAAATCAATACCCCAGTTAAAGCCTTTAAAAATCATAGAAGCAATACTTAAGGCAATAAGAGTTAAAGAAATAGATATAAAAATATTCCTTTTACTCATAAAATTATATATTTTATTTTGACTGAATAATTCCATTGTTATGCCTTCATTCCAAAACTTTTTGGAGTTAGTTTTTTATTTCCTGCAACTATATATTGCCAAATTCCGTGAGTTCCAAGAATTGCTGTTAGCATACTGGCCAAAATACCTATTGCCATAGTTAACGCAAAACCTTTAATAGTTCCACTCCCGTATGCAAAAAGCGCAATTGCTGCAATTAAAGTTGTAATATTTGAATCCAAAATCGCGCTCATAGCATTTTTATATCCGCCTTCTATTGCCTGTTTTATAGATTTTCCTTCACGGATAAGTTCTCTTATTCTCTCATTAATAATAACATTTGCATCAACACTCATCCCTACCGTCAACACAATACCTGCCATTCCAGGGAGTGTAAGAGTTGCTCCAAAGAGTGCCATAACAGCTGTAATTAAAAATAGGTTTGTTACAAGTGCTATATCAGCTATTATCCCTGAAAATCCATAATACCATGCCATAAAAATAACTACTATTACAAAACCTGTAATTAAAGCTATCATAGATTTTCTAATACTATCTGCCCCAAGTGAAGCTCCCACGCTTCTTTGTTCAAGTAACACAACAGGTGCCGGAAGAGATCCACTCCTTAGGGCAATTGCTAAAATATGTGCTTCATCCGTGCTTCCAACGGTAATTTGTCCGCTTCCCCCGCCTATTCTTTCTTGAATCGTTGGAGCTGAATAAACTTTATTATCAACCACAATAGCAAGCTGTTTACCAACATTTTTACCTGTTACATCTCCAAAAATAGCCGCACCTTGAGAATTTAGAGTAAAGAATATTGCCGGTTGATTTGTTTTTTGTGTAAATCCAACTGTAGCATCCGTAATCATACTTCCATCAAGTACTGGAGGTGTTTTTAAAAGCCACATTCTTTTTGGATTATTTTTATCAGGCAACATAATATCACCGTATTTAGCTGCTTCAGCTGGATTTGTAACCCTATGTTCATTATCTACCAGATAAAGTTCAAGATGAGCAGCTGATGAAATAAGCTTTTTGATATTATTTTTTTCTTTTTGGGTTTTAATACCTGGAAGTTCAACTACTATTTTATCCTTGCCTTGCTGTGTAACGCTTGGATCTGCCAAACCAAATGCATCAAGCCTACTTCTTATCGTTTGAATTGCCTGTTTTATAGCATTTTCTTTTGTTTTTATTATACTCTCTTTAGTTAATGCGATTTTATAAATCACAATTCCTTTTTCAGGAATTTTTTTAATTTCAATTCCTCTTATTTTTTTAAGTTCTGCATCCATTTTAGGTGCGTCATCTTTATCAATAAGTTCAAAACTAAGAGCATTATTTGATGTTTTTAATCTGTCTATAAAAAGATCTTTTTTATCCGAAAGATATTTTATTGTAGAAGCAATTGATTTTATTCTGTTTTTAACAGCATCTTCACTTTTTACACCCAAAACCAGATACATACCGCCTTGCAAATCAAGACCTAAATTTACTTTTGGATTTTTACCAAGAAATGAAGGGATAGTAAAAGCTATCCCAAAAATTGTAGCTAAAATAAAAATAACAAGCCTGTAATTAAGATTCTTCATCATTAAGCTTTCTTGCTACTGCCGATTTATCAATTCTTACTTCAACATCTTTTGAGATTCTAACAACTAAATTTTCAGGCTCACTTCTTACAACTTCTCCTATAATTCCTCCTGTTGTTAAAATTTTATCTCCTTTTTTAAGTTCTGAAACCATAAGTTTATGCTTTTTTGCTTGTCTTTGTTGTGGTAAAATTACAAGTAAATAAAAAATTACAAATAAAATAATTAAAGGTAACAATGATGCCAAAAGACTCCCTTGCCCTCCGTTTGTCCCAGCTGCATATAAAAAATCCATATTTATCCTTTTTTAAGCGGTATTTTAACACAAATTCATTAATTGTGGCAATTATTTTTGCAATACCTGTTTATTTATATGCTTTTTTAAATGAAGGATTTATTCTATATTTTATTACAAGCTTATTTGCAATGCTTGGATTTTATACTTTTTTTCATTTTAAACACTCTTTTTTTCAAACAGGTTTTTTTCTTGGAATTTTTCTTTTTTACTGGATAGGACTTAGCTTTAGATATTATAACTTAAGCTGGATGATACCCTTTGTAATTTTATTTATAGGAATCGGCTATGGGCTGATTTTTTTTGTATTAAATAAAATATTTAATCTATTTAAATTTTCCATTTATTTATGGATTTTATTTACCGCTTTTGGATTTGATTATATAAAACCTTTTACATTTGACTGGTTAAAACCTGAAATTTTTTTGGTAAACAGTTATTTTGGCATTACAAAAATTGCATTTTTACTCTTTTTATTTGGAATTTATTTTCTTAAAAATAAAAAATTATTTGCTATAACACTACTTATTTTGAGTATGTTTTTAAGAATATATCAAACTCCGCATATAAAAATGCCTAATTTAAAAATATTTTTAGCCACAACTTATATTCCTCAAAATAAAAAATGGCAAAGAAATTTTATTCCCATTGAAATTCAAAATAATTTTAATATTATACAAAAGGCTATAAATAGACATTATGATGTAGTGGTATTACCGGAGAGTGTTTTTCCTCTTTTTTTAAACTTATATCCAACTTTAATGACAAAACTTATAAAATTATCTTCAAAAATAACTATTGTAACAGGAGCACTTCATTACAAAAACAAAAAATATTTCAATTCAACATATATTTTTGAAAATAAAAAAGTCACTATTTTGGATAAACATATATTAGTGCCGTTTGGAGAGTATATTCCTCTTCCATTTTTTCAAAAAGAGATAAATAAAATATTTTTCGAAGGGGCAAGTGATTATCAAACAAGTTCTCATTTTGGAATCTTTTCAATAAAAAATTATAACTTCATAAATGCGATATGCTATGAAGTAACAATAGAAAAACTATATAAATTAAAACCTAAATATATTATAGCATTAACAAATGATGCATGGTTTAAGCCCTCCATTGAACCTGTAATTCAAAAACTTTTAATAAGATTATATGCTTACAAATACAAAAAAATAGTTTTTCATTCACTAAATGAATACAAAAGCTATATAATTAAATGGTAAAAAGGTAAAAAATGAATATTTTTATTTCAGCAAACAACACGGATTGCGGCAAAACTTATACAACACTAAAACTTATTAAAAAATTTAGTCAAATGGGATATAAAATTGGTGTTATGAAGCCTATTGAAACAGGGGTTAAAAATTTACCTCTTGATGGCAAAATTTTATTTGAAGAAGCAAAAAAATATAATCCTTTACTGAATACTTTAACATTAAATGATATTGTTCCTATTCAATTTTCATTACCAGCAGCCCCTATTACAGCAGGAAAAGTGGATTTAAAAAAAATAGAGCTATCTTATAAAAAAATAAAACCACTTTGTGATATTTTACTTATTGAAGGAGCGGGAGGATTAAGAGTTCCGGTATCTAAAAATTTTGAAATGTATAATTTTTTAAAATTTTTTGATGCAAAATTATTTTTAATAATTAACTCAAAACTTGGAATGATTAATGATTTTTTACTTAATAAATATTTCTTAGAATCTAAAAGTATAAATTACACCTGGGCTATTAATATATTTGATGAGAGTTATTTTAAAATAAGCCATCCTTTTATGAAAAATTTTAATCCCTTATTTATTCAAAAAGATTTAGATAAAATAGTCAAAAAACTTTTAGGAGAATAAAATGGAAGAAAAAATAAAACTTAAGACTCATCTTAAATTTAATCAGAAATTTGGACGACTTATTGAAATAACACAAACAGGAGCAAAAGTAATTCTTGACACAACAGAAGATATGGCAGTTGATGAAGAAGGTTTAATTCACGGTGGATTTACTTTTGGAGCAGCAGATTTTTGTGCAATGGCAAGCGTCAATGAACCTTTTGTTGTTTTGGTTAAAGCTACTGAGTGTGAATTTATGGTCCCAATTAAAATAGGTCAAAGTATTGAATTTGAAGGTGAAAAATTAATAAAAGAAAAAAGAAAAGTGGAAGTAAGAGTTATTGGGCGATTAAAAGAGATAAAAGTTTTTGAAGGAATTTTTAGCTGTGTTATCCTCGAAAAACATGTCTTAAAAAAATAATTATCTTCTTCCTCTACCACCTCTATCTCTAGAATTTCTATTATTTCTATTTCTTGAATATCTATTATTTCTTGAACCTCTACCTTGTCCGCCACCTTGATTTTTGCTTCTTTCTATAAGTCTTTTAGCTTCATCAAGAGATTTACCTATTTTTTCTCTTCCATCGGCCTCTTTACTAAAAAGAAGATTTGCAAATTTAGCGGCAATTGTAAATAAATCATATTCACCTTGAAGTTCTTCTACAATTTCAACAGCTTTAGGAGAAATTTTCACACTTGATATTTTTTCAATAATTTTTTGAATTTCATTATCTTTTACATCATCAAGTGTCGGGATTTCTTTTAGCTCTATTTTTGAAATTTTTTGAATTCTACTAAGGGCTCTGAATTCATGAGGAGTTACAAGTGAAATTGCCATACCTTCTTTTCCAGCTCTTCCGGTTCTTCCGATTCTATGAACATAACTCTCAGGATCAAGTGGTAAATGGTAATTAAATACATGAGATACATTATTTACATCAAGCCCTCTTGCTGCAACATCTGTTGCAACTAAAACATCAATTTTATCATTTTTAAATCCTCTAATTACCTCTTCTCTTTTTCTTTGGTCCATATCTCCGTGAAGACCTTTTGCATTAATTCCAGCCCCACTTAAATAATCGGCGATATCATCCACATCTCTTTTCATTCTACAAAACACAATAGCTTTACTTGGATTTTTGTAGTCAAAAAGTCTAATTAGTGCGTCTTTTCGTTCATTTTCATCAATTACATAAATATATTCTTTTATATTTTCATTTGTAACCTGTTTTTTTGTAATTGTAATAAATTCTGGATTTTTTAGAATTGTTTTTGCAAGTTCTTTTATTGCTGTTGGCATAGTTGCACTAAATAAAAGAGTTTGTCTGTCATTTGGAACAAATTTAAAAATTTCTTTTATATCATCCAAAAATCCCATATCAAGCATTTCATCCGCTTCATCCAAAATGACATACTCAGGTGCTATGTCAATTCTTCCTGATTTTAATAAATCTAAAAGTCTTCCCGGAGTTGCCACGATAAATTCTGCATTTTTAATATGAGTTATCTGTCTAGAATAACTGCTTCCACCATATACAGTAGCAGTATGAAAACCTAGATATTTTCCAAATTTAAATATCTCTTCACTTACTTGAATAGCAAGTTCCCTTGTTGGGGTAATTACAAGCGCTTTTTGACCTTTTGTCATTTTGCTAAGAATTGGCAATCCAAACGCTGCTGTTTTACCTGTTCCTGTTTGAGCTTGTGCTACTACATCACGCCCTTCTAATACAACAGGAATTGCTTTTTCTTGTATTGGAGATGGTTTTTCAAAACCAATTTCTTCTACTCTTTTTAATATCTCTTCTTTTAAGTTAAAATCTTTAAAATTCATCTATTTCCTTTTTTTATTTTTAATGGCAGTAAAGTTTATAATTTAAATAGGTATTAGTAAAATAAGGCGGATAAGGA
>Ga0256829_1003346_pt1 | contig 11182 bp, 12 predicted proteins | sample 131447metaG_FD_185979 | JGI IMG/M metagenome (GOLD analysis project Ga0256829, IMG submission 185979) | Hydrothermal vent microbial communities from Lau Basin, Pacific Ocean - 131-447 | ecosystem: Environmental > Aquatic > Marine > Hydrothermal vents | place: Pacific Ocean: Lau Basin | collected... | reverse complement strand
TTATCGGTTCATTACTGGCCGTTGCCTATATTTGGCGTATCGTCGAAGCGGCATATTTCCAGGCACCGGACAATGATCAAAACGAAGAAGCGCCCCTTGCGTTACTTATTCCAACATGGATTATGGCTTTGGCGACATTGTATTTCGGTATTAATACTGACTTTAGTGTGAGCGCGGCCATGCAAGCAGCCGAGAGCCTGCTGGGGGGTGCGTCATAATGTTGTCTCCTGAATTTATGTTGCCGTTAATCGTTCTTCTGCCTGCATTGTGCGCGGTTCTTCTTGGTTTAACCGGAAAATCACCGAACCTGCGTGAGGGCGTAACCCTCATCACAGGGATTGTGACATTCCTGATAACTTTGCAATTACTTCCTGTTGTGATGGCAGGCGGAACACCTGAATTTGTTTTTGCCGAACCTCTGCCTGGAATGCCGCTCGCTTTTCGTCTAGAGCCCTTAGGCATGATCTTTGCGTTAATCGCCAGCTTCCTTTGGATCATCACCTCTATTTATTCAATCGGATATATGCGCGGTGCCAACGAAGCCAACCAAACAAAGTTTTATATCTTTTTTGCGCTGGCCGCTGCCCTGACACTCGGTGTGGCATTCTCAGCTAACCTATTCACATTATTTGTGTTTTATGAAGCCCTGACGCTTTCAACATATCCACTTGTGACGCATAAGGGCAATGACGCTGCGCGTAAAGGCGGGCGTGTTTATCTGGGTATTTTGCTGACGACATCGATTGCCTTCTTCCTGCCTGCTGTTATCTGGACATATCACAGCGCAGGTACTTTGGACTTTGTACCGGGCGGTGTATTTACTGATTACACACCGCCAATGACGGCAGGGGTGATCTTGCTCCTGTTCTTCTTTGGCGTTGGTAAGGCCGCCTTAATGCCGTTTCATAGATGGTTGCCAAGCGCGATGGTTGCGCCGACCCCCGTCAGTGCGTTGCTTCATGCTGTGGCCGTTGTTAAGGCAGGGGTTTTTACGCTTTTGAAAATTGCCGTTTATATTTTTGGTATAGATTTACTAGCTGAGCTACCCACGCGTGACCTTTTACTGCTTATTGCGGCGGCAAGTATCTTGTTGGCATCATTCGTTGCCATGACCAAAGACAACCTAAAAGCACGTCTTGCGTATTCAACCGTATCACAGCTTGGCTATATCACCCTCGGCGCCTTATTGGCGGTGCAGGCAGGTGTAATTGGCGCAGGGATGCACATAGCGATGCACGCTTTTGGAAAGATTACGTTGTTTTTCTGTGCTGGCGCGATTTATGTTGCGACCAAAAAAACAGATATCAGTGATATGAAAGGGCTGGGGCGTACAATGCCATTGACGATGTTTGCCTTTTTCATTGGTGCACTTAGCATTATCGGCTTACCCCCCGCAGGCGGAACATGGAGTAAGTGGTATCTGATGATGGGCACACTTGATTCAGGGCAATTGGCCTTGATGGGCGTGTTAATGCTCAGTTCGCTATTAAATATCGCATATTTGCTACCGATTCCGATCGTTGGCTTTTATGGCGGTGACAAGACAGAAAAAGCACCAAAAATCAAAGAAGCACCCTTTGCATGTTTACTCGCGATTAGCGTAACCACACTCGGCTGCTTGTTATTATTCGTATTCCCGCAGGGGCTGCATGATTTGGCTGCAATGATTATTAATAAGGGAACATGATGAAAAAAGACGATAAAACATATCTGTTCGACAAGAAGGCAAACATCACAAAAGTGCTATACGCGTTTTATGCGTTCTGCGCGTGTCTTGTTGCTGCCGATTTTGTTGTGCATCGTCATACATATCATGATTGGGAAAAAATCCCTGCATTTTATGCGCTATTTGGTTTTGGCGCCTATGTCGTGATTGTTCTGTCGGCCACGGTGTTGCGTAAACTTGTTATGCGCCAAGAGGATTACTACACAGCAAAAGAGGGGCAAGAGTAATGACTGATATCTCTTTATTCATGCTTCCATTTGTTCCGTTTTTTATAATCGGTGTCTTGGCGTTGTTTGTATCTAACAGCGTTGTGCGTTCAATCATAATGCTCGCAGCCCCTGTGATTAGCGGTGTGTCCTTGCTGCAAATGCAAAGCGGCATTTTGATTACAATGCCCTTTGTTGATTTCGAACTCATCCCGTTCAGAACCGACAAGCTCAGCTTTCTGTTCGGTTATTTATTCTGCATCGCATCTTTTATTGCGATTTTATTCTCGCTTCATGTGAAGGATAAAATTCAACATTGCGCAGGGCTGATTTATGCAGGCGGCGCACTTGGCGCAGTCTTCGCAGGCGATCTGATAACGTTGTTTATCTTCCTTGAAATTATGGCTGTCAGTTCCGCATTTCTGGTATGGGCGACCGGCACGAACGCGGCTATCCGTTCAGGTATGCGGTATTTGATCATACAGGTTATCTCTGGTCTTCTCTTGCTGGCGGGCGCAGTGTTTATGTTACACGACACAGGATCTGTCGCATTTAATGAAATCGGCTTGGAAAGCACGGCAGGCTGGCTGATCTTCCTATCAATCGGTATCAAAGCCGCATTCCCGTTTGTTCATAATTGGGTGACAGATGCCTATCCGGAATCAACGGTAACAGGTGCGGTATTCTTATGTGCTTTTACGACAAAAGTTGCCGTCTACACATTGGCACGCGGCTATGCGGGGACAGAGATATTAATCTATATCGGTGCGATAATGGTGATCTTCCCGATCTTTTATGCCGTGATTGAAAATGACATGCGCCGCGTTTTGTCATACAGCATGATCAACCAGGTTGGCTTTATGGTGTGTGGTGTTGGTATCGGTACGGAAATGGCCATTAACGGTGCGGTGGGTACGGCGTTTAACCACGTAATTTACAAAGGCCTGTTATTTATGACGATGGGTGCCGTTTTGCACATGACAGGGCGCATTAAGGCGTCTGATCTTGGCGGCCTGTATAAAACCATGCCCATCACCACGATACTCTGTATTATCGGCGCGGCGTCTATTTCTGCTGTTCCTTTATTCAGTGGTTTTGTCAGTAAAGCCATGATCGTCAGCGCCGCCCTTGATCAGCATATTGATTGGCTTTGGGTGATTTTACTCTTCGCGTCTGCAGGTGTGTTCCACCATGCGGGGATTAAAATTCCATACTTCGCTTTCTTCCATCATGACTCAGGTATCCGTACTTCTGATCCGCCAAAGCATATGCTTGCGGCGATGGGGCTTGCGGCAGCGCTTTGTGTTGGTATCGGAATTTACCCTGCGGTGTTTTATGACTTATTGCCCTATGCCGTGGATTATACGGCCTATGACACAACGCATGTCTTAACCCAATTACAACTATTGGCATTCGCAGGGCTGGCCTTCGTTTGGATGAACATCACAAAACTGGAGCCACATGATATGCCCTCGGTTAACTTGGATGCGGAATGGGTCTATCGACGTTTTGTACCATGCTTTATCCGTTGCACAATCTGCAGCCTGAAAAAAGATTACGACGCGTTTATTGGCTTTGTTTTGAAAACTGTCAAAATCGGTATCATAGGTAACCTTAGTAAAAATCATGGCCCACAAGGCGCTTGGGCACGCGTATGGCCGATGGGCCGCATGGTGTTATGGGTTGCGGTACTGCTTAGCTTTTACTTAATTCTGTACTATTTTATTTAGTATGAGCCTTAATTCAAAGCGGGGTTACCGCTCCAGAAATACCACCCCAAGCCAATCAGAAAGAGGGCATTGCCGTACAGGGCATGCTCTACGGTGACAAGTGCCAAAGACCGCGTCTTTGAATATGTGTGTGCAAAAATTAAACCTGCAATAAAACTAAGCGTCGGCGCAACCCAGTTAATATAAAGCATGTGCGCGTAGGCAAACACGATTGCACTGGCAATAATACGTGCCATGGGCGTTTTAAAATACCGCTTGTAACGGTGAAAAAAGAAACTACAGAATATAAGCTCCTGCGGCAAAGCCGAGAGTAGGGGGTATACTGTAAAAATCATAATCAGCGCAAAAGGGCGGTCAACCATACCGAACATGCGCCCGGGATCATAAAAATACATGAATGCAGTCATAGCGACACATGCAATGATCCAACGCGGTAAGATAAGCTTCATACTGGCTTTGTTAACTGATCGCCATTTCCAGATATCTGTGGCAAATCTGGCATCACCTTTTATAAACAGATGATAGGCGCAATATGCCGCCGCGCTCCACAGAAAGAAGAACATAAACTTTCCGTAGTTATTGACGATTATAAAGGTCGGAAGGGCAACGCACAGAATTAAAAATTCTAAAAGCAGTAAGAAGTTATACTTTTGTTTTGGCGTTAATTTTATATCTCTGCTCATTTCAGAATATTATCATAAGACATTATTTTTGAACCATAAAAAAGATCTGCTAATGATGAATTATAACAAATTGCTTTTCTGGTATTTTTCGTCTATAAACCGCCTATTATGGTCGCTATTCAGAATATAAAAAGACATCAAACACATGCGGTGAATGTGCGTGGCGTTATCGTCGGTGGCGGCGCGCCTGTTGTTGTACAATCTATGACAAATACAGACACAGCTGATGTCGATAAAACATTTGAGCAGGTTAAGCAGCTTTTCCTTTCAGGTTCCGAAATTGTGCGCGTTACCGTTAATAACGATGAGGCCGCCATAGGTGTGGCCAAGCTTCGTGAACGATTAAATAAAGAAGGTTTGGAAGTCCCGCTTGTTGGTTGCTTTCATTATAATGGCCATACGTTGTTAAACGACCATCCTGAACTTGCTGCAGGTTTGGATAAATACCGCATCAACCCCGGTAATGTTGGATTCGGCAAGAAGCGCGACACCCAATATGAACAAATGATCGAAAAAGCGATCGAATATAATAAACCTGTTCGTATCGGCGTAAATTGGGGAAGCCTTGATCAGGCGCTTGCCATGAAGTTAATGGATGAGAACGCAAAGCGTGAAACGCCTTGGGCTTCGGATGAAGTAATGCGTGAAACCCTTGTACAGTCAGCCATCATCAGCGCGAAGAAAGCAGAGGAAATTGGGCTAACACCTGATAAGATTATCTTGTCTGCCAAAGTAAGCCGCGTGCAAGACCTTATTGCGGTATACCAAGCATTGGCAGAAAGGTGCAATTACGCGCTGCATCTTGGCCTGACTGAAGCAGGAATGGGGTCGAAGGGAATCGTTGCCACCGCATTGGGGGAGGGTATCCTTTTGCAAAACGGCATCGGCGATACGATTCGTGCCTCTCTAACACCTGAGCCTGGCGGAGACAGAAGCCTTGAGGTTCGCGTGTGTCAGGAAATATTACAGGCTCTGAACATCAGATCATTTATGCCGGAAGTTAGCGCATGCCCCGGATGTGGCCGTACAACCAGCACTTTCTTTCAGGAACTAGCGCAGGATATCCAGCGATACCTTGATGTAAAAATGCCTGTCTGGGCAAAACAATATCCAGGTGTTGAGACAATGAAAGTTGCCGTGATGGGCTGTATTGTTAACGGACCGGGTGAAAGCAAACATGCCGATATAGGAATCAGCCTTCCCGGAACGGGAGAATCACCTGTTGCGCCCGTTTTCACGGACGGTAAAAAAACACATACATTGCGCGGTGAGAATATCGCGCAAGAATTTCAAACCCTTGTAGAGGAGTATGTTGAAAAACGTTTCTCACAAAAAGCAGCCTAAATAATAAAAACTAAAAGGAGTGTCATATGCTTATCGGTGTGCCAAAAGAAATCAAAACACTAGAACATAGAGTGGGGCTTGTTCCGTCATCTGTAAAAGAACTAACGGCAAGAGGGCATGACGTTATTATCGAATCAGGTGCAGGGACGGCGATTAATTTCACAGATAAGTCATATGAAGAAGCCGGCGCTAAAATTGTGCCTGCGGCAAAAGACATTTTTGAAAAATCAGAAATGATCATCAAGGTCAAAGAACCTCAAGCGCAAGAATGTAAAATGTTACAGGAAGATCAAATCCTGTTTACCTATCTGCACCTCGCGGCAGATGCACCACAAGCAAAAGGTCTGATTGATTCGGGTTGCGTTGCAATTGCCTATGAAACAGTTACAGGCCCCAATGGTTATGGCTTGCCTTTACTGGAACCGATGAGTGAAATTGCGGGGCGCCTGTCTGTGCAAGTCGGTGCGTATTACCTTCAAAAGCATATGGGCGGCCTAGGGCGCCTTATAGGGGGTGTTCCGGGTGTGAAGCCTGCAGAGGTACTGATTATCGGAGGAGGGGTCTCAGGCTTCCACGCTGCGCAAATGGCAACAGGCTTGGGTGCAAATGTAACCATCCTCGAAAAATCAAATCCTCGTATGCGCTTTTTAGATGAATATTTTATCGGTCGCGCAAATATTGTTTATTCAAATCTGGATATTCTGGAACGAGAAGTTGCCGCAGCTGACCTCGTCATAGGGGCCGTGCTGATCCCGGGTGCCTCTGCGCCAAAACTGATTCGTAAGGATATGCTGCCGACCATGAAAAAGGGTTCCGTTATCGTAGATATCGCCATTGACCAAGGCGGTTGCCTTGAAACAAGCAAAGCGACTACGCATGATGATCCGACTTATGTGATAGATGACGTTGTTCATTACTGCGTGGCAAATATGCCGGGCGCTGTTCCGCTTACTTCCGCACTGGCACTTAACCATTCTGTTTTGCCATACGCGCTTAGGCTTGCCGATAAAGGGTGGAAAAACGCACTATCAGAAGATGAAAACTTCCGTAATGGGTTAAATATTTGTCAGGGGAAGGTTACAAACGAAGCCGTGGCAGAATCACTAAACCTCGACTTCGTTTCATCATTAGATGCGGTTGCCTAAATTCTATTCGGCGCGCTTAAGCTTTTGAACTTCTGACAACAGAACTGATGTTTCTGCGCGCTTTCTATAATCTGCGTCCAAAAATGCGTACGTAATTTTACCGTCTTGTCCGATCACATACGACGCGGCAATCGGCAGGATATTACTGTCATCGTTATTTTTCTCATGAAGGCTAAAGCCATCTTGATAATACTCCGCGATTTTAGGCGGCAGGGTATATGCAACACCGTATTCTTTGGCCACAGCACTGCCCAGATCGCTTAAAACATAATATTCAATGCTTTTCTTATCCTGCAGTGTCCAGCCATGGTCAGGTGTCTCAGGGCTGATCGCGACAATATGTGCGCCTGCCTCTTTAAACTCACCCAGATGCGCCTGAACATCTTCTAAATGTATATTACAATAAGGGCACCATTCACCGCGATACCAAATCATAACCACCGGGCCAGTCTTTAAAAGATTTGATAACGTTACATCATCCCCCGCGGCACTTTTTAACGTAAAATCAGGTGCGGTATCGCCAACACTCTTTGCACGCCCGACAACACCTGCTTGACGAACAAACTCAACACCTTCGTCATAATCTTTTCGTTTTTGCGGTTCTGCCTTTGAACCAAAGTCCTTTTTTCGCTGCTCTAATTTTTCTGTAACAGTCCCTTCGGATAATGCCGGCGCGGAAAAGAAAAATGACAACGCCAAAACGGGAATAATGAATCTCATATACCTATGTCCTTATGTTAGATTTACATAGGTTTCTTCGTCTTCTGAATATTATCGTTACTTTTTTTAAATTTTTTAAATATCGTGCTTGACGAAAACAGGACAATGGTGATATCAAACTCTCCATCTCAGATGCGCGGGTGTAGCTCAGTTGGTTAGAGCGCCGCCCTGTCACGGCGGAGGCCGCGAGTTCAAGTCTCGTCACTCGCGCCATTTGAGATCTTCTTCCCCGAAGCAGGGGAGATGCCTTTATTTACAATAATCCTCCCCATTATTAAATTAATGAAACTTTGTGAAAGTAATTTTGACAAAGTGCATAATAGACAGCTATAATGTCGTAAAAATATAAAGATAAAAAATTATCGGGGTATATAATTATGGCTGGTGGCGTAATCGTTAGAGGATTAAGTGGCGCTTGGAATGTTGGGAAAAGCATTCTTGGGCGAAACATGACTCTCGGAACTACACTTGGTGTAGCATCTCTTCCTATCACAGTCCCATTACTTGACAACGCAACAGGAAATGTTGCGTCAGAGGCGCTTTTAAATTCACCTTTAGGCAAGCCATTAGAAACACTTCTTGAAATCAACGAATTCACAAAGGGCCAACAGGCCAGCATGGTATCAAATGCCATAGAGACTGTTATGTCCGATAACGGGCAACTTGACGAATCATCTCCGGATTATGAAACCAGCACTCAAATCATTGAGGTTGTGTCACATGCGGTGGTAGGCGATGAGATCGGCGCATACAACAAAGCTTCTGCATATGGACTGGATCCGTCAGATGTAATGGAAGCCTACAACGAAGAACGCGCACGCAACCCTGATGCACGATTAAGAGATATTGGCGCAGCCACGGTGCAAAATGCCGCACGCAGAGTGCAGGAGCGCAAAGAAGAGCTTGCAAGAAACGGCGAGCGACGCTTAACAGACGGCTTTGTTACAGAATCACAAATCGCAGGTGGCGGCCTTGCTGCAGTTACCCTTAACGAAGTAACAACAGCACCTTCGCAAAATAGGGACCGCGCACCGGAAACAGACAGAACACAAATGGATGTATCCACAGATATTGACCAGCTCAGCTCTGACAGCCTATCAAGGGTGTTTGACGCCGCAACTGATCGCATGGGTTTCATGGGTATGATTGTTAAGGGCATTTCTGCACTTGCCGGGATCTTTGGCCAAAATGCGAAAGACGGGTTTCAAAGAATGGTTCTTGGGTCAGTGGAATCAGAGACGAAATACGCCGCATTGCAAAGTGCATCACAAGCAGGTAATCTTGTTTCAAGAATGGGCAATCCATTCAATCTTGGCCGTGATCAAAACCTTACCCTTGAACATGGCTGATCATTACATAAAAGGCTATCATGGAAGAGTTACCATCTTTACTGGAGCAAACGACAGCAGATATTTGCATCAATAAAGAAGATGACACCGTTACGATTTTGCATGCCGACCCGTTTGAAGATGCATTATTAGAGCTCCAATACATACAAAATGAACATGAATTGATCTTCCAATTCGAGGATTATCAACTCTCTTTCGGTATTACATTAGACGGTGAATTCGAAACCTATCTTACAAAAGTCCCCTCAATTACCCTGCTTTTAATTGACATGGAAACGAACACAGCAGAATCCGGCGTCGAAGTTCCACTTAGATTAAAATAGGGAAGTTATACTTTTTAAATAAAAAAAATCTAAATTACAGGGCTTAAAGGTGTTTTCAATGCAGATTTAAGCTGCTAAAACATGTTTGTAAATTCAAGCACCCCTAGAGAATGTTACATGGCTTCACAAGATTTATTACTTGAATACTTACCAATCCTTGTTTTCCTTGCAATCGCAGCAACGATCTCGATTGCCATGGTACTGGGCTCTTTGTTGGTTGGTATTCGTAACCCTGATGCTGAAAAGCTCTCCGCATATGAATGTGGATTCGATGCCTTTTCAGATGCACGCAATAAATTTGATGTGCGTTTCTATTTGGTCACACTTCTTTTTATAATCTTTGATTTAGAAATTGCATTCCTTTTCCCTTGGGCAATAACCCTTGGTAAAATTGGGGTTTTCGGATTTTGGTCTATGATGGTTTTCTTAGGTGTTTTGACCATCGGATTTATATATGAATGGAAAAAAGGCGGCCTAGAGTGGGAATAATTTATGGGACACGATAAAAAAATCATAGAAGCTCCTCAGTATGGGCTCAGTACAGGAAATCCACTTCCTCCTGCCTCACAACAAGATGTAGTGCCGGCAGCGTTGTCAAAGACCTTAGATGAAAAGGGCTTTATTCTAACAAATGCGGATCGTTTATTTGATTGGGCGCGCACAGGGTCTTTATGGCCAATGACATTCGGCTTGGCATGCTGCGCTGTTGAAATGATCCATGCCTACATGAGTCGCTATGACTTGGACCGCTTCGGCATCATTCCTCGCCCGTCGCCGCGACAATCTGACGTTATGATTGTTGCAGGAACACTTACGAATAAAATGGCTCCCGCGCTACGTCGTGTTTACGACCAAATGCCGGAACCAAGATGGGTTGTCTCTATGGGGTCTTGCGCAAACGGCGGTGGCTATTACCATTATTCATATTCAGTTGTCCGTGGTTGCGACCGCATTGTGCCTGTTGATATTTATATTCCCGGCTGCCCCCCGACAGCGGAAGGCATGATTTACGGCCTTATGCAGCTTCAAAAGAAAATTCAAAGAGAGGATACACGCATTGCCCGATGAGTCCCTCAAAGATTTAGCCGATTACATATATGAGAAGCTGGGCTCTCATATTATCAAGCATGAGTTCATCCATAATGAATTGGTTTTGCATGCAAAGCCTGACGGCATTTTGCCTGTTCTTCAATTCTTACGTGATGACCGTGAATGTGAATTCACAACGCTGATAGACCTTTTAGGGGTAGATTACCCGGAAAGGCCGGAGCGTTTTGAGGTTGTGTATACATTGCTTTCAATGCGTCAAAATAATCGCGCCCGCGTGAAAATTGCCATTGAAGACGAACAGATTGTACCAAGTGCGACAAGCCTATTTAGCGCAGCGCTGTGGTTTGAACGCGAAGTATGGGATATGTACGGTGTTCTATTTTCTGATAACCCGGATCTTCGTCGTATTTTGACTGATTATGGTTTTGAAGGTCACCCGCAACGTAAAGATTTCCCGCTAACGGGGTATGTTGAGCTTAGATATGATGATGAGCAAAAACGCGTTGTTTATGAACCTGTAAAATTAACACAAGACTTTCGTCGATTTGACTTTGTCAGCCCATGGGAGGGCATGACAGATATGCAGCTCCCCGGTGATGAAAAGGGCGCTATTCCCCCTCATGGCTGGAAAAGTACAAAAGACATTCCGCATCTAGAAGAGCAAACAAACGACAATGAAGAAACAGAAGAGGAGGTAGAAGCTAATGCCTCTGACTGATAGAGTAGACACCCCCGACGTTATGATTGGGGATGAAACACAAATTAAGCCCTTTACCATGAACTTTGGCCCCCAGCACCCGGCCGCGCACGGGGTGCTTCGTCTTGTTCTGGAAATGGAAGGGGAAATCGTAGAGCGTGCAGACCCGCACATTGGGTTACTACATCGCGGTACGGAAAAGCTTATTG
>Ga0256829_1003345_pt1 | contig 11182 bp, 11 predicted proteins | sample 131447metaG_FD_185979 | JGI IMG/M metagenome (GOLD analysis project Ga0256829, IMG submission 185979) | Hydrothermal vent microbial communities from Lau Basin, Pacific Ocean - 131-447 | ecosystem: Environmental > Aquatic > Marine > Hydrothermal vents | place: Pacific Ocean: Lau Basin | collected... | reverse complement strand
AACATATGAAAAAGTGTATTATTTTCTCTTTTCACAATAATCTCCACTAACCTTTCTAATATTATACCTTAGTGGAGATAATTATCTTATAAACCGGTAGCTATCTTTACTATATAAAAGCCTCCGAAGATTAACCAGATGAAAAGAATTGAAGCAAGATACAGTGGTTTCATACCTGCTTTTTTAAATTTGTCTATACTTGTTTCCATGCCTAATGCCGTCATCGCCATTGTTAGTAAAAATGTATCTATTGAGTTGATGTCATTTACTACATGTAGAGGTAAAAAGTTAAATGAGTTAAAACCAGCCACTACCATAAAAAATACAGCAAACCAAGGGATTACAATTTTTGCTTTTTGTTTATTTACTACATTTTTTGATGTTTTTGCTAACCAAAATCCAAGAACCAATAAAAATGGTGCTATCATCATAACTCTTATCATTTTTACTATAACCGCTGTTTTTGCAGTCTCAGGACCAACGGCATTTCCAGCAGCTACGACATGAGCCACTTCATGGATAGTTCCACCGATATATATACCCATGTCTTGTGGACTTAGTGGTATAAAACCCTCTCTGTATAAAAACGGATATAAAAACATAGCAATTGTTCCAAAGATGATAACAGTGGAAACGGCAATTGCAGTTTTGTATGGCTCACCTTTTACGACAGGCTCTGTTGCCAAAACTGCGGCAGCACCACAGATTGAGCTTCCCGCTGTCACCAATATAGTAGTATCTCTATCCATCTTCAAAATCTTTGTACCGACAAAATACCCGATGATAAAAGTCAAAGTTACGACTGTTACACTCGTAAATATTCCGGCCACCCCTACGGCTTCTATACTTTGAAAAGTTAGTCTAAAACCATACATTATGATCCCAGCTCTTAAAAGAATCTTGGTTGAAAAGATGATTCCTGGAACCCATTCGTTTGGCAATTTGTTTCTTAGTGTATTTGCATAAATTATACCTAAAACTATACCTATGATTAGTGGACTAATCGCTAGATTTTTGAAGATTGGAAAAGCGGCTAGATAAGTTGCACTCATCGCAAAAAGAGCTACAAAAAGTATGCCACTTAGCGTATTGCTTCTGTTTTCTTTATTGAACATGTATTGCCTTTGTTTTAATTTGTGAAATTATAATACTTTTGACTTAATAAGTAAATTAAATTAATTTTGTTATAATATTAAATATTTTTTATAAGGATTATTGTGACACTAAAAGAGTTAAACATTTTTTATCGATTATGTGATAATACACACTTAAGCTTAGTCGCAAAGGAGTTGAATCTCACACAATCAGCTCTATCATTATCTATAAAATCTCTTGAAAATAAATTAGGAGTTAAACTTTTTGATAGGATTGGTAAAAAACTACTATTAAATGATAAAGGCAGAGAGTTTAGAGAAAAGACATATACACACTTTTTAAACCTGATGGATGCCAAGCACCTTTTTATGGTAGATAAAATCTCTGGTAAGTTAAATATCGCTTTTAGTAAAACCATAGGCGAGTTTATAATGCCTCAAATCCTATATGATTTCTTAGTAAAATTTCCACATGTAAAGGTTCAAAAAGATATACAAAACTCAACAAATATAATCCAAATGGTTAAAAACGGGATTATAGATGCAGGGCTCATAGAATCTGAATGCGATGATTCAGTAATCATCAAAGAAAAAATTGGAAGAGACGACCTTAAGATAATCACAAGCGATAGTAGCCTTAGAAACAAAACCGTATACATAGATGAGCTTTTTTCAAAAAGATGGATTTTGCGCGAGAAGGGATCAGGAACTAGAGAAATATTTTTAGATGCTCTTGGAGTTATCGCTAAAAATTTAAAGATATTTATAGAATTTAACGAATTTGAGGAAGCAAAAACGCTACTTTGCAATAATATCGATACCATCACTTGTATATCCAAATTTGTTGTGGAAAAAGAGCTACAAAGAGAAGAATTGTTTGAAGTTAAGTTAAAAAATCTACCTATACAAAGAAATCTGTATCTAATCTATCATAAAAATAAATACAAAAGCAGATTGTTTAGAGAATTTAGAAAACATCTTGACGAAGTTACTAAATTAGAGTAGTATTTAAGAAAACATATGGAGTCATAAATGCAATACGAAGCCGCAAGTGTAATCAGCTTTGCTATAATCATAGCTGTAGGTATCATCATCGCAAAGGGCATAGTTATAGTGCCTCAAACCCATGCTTTTGTCGTAGAAAGACTTGGTAAATTTAATCGGACTCTTGAAGGTGGATTTCATATCGTCATACCAATTATGGATGCGATTAGATCAAAACTTACAAAACAAGAGCAAATCATCAATATACCGCAACAAAATGTCATAACAAAAGACAATGTAAATATCAGTGTTGATGGTATAGTTTTTATACAAGTCGAAGATGCAAAAAAAGCGACTTATGGCATCGTCGATTTTAAGTCCGCCTTAGCAAATCTTTCCACCACAACACTTCGTGCTGAGATAGGACAATTAGCCCTTGATGAAACACTCTCATCAAGAGATACACTAAACCGAAAAATCTTGCAAGCCATAGACGAAGCATCTTCTAAGTGGGGAGTAAAAACTATGCGGGTTGAGCTAAGAGACATATCAGTTCCTATCGAGATAGAGGAAGCTATGAACCTTCAGATGAAGGCTGAGCGAGAAAAAAGAGCGATTGAATTAAAAGCACAAGCTGATAAAGAAGCTGTCATCCAAGAAGCTGAGGGGCAAAAAGAAAAAGCATTCTTGCAAGCTGATGCGATTGAGAGAATGGCAGATGCCAAAAAATATGAACAAGAAAAACTAGCTGAGGGGCAACAAAATGCGATGCTTATGATCAACACTGCTATGGCAAATAATGTAAAAGCAGCAGAATTTATGCTAGCAAAAGACAGAGTAAAAGCATTTAGTGAACTAGCAAAAAGCCCATCCAAAGACAAGATACTCGTTCCTTATGAAACCACTGAACTTATAGGTTCACTATCTGTCTTAAAAGATTTTATTTCATCAAAGAAAGCTTAGAATGCTTGAAACAATAGCGGCGTATTGGCTTTTTGCTTTTGGTATACTTTTCATAGGCTTAGAAGCACTAACTTTCACTTTTGTTCTATTTTTTCTAGGTATCGGGTTTATCGTTGTTTCAATAATTTCATTTTTCTATATTTTTGATAGCGGAATCATCCAAATAGCTCTTTCTTTTATACTTGCATTGGTATTTGCGATAATTCTAAGAAAAACACTCTTAAAAAAACTATCAAAACCAAACTTGGATACGGAAAAGCGAACACATGTAAGTGGTGTAGGAATTATAGAAGATGGGGCAGTCAAATTTGATGGAACTTTTTGGAAAACATTAGATGACATAAGCGGATATGAAAATGGGGACAAAGTAAAAATCAAGGATGTGGTTAACAATATGGTCGTGTTGGAAAAATAATTTTTTTATAATGGCATAGGCTAAAGATATAGAGACCGATTATTTTGCGGTCTCCAAAAATTTATTTATCAGCCCCACTGTAATTGATCATAATATATACTTACATTATTATAATTTAACTTTTCATAATACGGTATATTTTCTTTTTTAAATACATTATCAGGAATTTTAATATCTTCCATATTAACATCATTTTCAACAGCTTTTTTTACTATCTTTTTCAAAATCTTCAGATAGTTTAGTGACGGTTTGTAAGAGTCTTTATCGTATCTTTTTCCGTGACCACCTAGCATATATTTTGCATTTACTTTTGATAATTTTTCCAATGCTTTTATCCAGCCTTCAACATTTGAATGTTTTGTATAATTTAACATTCTTCCGTTAAAAACCATATTTCCAACAAATAAAAAACTGTCACTTGAGCTATATATCGCTATATCACTTCTCTCTTCCGAAGCTGCACTAGGTTTTAAAATAGTGAGAGTTTTTTTAGACCCTTTTATCTTATATCCACCATCTACCAAAGTATCTGCGAGTATAACTTTTGTGTTTTTCAAATCTGCTTTTGACATTATTCTTTTCATTCGTGTAAATTTTGCCGGATTTTTTTTGATATCATCATTGATGGTTTTATGTCCGATGATTTTAGCACCTAGGTCTCTAAAAAAACTAACTCCTTGAGTTCTGTCATCATGATAGTTTGATAAAACCACACTTGAAACTTTTTTATTTGGATACTCTTTTTTCATCAAAGCATAAAACTCTTTTGCAAAATTATACGTTGGTCCTGCATCGAGAACAACTAAACTATCTCCCATGTCAACATAGCACATGTTTGACACAAAACCTTTATTTGATTTTGTTGGCGGATTAAAATCGCCAATTACGCAAGTGATATCTTTGGTAATTTTGATTGGTTTCAATACATATATATTTGCAAATAGACTTGAACTAGCCAAAAATAAAGATAAAATTAACCCTCTCATTTTTTCCTCCACTATTTTTATTTCATTATACAAAAGCAATATTAAGTCAATATTAACAAACTATTGATACATATTTTTTAGGCATATATTTAGCCCTTTTTTGATATAGTTGTTCAAAAATCTAATGGGTAGTTTATGAAAAAGATACTGATAACAAATGATGATGGGTTTGAGAGTGATGGGCTTAAAGCTTTGGTTGAGGCTTTAAGGCCTTTGGGGCGTATTACAGTTGTGGCTCCTAGTAGTGAAAAGTCTGCTTGTGGGCATTCGCTTACTTTAACTCGTCCTTTGCGTTTTATAGAGATTGCGGATGATTTTTTCAAACTTGACGATGGAACTCCAAGTGATTGTGTATATCTCTCCATGAATACGCTTTTTAAAGAAGATTCTTTACCTGACTTGGTAGTGAGTGGCATAAATAAAGGCTCAAATATGGGTGAAGATATAACTTATAGCGGAACGGCAAGTGCTGCCATGGAAGCGGTCTTGCAAGGGGTTCCTGCTATTGCGATTTCACAAGTTTATGATGGTTCACCTAGTAATTTAACAAAGGATAGTTACAAAGTAGCAAAAGAAGTTATATATGACATCGTCAAAAAGATTTTCGATGGCAACTTTCCACTAAAAAGAAGAAGATTTTTAAATATAAATGTGCCTTGTGCTGACGAATTCAAAGGTTACAAAATCACAAAAGCTGGATACAGAATCTATGGAAATGATGCCCATCTTCATAGAAATCCAAGAGGAGAAGAGTATTATTGGCTTGGAACTCATGCTCTTAGGCATAAAGAAAACAAGACAAAAGATTGTGATTTAAGTGCCATAGCTGATGGTTTTGTTTCTATTACACCGATTCAGCTAGATATGACTTCCCATGATGAGATTGAGAAGCTAAATGACTGGATAGATGATGGGTAGATTTGCTAGATGCAAGTTGTTGTTTGGAGATGATTTTGAAAAAATTCAAAAATCAAAAATCCTTCTTTTGGGAGTAGGTGGGGTTGGTGGATTTTGTTTAGATGCGCTTTATAGAAGTGGTGTGCAAGATATCACTATAGTTGATTTTGACACATTTGAAATCACAAATCAAAATAGACAAATCGGAAGTGAAAACATTGATAAGATAAAAGTCGAAGTGCTGCAAAAAAAATATGATTGCACTAGAGCCATAAATATAAAAGTAACTCCTGGGTGGGTAAATAATTTTGATTTTGAACCATACGATTTAGTGATAGATGCCATTGATGATATGAGGGCTAAAGTCGCCCTTGCAAACAAATGCTCACCAAAGCTCATAAGCTCAACCGGTGGTGCTAAAAAATTAGACCCAACAAAGATACAGATAACTTCAGTTTGGAAAACTTATAGTGATGGGTTAGCTAAAAAGTTTAGATATGAACTCAAAAAAAGTGGCTTTAAAGGTGATTTTGATGTTGTTTTTTCAGATGAAGCACCTATGTGCAAGGAATTAGGAAGTTTTGTAGGGGTCACTGGAAGTTTTGGCTTAACCCTCGCTTCTCTAGCGATTAAAAAATTAGTTAATCCTGCTAATGAAGTATTTTAATATCTGTATTTAAAATTTTTATAGTTTTGGATAAATCTTTTCTGTATATATAAGTATTTTTCCTTCCTTTATACAAAAGGTCTCCAGTAAATTTTGTAGAGCCCACTTTAAAAGTTTGATTTTCGCTCATAAAAGCACTCCTAGCTAGATAATTTCCTATTGGCTCATACAATGCTGATATACTGATGATTATACAAAGTATATAGATTTTAATAAAAATTTTGGAAAATTTACAATAAAGAATCAAATAACCAACTATAAAAAAACTTGGAACTAAAAGATAAAAATTTTGGTTATCTACAAAAATAACATTAAAATACTCACTTATATGGTAAAAATCAAAATAGTGCAGTTTTAATCCTATAAAATATAAAAAATCTATCAAAGACACAAAGGCGAATCCCATAAAAAAACTATTGATTAAACGAAATATCATCTCAGCCTCCTTTTTAATATTTTAGCACATTTTACTATCATTGAAGGTTTTTTTTCATCAAAGTCTAATTTACTATAGATAATCACATCTGCTTTTTCTTTTGCAAAATCTCTTTTAAAGTCTTGCCCTGATGGGTTTGATGAAGTTGAATATATCCATTTTAGTTTTTTTAAAAATTTTAAATGCTCTTTATCTTTAACCACTCGAATAGCCAGATTTTTAGGATAAACTATAGTAGTTTTTTTTGCTCTTCTAATAAATTTTTTGTATTTTCGAGGAATTCTAGTAAAATTTTTTAGGGTTTTAAAAGAATCTACACTAATTATAAACTCTTTTTTTATATCTCTTTTTTTTACATGCAAGAGTGCATTTTTATTTTGTGATAAAAATCCAACAGTTGTATCTGTTTGAGCTAGATATATAACTGCTGGATTCATTGTGTCATTTCAAATAATCTTGCAAAGCTTTTGGCTCATAAACACTATCATCTTGGATAAAAGCCAAACTTTTTGCTGCTACAGTTGCAGCTGCTATGGTAGTAAAGTATGGTATATTAAATCTCAGTACTGATTGGCGAATTTTTTTGGCATCATCTTTACTCGACTTGTTATCACTTGTATTTATAACCAAATCTATATCGCCATTTTTTAGCTTATCTTCCACATTTGGTCTTCCCTCACTTATCTTATAAACAAACTCACTTTTAACGCCTGCATCTTCTAAAATCTTATTTGTTCCACCAGTTGCCAATATATGAAAACCTAAGTTTTCAAATTTCTTGCCTAAGTTCCGAGCATATGACTTGTCATTGTCCGTAAGAGATATAAAAACTGTTCCACTCTTTGGAAGAACATTATTTGATGCTATTTGAGATTTTGCAAATGATGTAGCAAAGTTATCGCTTATGCCCATCACTTCACCAGTTGATTTCATCTCAGGTCCTAAGATAAGATCTGCCCCTTGAAGTTTATTGAAAGGAAAAACTGCCTCTTTTACTGCTACATGTCCTCTATTTTTGGCTTTATATATTCCATTTTCTTCATAAACCACTTTAAAAGTATCATAAAAATCCAATGCTTCTTTTAAGTCTCCTTGATACATCACTCTAGTGGCTACTTTTGCAAGTGGAATTCCTGTTGCTTTTGAAACAAAAGGAACAGTTCGGCTAGCCCTTGGATTTACTTCTATCATGTAGATATCGTCTTTATATATGGCAAACTGTATATTCATAAGCCCTACAACACCTAAATTTAAAGCTATTTTTTTAGTTTGTTCTTCCACTTTTTTTATAAGTCTTTTACTAACGCTCACCGTAGGAAGCGAACAAGCACTATCACCACTATGGATTCCAGCCTCCTCGATGTGTTGCATGATGGCTCCTAGATAAACATCTTTTCCATCACAAACGGCATCTACATCAAGCTCGATTGCATTGTCCAAAAACTGGTCAAGCAATACAGGAGAGCTGTTACTAACGCTAACCGCCTCATCCATATAAGTTCGAAGTTCACTCTCATTATAAACTATTCTCATAGCTCGTCCACCTAAAACATAACTTGGTCGAACAAGAACTGGATATCCTATCTCTTTTGCTTTTTCTATAGCTTCTTTCTGGCTTGAGGCTACATCATTTCTTGGCTGAAGTAAGCCATTGGCACTGATAAAAGCTGAAAATTTTTCTCTATCTTCTGCTTCATCTATGACTCTTGCACTTGTACCTATGATTTTAGCTCCGATCACTGTCAATCTTTTTGCAATTTTAAGAGGAGTTTGCCCTCCAAAATGAACTATGATTCCATCTGGTTGCTCCGTTTCCACTACACTTCTGACATGTTCAAAATCTATCGGCTCAAAGTAAAGTATGTCACTTGTATCATAGTCGGTTGAAACAGTTTCTGGGTTACAATTGTACATGATGGTTTTTATACCCATATCATTTAATGCATAAGCAGCGTGAACACAACAATAATCAAACTCAATTCCCTGCCCTATTCTATTTGGTCCACCACCTATTATCATCACTTTTTTATCTGTTTTAGGTGTTTCTTTTTTCTTTGGCAATTTTGTTATGTTTGTGCTAGAGTAGAGATAAGGTGTGAGAGCTTTGAACTCAGCTCCACATGTGTCTACTTCATTATACTCAAAATCAATACCAAGTTTTTGTCTTGCAAAATATATATCATTTTGAGTTAATTCCAAATTGTCATATTTGTTGATAAGCCATGCTATTTTTTTATCTGAAAAACCATAAGTTTTTGCAAGTCTTAGTGTATTTTCATCATTTAGTGCAAACATATCAAGTTTTTTTTCAAATTTTACCAAATCTTCAAATTGATGTAAAAACCATTTGTCAATCTTACATAAATCATGTACTGCATCTACGCTATATCCCCTGCCAAGTGCTTCCATGACACAAAGAACTCTAAATTCATTTGGTCGTCTTATCTCTTTTTTTAGCTTATCATCATCGTATTTTATCTCATCAAACCCACTTAGCCCAGTCTCTAAAGAGCAAAGGGCTTTTTGAAATGATTCCTTAAAAGTCCTTCCTATTGCCATCACTTCACCCACGCTTTTCATGGCGGTTGTAAGGGTCGAGTTAGCAACTGGAAACTTTTCAAATGTAAAACGAGGTATCTTTGTCACGATATAGTCGATAACTGGCTCAAAACTAGCCGCCGTTCCTGTTATGTCATTTGTAATTTCATCAAGACTAAAACCAACAGCAAGTAAGGTTGCTACTTTTGCTATAGGATATCCTGTTGCTTTTGAAGCAAGAGCACTGCTTCTGCTTACTCGTGGGTTCATCTCGATTACTGTCATTCTGCCATTTTTAGGATTTAGTGCAAACTGCACATTGCTTCCACCAGTATCTACACCAATTTCACGCAAAATCGCAAATGAGGCATTTCTCATATTTTGATACTCTTTATCTGTGAGTGTTAAAGCAGGAGCTATCGTGATGCTATCGCCCGTATGTACGCCCATTGGGTCAAAATTTTCAATTGAACAAACGATGATACAGTTATCGTGACTATCTCGGATAACCTCCATCTCATACTCTTTCCAACCTAGCAATGATTCTTCTATAAGTATCTCATTTATGGGACTTGCTTCTAAACCTATATTTGCCAAATCTTTAAATTCATCTATATTGTAAGCAACCCCACTTCCTCCACCTGCTAGTGTATATGAGGCTCTTATTATTAGTGGAAAACCAATCTCTTCGGCCGCCTTTTCAGCCTCTTCTTGGTTGTAAGCATATCTACTCTTTGGTAAATCCATACCGATTTTAATCATAGCTTCCTTAAAAGCTTGTCTATCTTCACCTTTTTTTATCGCCTCAGGTTTTGCACCTAAAAATTCTACGCCCTCTAACATGCCTTTTTCGTACATACTCATAGCCATATTTAGTGCAGTTTGTCCGCCCATTGTAGGTAAAATTGCATCTACTTTTTCTTTTTTTATTATTTTTGCTATGATATCTTCGTTTATAGGCTCTATATAAGTTCTGTGTGCAAATTCAGGATCAGTCATGATAGTAGCTGGATTTGAATTTATCAAAACTACTCTATAGCCTAATTCTTTTAAAGTTTTTGCGGCTTGCGTTCCAGAATAATCAAACTCACAAGCTTGTCCGATAACAATCGGGCCTGAACCTATCAATAATATAGTTTTTATGTCATTTCTCTTTGGCATCTCTTTCCTTAATCTTTTGTTATTACATGTAAGTATGTAGGGACTCGTAAATCAATGTATGGCTTAACGATAACAGTTTTTGAAGATTCCTCTTCCATCACTTTAGCTACCTTTCCAACTCTAGCACCTTGAAAAAATACACCATCCATGCCGCTAGTAATCACCTCATCTCCGATTTTAGGGCTCATCCACAATGGAATATATTTAACCAATATATCTTTTGTGTTACCTTGTAGGACTCCAGGGATTTTATCAACTCCCACATATACTGAAAATATCGAGTTTGGATCTTTAAGCAACAAACCCTCTGGATGTGTGTCTTTTTGGACAACTATTCCGACTCCATACCCTTGATATAAAAGCCCATAAATTTTACTTTTATTAAAGTCTTTAAAATCAAGCCATATCTTATTGTAATCGTTTAATTTAGAATAAGATATAGCTTGTATAAGCTTTACATCTGGTTTATAACTAGGTATATTGTTGGCTTTTAATAAATCATTTAATTTGCCAGCAAAGGCTATAGATAATAAAGCAGATTTTTCTAGTTTTTTATTTTCATCTCGTAGCTTTACAATCATCTTTTTTTGAGAGAAGTGTTCATCAATCTTATCAGTAATCTTTTTTTTAGTATTTAAATATTTAGAGAGGATAAGATTGTTAAATCCAACAACATATCCTCTTCCAATTTCGGTATATCTAACGGAAACAAAAACCATTAGAAATAAAATTGCTAGTAGTTTTATTCTATTCATTTGCCAAGTGTTGAAGTAATTCTATCTCTTCTAAGGCTCTTCCTGTTCCTTTAGCAACTGCCAAAAGCGGATCTTCTGCTACAAAAACTGGTAATTTTACTATGTCTCCTAGATATTTATCAATACCTCTAATCAAAGCTCCACCACCAGTTAAGACAACACCATTATCAACGATATCTCCAGCTAAATCTGGAGGCATGACTTCAAGCACATCTTTCAATGCATCAGCAATTTCTTTGAGAGGCTCTTTGATAGCATCTCTAACATCTTCGCTAGTCAGCTCAAT
>Ga0256829_1003344_pt1 | contig 11183 bp, 5 predicted proteins | sample 131447metaG_FD_185979 | JGI IMG/M metagenome (GOLD analysis project Ga0256829, IMG submission 185979) | Hydrothermal vent microbial communities from Lau Basin, Pacific Ocean - 131-447 | ecosystem: Environmental > Aquatic > Marine > Hydrothermal vents | place: Pacific Ocean: Lau Basin | collected... | reverse complement strand
GTTGGAGAGGATACGATTCAACAGGCGTCCGGCGCCATCGTAATGGTAGCTCACCTGCAGGTAGGCCGGGTTGCGCAGGGCCACCAGGCGGTTGCTGCTGTCATACTGGTGGGTGGTGTCGGTACACACGACATACCCGCCGGACGGCGCGGTACAGCCAGGTCGCGGGGTGGTGGTGAAGTAGCGCATTTTCAACACTGCTGCGGACCGCGCAGCTGGTACAGTGCATCATAGGTATACGCCTCCGCCCCACGCGCACCTCGCATCTATCTGTCTGTCAGTAGCTTGTTAATTTTTTCCATATCCGCATAGCGTGCATACCCCGTTAAGGACTTCACCACGGCGTCATTCACCATTAACTCTTGCACGGCCATTTTACCGACAACTGCAAAGGCTTGTTCCGGTGCCCGCGTATTCTCGGAGTACGCTCGCTTGAGCTCGTTCGGACAATCGACGGTAAGCAGCCTTGTAATGAGCTTACCGACGTACTGATCGCTTCGCTTGATATCATCTAGACCTGCTTGGGAGTAGATTTTAAGCTCCGGGTGGGCCGCTATACCGAAAAACATCCATTTAGCGAGGTTCTTCCTCTCTTTTCCGTTTAGATTGTCAACCAAGCATGTGGAGAACGCATTGATTGAGTCTGCGAATGTTGGGCCTCCTATCACCATGGCAATACACAATGCAATAGTACAGATAGCAAATTTCATTTGCTCCTCCATATTGATACCTAATGTGCGAGTTACCAACCCAGTTTCAGCCGGATCGCATGATGAACAATTTGTTAAAAGTACGAAGGTAATTTTGCTTGCTACACTCGGTAGAGCGGGTCTTGTTAGATGATTCCAGGTCATTAAAGTTTTTACTTTGACGCTTACCTGGATAATCTTGACCCTAGACGCGGTTTTCAGCTTAACCAATATTGGTTCTGTAAAAGCCTATTGCGCCATTAACAAGCCAAGAATGAGTACAAGCAATGCAAGCTTAATCTGAAACTTGCTTGTCTGATCTCTTCAGTCGATTCACTACATTCTCATATGTTATTTCCCAAATTGAACCCGCTCGATCCGCTGCCCCGTTACTCTCCGCTAAACTTATCCACCCTCTTTTTCCTTCTAACTACAAACTTCCCACTCAGACTCCCATTCACCAAGTAAGCCAACTCGTCGTATAACATCATCGACTCTATTACCGCTGCACATTTTTACATGAGACTCGATTTTCTCAACTATTTTCAAATAAGAGTACTCAGTAGTAATAAGAAGACCGTGCCCCATTAAAACACTACTTTCCTTCAAGTAATTGGATATCCATTGTGGCGTACAGACCGTAACCTCAAAGAGTTCTTCGGCTTGGCCATTTTTCAGATCTATGCCTACACGTACATCTAAAATAATTTCAAAGCAAGAGGGGTCTATTGGCTCGTATTCGCTGAGGTCAAACACACCATTGACGGTCTTTGTTGATATTGAATTAACTACTGGCCGGAGTATCGTTTTCTCCATAAATTATTTCGCATACACAGCTTGCAGCTGATTCGTGTTCGGTTTGCTGGGGTACAGTACAAACCCACCTGCTGCACTTTGTACTGGACTCGCAAGAACACCGCCTAACGAACCATCTGTTAGCTGCGTACCAAAGCGTGTCACCTCGGCTTTAATATTAGTAATCCTTTTAAAATTTCCAGATGATTTAATGATGTTTGATTCAAAATTTGCTTGTACCGTACCTGTTTGAACTGTTCCTGGCTTAACTTTTAATGTTGGCGACCGGAAGCTGAATAGCTTGTTTTGGCTGACAAACGACTGTCCAAGCCTATTAGCTTCTGTCTTGGTAACGGTTTGACTTATTTGGCCAGTAAACGCTTTCCCAGCACCTGAGTTTACAAAATCAATACCGGTGTTCGTTAATTTATTTATTTCATTAAATTTACGGATAGTATTAATTTTACTAACCAATCCTGCGCCGACAGCACCAAGTGCTGCGTCTATCGCAATAGCAGAAGGATCAAAAATATCCCCTCCCGTTAGACCTCTGATTGCCCCTCCCAATACTACACTCGTCAATGCGCCAATACACGATGGACAGTTCCCTGATGGGTCGTTGCGATTGATCGGGTTGTTATTAACGTACGCATAGAAGTTAACGCCCGCTTTAAATCCTAGCGGGTCCTCACTCGTAAACCGCCCAATCTCCGGATCATAAAATCTCGCACGATAATAATACAACCCCGTTGCCTGATCATATTGCCGCCCGGTGAAGAGTAAATCATTACCCGTCCCCGGTAATGTCAGGCCCGGGCTGCCGAAGGCGTCATAGTTGGTGGTTTCCTCCACGGTGCCCGTGTGTCCCGTCAGTGCAGTGATGCTGTTGATATGGTCATGATGGAACGTGTAATTGGTCCAGTCATTGGGGTCGGTGGAATGATACGTGTAACCGTTGACGATTTCATCCACCACCACGCCTCTGAGGTATTTGTTCTGGAGGGCGCCGGCGCTGTCGTAGGTCGCGTCCAGGTTTTTGCCTTCCAGGTGGTATAGCCGGTTGTTCTTGCGCACCCGGTAGTCGTTGGCGTCATAGCCCATGAAGGTAAAGCCGGTCTTGACGGCGGCCGTGACGCGGCCCTTGCCGTTGTAGGCCAGGCTGTAGAGCGTGTTGCCGCTGCCGTCCTGCTTTTGGGTGATGCGTCCGGCGTCGTCATAGGTGAACTGCCGGTACAGCGGGCCGAAGAATATGCCGGTGTGGATGCTGTACAAGCGGTTGCCCTGCGGGGGCTGCGTGCAGTCCGTGGGATGGTAGCAGTAGACATAGGTCGTGCCGTTTTTGGCTTCGATTCTGCGGTTGCCGACCTTGTCGTAGGTATAGGCGCGGTCTTCGCGGTTGACGGTGCTGTCCACGCCGGTCAGGCGGGACAGGGCGTCATACGTATAGAGGACAGTCCTGCTGTTTACGGCATTGCTGATTTGGGTGATATTGCCGACATTGTCATGCTGGTAACTCAGGTCTTCCACCACTGTGCCATTGGCGCTTTGGTTCTTGAGGCCGATCAAGCGGTTATCCGCATCATAGCGGTAGTCGGTCTGGGCGCCGTTGGAGAGGATACGATTCAACAGGCGTCCGGCGCCATCGTAATGGTAGCTCACCTGCAGGTAGGCCGGGTTGCGCAGGGCCACCAGGCGGTTGCTGCTGTCATACTGGTAGGTAGTGACGTCGCCCTGGTAGTCGGTCCTGGTGGCGACATTGCCGACGGCATCGTAGCTCCAGGCCAGGGTTTTGCCCAGGCGCGAGTCGGTCTTGCCGGCCTTCTGGTGGCGGGGCGTGTAGCGGTAGGTATAGGTGATCTCGTCGTTGGCCAGCTGGACAAGGTCGCCGAAGGCGTCATAGGTATAACGGTCCCGGGTGCTGTCTTGCAGGTATTCGGTCAGGGTGTTGCGGTTGAGGGTGTCATAGGTGTGGCGCCGCTGACGCCCGGAGCGGTCTTCGGTGAGCAGGACGTTGCCGGCCTCGTCATACAGCAGGACCTTGTCGGTCTTGTCGGTACCGGCCTCGACGACCGGGTCGCGGGTCTCGATCAGGCGGCCGAGGTCGTCATAGACGAAGGTGGTCACCTGGCCTTCGGCGTCGGTGATGGTGGTGATATTGCTGAGCAGGTCGTAGGTGTATTGCGTATCGCCGTTGAGGGCATCGCGTTCCAGGGTGACGCGGCCCAGCTCGTCATAGACCCGGTAGACGCTGGCGTTCTGGTTGTTTTTGGGTTGCAGGCCGGCGACGGCGTTGGCGTCGGTGGTGTGGGTGAGGTTGCCGTTGGCGTCGTATTGCATTCGGGTCTCGAAGCCCAGCGGGGTGACGACCCTGGTCTGACGGCCCAGGGCATCGTACGTAAAGCGAGTGGTGTGGCCGTTGGCGTCGGTGGTGGCGATCAGGCGGCCGTCCAGGTCGTAGGCCATTTCCGAACGGTAGCCGTTGGCGTCGATGATGGCGGTGCGGCGGTTCATGGCGTCGTATTCGTAGCGGGTGGTATGGCCGTTGGCGTCGGTCTGTTGAATCAGGTTGCCGGCGGCGTCGTAGGCAAAGCGGGTGGTGTTGCCCAGGATATCGGTGCTGGCAATGCGCCGGTCGGCGGCGTCGTACTGGTGGGTGGCGTCGGTACACACGACATACCCGCCGGTCGGCGCGGCACAGCCCGGTCGCGGGGTGGTGGTGAAGTAGCGCATTTTCTCCTGGCTGACCTGGCCGTTGGCGTCATAGACGGTCTCGCGGATATCGCCTCGGGGGTTGGTCACGCGAATGACCCGGCCCAGGGCGTCGTAGGCGAAGGTGGTCGTGAGCTTGAGCGGCGTGGCGTCGGTCGCCGAGGTGCGCCGGGTAAGGGTCTGGCTTGTCTTGCGGCCCAGGCTGTCATAGCTGAACGTTGTGGTCACGCTGCCACCGCTGGTGGCGCCGGTCACGGTTTGGCGGGCCAGGTTGATGCCGTTGGCTTCGTAGACATAATCGGTGATCCGTCGGCGGGTGGGGGCGGCCGGGTCGAGGTATTCGATTTTCTGTTTGAGCTGGCCGAAGGCCGCGCCGCTGGTGTAATAGGTGTAGGTCGCCAGCAGAACATTCGGCGCGCCATTCACCGTTGTACGGACATCCTGCAACTCGCCCGCGACCGCATTGCTTGCCGCATCGGTGGTCGTGTAGTAGCTGCGGGTGAACGGAATACCGCGCTTGTCCACGGTGGTCGTGGGCTGGTCGTAGAGGCCGTAATTCATATCGGTCGAAAATCCCAGGGCATCGGTCTCGCGCGAGAGTCGGCCAAAGTTGTCGGAAGCCGCGGCGTTGATACTGCGATTGGCCTGGAAGGAATAGCGGGTCTCGAAACCCAGGCCGTCACGCCTGGTGTAACGCAGGCCGTCGGCATTGTTGGAAAATTGCAATACGGCGCCATCCGGTTCCTTGAGCCGGGTCAGTGCGCCGTTGTTTTTGTCATAGAAATGCTCGCGGATAAAGCCACGCGGGTCGCTCACGCGGGTGCGCTGGCGATAGAGGTCGTAGTCCAGGGTTTCGCCTTCGCCCAGCGCGTTGGCGTTGGTGAAGGCTTTGTTGTTGCGGTAGTAGGTGAAGGTGGTTTTAGCCTGCAGTCCACTCCGGTTGGCCGGCAGGGTCCTTTCGTTCAGCAGGTGCGTGCCGGCGTGATAGGTGAACGTGACGATATCGTTCAACGGGTTGGTGACCGAGACGAGATTAGCCTTGCTGTCATACCCGTATCGCCAGGTGCGTCCCGACCAGTCGCTAACCGTGGCGATGTGCGGCGTCGAGCCCGCATAGGTAAAGGTGAGACCGGTGCGACCCGCGATGCCGAGATTATCGGTGACGCTGACGAGGCGGTTCGAGGCATCATAGCCCAGGGTCAGACGGTTGGCGTACGCATCTTCTATGTGGTCCAGCCGTGCAGTTTGACCGGGTACCGTACTGAGCGTCGCCGGACCGCTGAAGACGTACTTGACCCCGTTACGGAATACCAGGGTGGTCTGTCCCGCAGCCGGCGTGTTCAGTTGCAGGGTATCGAATTCGCCCGGCGGCGCAGTGACCGCCCGGGTGGTTTCGTTGACAAGGTAGGTGTGCTCGCCACCCCGTTCGTCGATGTAGGTGATCGAAGCGGTAACGCCGTTACCGTTCTCCGGCGCCTGACCGTTACCGGCGCCCGGTGCGCAGTTGGGGCAGGCGCCGTAGTCATTGGAGCGCAACGACATGTTATAGGAATGGGTCCAGCCAAAGCCGAAGGGGCCATCCTGGTTGGCGCGCGCCGGGCCTGAGTTGTAACTGCGGGTCAGCGCATAGGCGAGGCCACGGCCCTTAAGGGTGATGTCGGTCTCGTCGTGGTACATGTTGCCGGTGACCGTACTGACCGGGTCGGTGGTGGAAGGCGTCCGGATCAGGTCATTGTTGGTCTGGGAGACCAGGTTTTTATCGGTAAAGAGTGCATTATTGAATGCAGGCTTGACCACCGAACCCCCGACATCCGCCAGGGACAATGAATTGCTGCCATCTACCCAGCCACCGCCGGCGACAAAGCTGTCGTTGCTGATACTAAAGCTCTGACTGACCAGGCGGTTTGTTGTGTCTTCAAAGATCTTCTGCAGATAGACGCTGAAGATGTTGAAGCATGTGTTGGTTTTACGGCTCGGGATACGGTATTCGAAATGGACGGGTTTAGTCCCGATGGTGCCGCCGAAGATCAATGCATTGCGGATGGTTTGCACCAGGCTGGTACTGTGAATATTGCTGGCGGCTTGTTGGCTGCGAAAGGTGAAATCCGCCAGATTAAAGCCCAGTGCCTGATCAAGGTAATCATACATGCCGCCCTGGCCGACACCGAAAAACCCTTCAAAATAGGTCTGAAAACCACTGAGCAATTGATTCAGCGTGGTGCCCTGTGTATAGGAATACCCGCACAGTGTGCCGGCGACACTGAGGATTGTGTTACCACCATTCGCGGTGATTGCGTCGCGGATCGATTGTTCACAACTATCAAATGCTGCGATGTTGTTGGCCAAGTTGCCATTAGTGTACGTCAGCCGCACGGAATGTAGCGCTGTTATGGAGGCCGGGTACTTCTTGAGTATATCAAATCCTTGGTCATTAAGGTTGGTGGCGTGTGTCCAGGAAACGGGTTGGGTATTGTAGAGCGTGCGTTGACTCAAAGTAAAAGCGGAAGGGGCTGTAGCAGTAAAACCGAAACTCGGGTACATGCCATTGATTGTGGTTGTGGCGCTGTCTTTTAAATCCAGCAGGGTTGCGCCATTGGCCAGGGCCATTTGAATGCCGCGCACGGTGGATACGGCGTCGAACCCTGTCAGTTCTTGCCAGATTTCGTGTTCCAGCGATGAGCCTACGTGGCCCAGCAGTTCGAAATGGTCACTGGCGTAGCTGGACGGTGCGTCGTTGCGCCAGGAGCCGTTGAAGCGCACGCCTTTCATATCGATCAATAAACCGCCGGGCATGATGGAAAAAGCGGTATCGCCCAGGTAACTGACGTCATATGTCGAACTGACGATACCGACAAAGCCTTCCATGGGTGAAATGACATGATCCAGGGCGTCCAGACGGCGCGTGTTTTCCACGAAGCGCGTATAGTATTGCGTCATAGCCACGTTCAGCAGGCCGCCGGTCAATTCGTCCTGGGCAATGGGGTTGTCCAGCAAGCGGCCTTCTCCGGTATCGATCACACCGTTGCTGTTGCTGTCTACATAAGGCACGCCAGCGGCGTTATTGATAATCGGGAAGGTTTTGTTCGCTGTCAGTAGTTGATTCGCCGCGCGATGCACCTGGGACCAATTAGAAGTGTCGCCGCCGGTGCCGATCACATAGTAACCGCCAAACATCAGATTTCGATATACTGCCGAAATGATGTTATCGGCGCCACCGGTGGTGGAAGGCGCGCCATCCAGCTCAAAGGTTACATCGAACAACCGTCCCAGGAATTGCGCCTGATCATTCTGCCAGGCGATCAGGATCGGCGTGTCAATGATTTTGCCATCGAGTCTGACCGTCATTTGATGATGTTCGAAAGGATCGCCGGAGATCCGGTTACCCTCGAAGTAACTGAGTGTGATGCGCTTGGACGATAAATCGGCCAGAGCGATCGGGTTGGACGAGGAAGACAGGGTAAACGGTCCGACAAGACTGCCGGTAAAGGTGAAAGCGCCCAGCGAATAGCGGATTGTCAGGAATTTCGCCCATTTCGGGGTATTGATGGCATCATGCTCGACAATACTGTCGTAGGTTTGTACCGGACTAATAACCTGGTAAGGCAGTGAGGAGGGCAAAAGACCCTCGTTCACCGCAATAATCACACCCGGATCAGCCACGTCTTCCAGTGTTTTGCCGGGGAAATTGATTTTCAGGTAATCGAGAATCTGTTGTTCGTAGATTTCCGTCGGACCCTTGTCCCGAACGACCGGATCATCATTTTTGATGGCGTTGTAGTAACGGGTGTAGTCAAATTGTACAACACCGTAGATATCAATACCCTGATTATGAAATTGACGTAACTTGTACGAGGGATCGACATCGATCCAGTGGCACTGCGTGGGTGAGTTCGTACAATTTACGCCATGATCAATCGCGCCGCGGTAGTTGTCGTAGGGCACTTGCACCTGGACCCAGGCATGTTCGAACGCCATGGACTGTCGGTCGGTGCTCAGCGCGACATGCTGAATACCCTGCTCATCCATGATGGCGGCGGCCAGCCCGATGTCTTTTACACCAAGCCAATTTGCAACCTCCACGGCCGGCGCGCGGATGTCTGCGACCGCGTATCGGGCCGGGATACCTTGCGAACGGTACATGGCGATCAAAACAGAGGCAATGTCTACGTCACTACCGCGCTTTCCGCCGTAGGTGTTGAGCGTGTTGGAACGCGATCCATGATAGAGCGCGTACTCGTGCGTGTTGCGCACATATTCATACATTGCCGCGGCCGATTTTAATTCGGCGGCCTTTTTCGTCAAATCAGCCGCCTCACAAGCGGGCTGACTCGCCGGGCAGGTAAAGATCATCTCGCGGGTTTCCGCCAGCGGGTCGGCCTGGGCAGTCTGCTGCAATAGGCCCAGCATGAGTGTCAAACCCAAAAGACATGTGACCCGTTTAATCCGTTTGAATCCGTTCATAACAGTGCCTGATTTTTGAATAGGGGTTAAACAAGGATGCAGCTACCAGCTGCGCCGGTGTTGTGTCCGCGTTGTGAAGGTCGGGGTAGGCTTTACTTCTGTTGTGTTATCACGAATGCCGGTGCGCTGCTTGCCCGGCCTTAACGCGACTGACATCGCTTTCAACCGCTGTTGTCGTTCTGCGGCGGGTAAGGCGATTGCATCCGTGACTTCCGTATCCAGCTGTTCCAGTCGCGCCAGTGCCACGGAGGTTACCGGCGCGATAATATTGGGTTTGCCGTTCATAGAAGTAGCCGGCCGACCGGAGAAATATCTGACTACAGTGTCGAACAACGACGTTTTCCTGGCGGCGGGTGTGACAGATTTGCGCAATGCCTGGCACTGTTGGCGAAGCCTGGCTGTCGCTGACTGGAGTTGTTGTATTTCGCCGGCTCGCACTTGCCGCCAATCCGGCGCCTGAGAAACGGCCGGTGTAGTCGATGATGATGCAGCCGATGGCGTGCTTGTGACGACTTTGATCCATGTGCTTGCAGTGACCGGCGCCGTCAGCGTTTTCACCAGCCGGCGGACTTGCTTGATACGATCTCGCAGTGCGCTGATATCCTGTTGTGGCGTATAGCGCCGTTTGGCTTGCAGCAGGGCATGTCCGACACCGCGAACCGCTGCGCGCGTTTCCGGTTTCAGTCCCGTTGGCGCCTCAGTGGAACCGGCAAAGGACTGTGCCGGCGACCCTGCAACAGTGATCAACAGGCCGAGCAGCAATGTACGGCGTAGTATTTGACGTTTGCTTATGTAATTTGACATGTGCTAATCGCTCAATTTGAGTGGTCTGGCTGTCAGGCGTGGTGCAGTGCAGGATCAACGAAATACTGTCGTCGCGCTGCACTCGACAGGAGTAGTACGGCCATGACGATCAGGCCCCACTCCGGCATTGTCGGGACGTCTTCATTGATATCACTTGACAGAATATTCGGATTACCGTCGAGCAGAATGGTCGCCAGCTTCGGTAACCGATCGATGGGCGTCGTCGAAATGATGTTGTTATTGCGCAGGTCGACGCTTTGAAGATTTTTCGCCGCCTCCAGACCGGTCAGATTATTGATATTCAGACCGACTGCCGTCAGATGGATTAGCCGTAACAAGTCACTGCGATCCAGACTATCCATGGCATTGCGGCCCAGGGCCGTATTGATGGCAGCGCGTAGATTATTGTCGGCTATCAGTACATTGTATTGGTTGGTGGCGCTATTTGTACCATCTGCTGTTGCCAGGGCGCGCATAGCCAGAGACGTGTCATAAATCCGGCCTGACCAACTGCCGTCGCCGGCCTGATTGCTCGCCAAAAAGCTTAACCAGTTTTGTGCCGTCGCAGTATCACCGGCTAGCCAGGCGGCTTGCGCCGACAGCGCCAGCAGATAGGTTGGAGAGGTGCTATCGACGGCAGTGCGCAATGTGCCGAGTCCGTTGGCGATGGGTGAGGCTAATGTCGGGTCTGTCGTTGTCAATGTGGCGAGCGTTCGCAGCACCATTGCCGTGGTATACGGATCGCTGACAGATTCCTGCGCCAGCGGCCACCCCTGATCGGCGCCGCCCAGCTGCGCCGTTTTGAGGTAGTTAATGGCCGCCTGAATGTTCACGCTTGCCCCGGCTACCGCCAGGCTATTGAGCACCAACGCAGTGTCCAGCGGGGACTGGAGATACGTATCGCTCAGCCCCCAGGCATCGCGGCCAGCTACGCCAACATTCTGGATATTCGTCAGCGATAAAATCTCGTCGCTAACATCGTCACCATGTGCGGCCAGCGCTAAACAAAAAGGGAGATCCCCCAGCTCTGCTGGGGAGGCATCAAGAGTTTGACAGTAACAGGAGTCTCATAGTAACTCCAAAGCGTGAGCCGCCAAGCACCACGCAAAGGAGAAACTATGAGACAAGTAGAAAGTTTAAGCCACACGCGCTGGGAGTGTAAGTATCACATTGTATTTATCCCGAAATACAGGCGTAAGGCACTTTTCGGGCAGTTGAGGAAGGATCTGGGAGCGGTATTTCATCGTTTGGCGAGGCAGAAGGAGAGCCAGATCGAGGAAGGTCATATCATGTCGGATCACGTGCACATGATGATATCGATTCCGCCGAAGTATGCGGTTTCGCAGGTAGTGGGATATATGAAGGGGAAGAGTGCAATCCACATAGCTCGGACGTATCTGGGGAGGAAGAAGAACTATGTAGGGCAGCACTTCTGGGCCCGAGGATACTTCGCCTCGACGGTGGGTCGGGACGAGCAGGTAATCCGGGACTATATTCGTCACCAAGAGGCGGAAGATCGCAGGGTCGACCAGTTACAGTTGATGTAATGCCCCTTTGAGGGGCTCAAGGAGCCGATAGGCTCCGTTTTCAGGCCGCTTTGAGCGGCTCACAAACTAAAGCCCCCGGCTTTGCCGGGGGATACTTACTTTAAACAGGAAATGATTGATGACAAGTGCTCAACAACGCGCCGCGCTACAACGCCAAATCTGGCAAATCGCCAATGAT
>Ga0256829_1003343_pt1 | contig 11187 bp, 11 predicted proteins | sample 131447metaG_FD_185979 | JGI IMG/M metagenome (GOLD analysis project Ga0256829, IMG submission 185979) | Hydrothermal vent microbial communities from Lau Basin, Pacific Ocean - 131-447 | ecosystem: Environmental > Aquatic > Marine > Hydrothermal vents | place: Pacific Ocean: Lau Basin | collected... | reverse complement strand
TACACTCCTTATGGAGAGAGTACCTTTTTACAAAGTGGGGATGAAGTGCTTGTTGTCGTTTATAATCACAATAGGTATGAACTCCAAGAGATTGAAACAGCTTTACAAACAAAAGAGTATGAACAGCCTGCTATGAGTGTGTTGGCACAAAAAGTCCTCTAAATGGCTAGAGGCAAAAAGCTTGATCTTTTTATTGGTGCAGATATAAAAGATGAGTGGGCAGAGATTCAAACACCAAAAAAAGCCAAAGCATCTTCAAGTATAGAAGAACCATCCAAACATTTTTTACTCTTTAAAAGAGAAAAACGAAGAGGCAAAGTTGTCACTCTTGTTGGGGAATTTCACCTCAAAAAAGAGGATGCAAACGCAGTGCTTAAACGCATCAAAAAAAAGCTTGGCTGTGGTGGAAGCTATAAAGATAACTGGATGGAATTTCAAGGAGAGATGCAAGACAAACTGCGTGATCTACTTTTAAAAGAGAATTTTCGTTTTAAAAAATAGATATTTTACGCGCTTTTTTTGACATCTATTTCTTTTAATTTTGTTGTAATGATGTATCTATCTCGTCCACTCTCTTTAGCTCTATAAAGCATCTCATCTGCACGAGAGATAAGTACATTTCCATCAAGATTATCATCAGCCTTACAGCATATAACACCTATAGAAATAGTCAGATACTCATTCACTTTTGAACCTTCATGCTTGATCTCTCTCTCACGAACGGCATTACATATGTCACGAGCAAGTCTAGCACTATGTGACTCATCTGTTTCACTTAACAGTACCCCAAACTCCTCCCCGCCAAGTCTAAATACATAATCACTTGGTCGTCTCAAACTATCTTTTAAAACTTTAGCAACAGATTTTAGTGCATAATCTCCCTCAACATGCCCATAGGTATCGTTATACTGTTTAAAAAAGTCAATATCTATCATCATAAAGGTAATGTAATTTTTATTACGTTTCGTGCGTTTCAACTCTTTTTCATATATAAAATTAAAATATCGTCTGTTATGAAGTGTAGTTAGCGAGTCTGTATAGGAAGCGCTTTCAAGTTTTTTGTTTGCAATTTTGAGCTTCTTAGAGGTGATTTCAAGCCTAGTTTGATCATTTTGAATACTTCTAAATACATACAAAGATATTGAAAGAATAGCTAAAATAATGAATCCTAAAATCGCCCCAAGTTGAAAAACCATAGAGTCATAAGTCGTTAAAAATGTCTTTCTCTCATAGTTTGCCACTTTTATTTCGTAACTAATAAGCTTTTGCAAAACCTGATGAATAACAGACAAACGTCTCTCGAGTGTTACAACAGATATTTTATGAGATTTAAGTTTATCACCTTCGACTGCGTTTAATATCTTTTTGAAATAATTATTAATGGAAATAATTTCAGAATTTGCATAATTTACATAAAGTAACTCATCCTCAGTTTTAAAATGCGACATATAACTTTGCCAATTTCTATTTACACTTCTTAAAGAGTTTTCAATATCTTCTTGGGCTTCATTTTTAGGAATGGCACTTCTTGAGAGTCTATAGACTGTATTTCCAAGTCCATTATGATACACTTCTAAAACATTATTAAGTTCTGTGATGGGAATAAGTGAACCAAAATAGAGAGAATCAATATTTTTTTTCATAGCATTAATATAACTTGTTCCCATAATTCCAACAGAAAAAAGTCCACCAGCGATGAGCATAAATAGTATAAATAATTTACTTCTAAGTCTCAAAGCCTCTATAAATTGCATAATTATCCTTATTACATTTATAAAGCATAATTTGTACCATATTCATAATGTTTTATGCTAAAATTCTTGAAACATTTTAAGTGAGAAACTATGCAAGCAAAAGCTATTAAAACAGAACACTATTTGACAAATGATAAGATAAAAAAGCACCTAGAAAAAGTAGAGTATATCATTATGGCTGCCCCTGCACCAGAGCATTTTAAAGAGACACCTATTCACTTTACTATTTTTTTAAATACAGCTAAGCAGCTTCCAAAAGATGTTCAAGAAGCTGTTTTAGAGAAGTTTTTGAAAGAAAATAGCATTTCAAAACCAGCAGAGCTAATGAGTCAGCTTATGCCTGTTGGATTTGCCCTTAGTAAAGAGCAGGACACCCCAATGCCTATGCTTTTAGTAAAGCCAGAAGATCAAAAAAGCATCCCATATGCTGTTATGCATGTCATGGACTTTTTAGCAGACTCTACTGCGTTTGATGAAGCAAAGAAGAAGAGCCTTACAGGTTGGAGTTACTCTTACGAGTAATATCCTCTATCTCTTTAACAATTTGCTCCGATAGGTTTTCATAGCCCTCTTTTGTCACTAAGATATCATCTTCAATTCTAATCCCAATACCTCTATACTTTTTTGGAACACTTTTATCATCTGCATCAAGATAAATTCCTGGTTCTATGGTAAGAACCATTCCTGCCTTTAGTGAAATTTCTTTACCATCTTTATCTTTATATGGACAAGCGTCATGCACATCTAAACCCATCCAATGACCTATGCCGTGAGGATAATATTTCTTGTGTGCTTTTGCATCTAAAAGCTCTTGAAAACTTCCATGTAAAATTCCTAACTCTAACATTCCTTGACAAAGCAGCTCTTCTGATTTACTCTGTAATTTACTGCGCAAAACTTTTGGGCGTATCATTTTAATAATTGCTTTATTGACACTTAATACAAGTTCATAAAGCTCTTTTTGAGCATCACTAAACGCTCCACTTACAGGAATTGTACGGGTAATGTCACTTGCATAGTAATTATATTCACACCCTGCATCTATTAGGATAAGGCTATTTTTTTCTAGGGCTTTATCATTAGAAATATAATGAAGAGTGTTAGCTCCATTACCACAAGCTACGATGGAAGTATAAGCATCGCTATATGCCCCATTTTTCTTAAAAACATACTCTATTTCAGCTTGAAGCTGATACTCATAAGTAAGTTTACTGCTCACTTGCATCGCACGGTGATGTGCCTCTTTTGTAATGTTTATTGCCTCTTTTATAAGGTTAATTTCTGCAGCTGACTTCACCAAACGCAGTGATCCAATGATAGAGGCAACATTATAAAAACACTCTACATTTTTTAACTCCGATTTTAGAGATGTTAATCGCGCTTCGCTTTCCTCAAAATCATAGTAAAAAGAGTCTATACCCACACTAAACGCAGCGATTTTTTCCTGTAGTTGCGTAAATTCAAAAACATCATCAAAACTGAAAATCTCTTTTGCCTTTTCTACTCCAAGCCTTTTACCTGTCCACAACTCCATCTGAGGCTCTTTTTTTGCCACAAAAAAGTACTCTTTTATGGACTCTTTTGTTTTAACAATAAGCAGGGCTGCACTATCCTCTTTAAAACCACTCAAATAATAGAAGTTGCTATTTTGTCTATAAGGAAATTCTGTATCGTGAGAACGCGTTTTTTGTGTAGCACTTAAAAGCAGTGTCATAGAGTTGATTTGTAAACTCTTTGCCAGCCGTTTTCTGCGTTTCATATACTCTTTTGGGCTAATCATTGAGCAACCTTCACTATCCATAAAGAAGCATCACTCAATACTTCTTTTAATGCAATAGAGAGCGCTTTTACCCCACCTACTGCGTTTAATGAGCTTACATCTATTTTTGAAGAAAAAGTTTTACTTGCTACTATTGTATGTTTTTTGCTATTGACGAGTGTAAAAGTTACAGAAACTACAGCATAAGATTTTTTATCATTCTCTTCAAAATACTGCGTAAAGTCATTTAATCTTGTCTCTAAAATAAAATCACTCTCTACTTTAGAACTAGGTAGTTGCACAAAACCAAAGACCTTCGTTTGTGCCAACATTTGCATCACCTCTTTATGCACAAATTGTTGTGGTGACTCAGCCCACTCTGAGGAAGCATAAGCAAATTTTCTCATGCCATCTTCTACATAAAACATACTACGAGAGTGTAAATCTTTTGCTGCATAAACATTGGTAACTTTTACTATTTCTTCTCTATATTTACTTGTTTTACTCTGCACAACTGAAACCTTTGGAGTTACAATATACTCCTGCAAGGCTGGTTTAGGAGAGCTACATGCTCCAAACAAAAATGTCAATGCCGCTATTAAAAGTTTACTTTTCACCAGGTCCCCTTTTTACTTTTGTCTTTTTAAATAAAATATCACTTGGACTGCGTTTATACTCACGAAGTAACTCATTAAACTCGATCATTGTCGATTGCATCTGTAAAAGGCTTGCATCAAGTGTTGGAACAAGATTTATGGAGACATCTTTAACATCTTTTTCAACATTGGAAAAAGAGAGTGCCATATTATTCATCGTTACTCCCATACTAGTATAGGTCTCTTGAATTGAAGAGAAGGAGTTACTCATTTTATCTTCCCACGTAACACTATTGGTAATGAAACTATCCACTTTTGGAGTAAGTTGTGTCAACTGCGCACTAAAAAGTGCCAAATTATCAATACTTTTTTGCAATTTATTTATCGTTTTTTCATTTAACAACATATCAACATGCTCTAAAACAGCCGCTGTATGCTTGAGCATTTTATGCACCTCATTTCTATTTGATTCATCTAAAAATCTATTTGTTTTTTGCAGAGTATCTGAGAGTTGTTCAGAGAGTCCACCCAAAGACTTTTCAACATCTTTAAATAGCGATGGAACAGATCTAATTACAGGGTATTTCTCTCCTTTTTTAAGGTGCAAAAGAGGAGCAGAATTTGCACCCAAACTAAGATTTACATAGGTAAGCCCTGTTATTCCCTGCGCTGTTAATTTAGCAACGGTAGTCTCTTTAATAGGCGTTGTTTTTAAAATATCTACTGTTGCTTCAACCTGTTCTATATTTGATGGATTAATACGCAAATCTATAACTTTTCCTACACTAATGCCTCTGTATTTTACAGGAGCATTAATATTTAATCCCGCAACTGATTCATTAAAATAGATAATATACTTTTTCATTTCATCTTTTGATGAAGGTTTTAAAAGCCAATAACTAAAACCTAAAATCATCACAAAACCAACTAAAACCAAAAATCCTATTAATTTGTAATTTACCTTATTATTCATAGTTTCTCTCTAAAAAAAGTTTGTATAAATTCGCTTTTTACTGATGCAATATCATCTAAAGTGCCCTCATAAGCAATTTGTTTGTTATCTATTATAGCAACTCTATCCAAAGTATCATATATGGAACGTAAATCATGTGTTACCATAACGACAGTAAGTCCTAGCATAGCACGCAGTTTTAAGATAAGTGCATCGAACTCTCTAGCAGAGATTGGATCAAGCCCGCTGGTAGGCTCATCTAAAAACAGAAGTTTTGGATCCATTGCCAATGCACGCGCTAATCCTGCTTTTTTTCTCATTCCACCACTTATTTCAGAGGGGTAAAGGTAAGCATCACTCTGTTTTAAACCTACAATACTTAACTTAAACGCAACAATTTCATCTATCATCCTTTTAGATAATCTTGTGTATTCTCCTAAAGGGAGTGCAATATTTTCGGCAAGCGTAAGAGAAGAAAAAAGCGCACCAAACTGAAAAAGCACACCCCATTGCCTACGAAGATTTTGAGCATCCCTTCGTCGTATATCTGCTACATTTTTACCTAAAATTTCTATTTTCCCACTTGTAACTTTTTCTAACATAACCATTTCACGAAGAAGCGTAGTTTTTCCACATCCACTAGGTCCTAAAAGCCCGTAGATTTCACCCTCTTTAATTGTAAAATTAAGTCCATCATGAATGACTCTATTGCCAAACGCAGTCACTACATTTTCAACCTTAATCATCTGCATTTATATCCCCAAATTTGTAAAAGCTATGGAAAAAATTGCATCGCACACGATTACAGCAAAAATAGCTTCAACAACACTTTTAGTTGTATTAAAACCTATACTTTGTGTGTCATCTTTTACTATTAAGCCTCTATAAATACCAATAGTAGCAATTAAAAATGCAAAAAATGGTCCTTTAATAATACCTACAAAAAAATGTTTTGCGGCAACAACGCGCGAGAGTCGGTCAATAAAGAGTTCTGGAGATATTGATAAATCTACATTTGCAACTATCATACCTCCAAGAATCGCCATAATATCGGCCACAAAAATCAGAATTGGCATCGTTATCATCAAAGCGATTATGCGAGGTAGCACTAAAAATGCAAAAGGTTCAAAGCCCATAGTCTTCATAGCATCAAGTTCTTGCGTGATTTTCATAGAACCAATTTGCGCAGTAAAAGCAGAGCCACTCCGTCCTGCAATAACAATAGCAGTAATAACAGGCGCTAATTCTCTAAAAATAGAGATACCAAGCATATCTACAATGTAAATATTTGCTCCATAAATTTTCAACTGATAAGCAGACTGATAGGCTATAACAAGACCTATTAAAAAACTTGTAAGCGCTACAATGGGCAAAGCTTTTATGGCACTCTCATTTATTTCAAAAGCAATCTCTTTATATCTTATATTTTTTAATGAGGTTAAATAACGCAAATTAGAGGCAAAAAGTTGTCCAAAAAATTCTATAAAAGCACTGAAGCCATCATAATAATCATAAAATATTTTTCCTAATTTTTGCAAAAAAGAGAGTTTTTTTGGTTTTATATTTTCACTATAATGAGACATATTTTCTTGAACTAATTCTAAAGTGCTAAGGAGTTTTTCATTATGACACTCTAAAGTGACTTTTTTAGAAGCAAATTCTTTTTGAATATTATAAATAAAAATAGCAGCTGTAGTATCGAGTTCATCCAAATTTGTAAGGTCGATGGTAATATTTTTTATACTAGTTGTTTGTACTGTAGCAAGTTTCTTTTCATATTTTGGCACTTCATAGAGACTCATCTTCCCCTCAAATTTAAGAAGAAGATTTTCATCAATACTCTCTATGCTAAAAACTTTTTTCATAAATCTACTTAAAAAGTTCTCTCTAAAAGTTTATTTACTTTAAGAATAGTAATAATTTTATCAGCTTGCTTTCCAACACCTTCAATAGCACTATCATCTCCAGCAACAGCATCAGGTGCCGCCCCAATATTCTCTTTTTTAAGTCTAATAGCCATAGTAAGTCTATCTATAACAAAACCTGCAACATCATCACCATGACGCATAACAATAAAACGAGTATCTTCTCCCTGTTTTTTTGGAGTAAGACCAAATTTCATGCGCAAGTCAATAAGAGGAATAACTGCACCACGGAGATTAAAAACACCTAAAACATAGTTAGGTACTTGTGGAACACGCGTCCAAGAAAAAGGTTTAATAATCTCTTGAATAGCTAAGATAGGCACTGCATACTCTTCATCTCCTATCATAAAACCAACAAGTTGCACGACATCATCAAGTTGCTCAACTATACTATCTTTTTGCTCACTTTGTTTGTCAATAATCTGTTTTAATTTATCACTCATTATAAAAACTCCGCTTTAAAATTCACATTTCTTTGTACTACACTCGCTAAATAATCTGCTGAATATGGTTTTGTAATATACTCTACCATTCCAGATTCAACCCCACGCATTCTATCAGATTTACTTGTTCTTGATGTTACTGCAATAAGAGGTAAATTTTTATATCTATTGTATTTTTTTATCTCTGTTGCTAAAGTATATCCATCCATTCTTGGCATCTCAATATCTACAAGCATTGCATCAAAATTATAGTCACCTGATTTTAAGATGTTTAAAGCCTCTTGACCATCAGCAGCTTCCACTAGAGTTAACCCCATTGGTTCAAGTGCTTTACGCATAATAGTTCTATCTGTTTTAGAATCATCAACTATCATTACAGTATAATCACTAGGCTTAGTTTTCTCTTTAAGTGCTGAATTACCCTCTTCTGGAGTTGTTAATGCCGTAGTTTTCACATCTTTTGCCATAGTCATTAAAGCAGCTACATCAACAATAAGAGTAACACCACCATCACCACGAATTGTAGCACCAGCAACACCCTCTATGCCTTTTAGATAATCACCAAGAGATTTAATAACAATCTCCTCTTGTCCAACAAGTGTATCTACAATAAGCCCAAGTTTACTTGTACCCAAACCTAAAACAACAACATAAGCATGTTCACTAGCATCTAAAATACGCTCAACCTCAAAAATATCTCCAATGTGTACTAAAGAGAGAACATCATCACGAAGTCGCATAACACTTTTACCCTCTACTGTATAAATCTCATCTTTAGAAATTCTTACAGTCTCTAAAACAGAAGCTAAAGGAATAGCATAATGTTCCTCTTGAACACCAACTAATAGTGCTTGAATAATAGCAAGTGTAAGAGGAATTTTTAGCTTAATTGTTGTTCCAACATTTACTTCACTTTCAATATCTATCATTCCATTAAGTTTTTCAATATTTGTTTTTACAACATCCATTCCAACGCCACGACCAGAAACACTTGTTACTGCTGCAGCTGTTGAAAATCCTGGTCTAAAGATAAGAGAATAAGCCTCTTTATCACTCATAGTATCCATCTCTTTTTCAGTAATAATACCTTTTTCAAAAGATTTCTCTTTAAGCATTTGAGGGTCAAGACCTTTACCATCATCATCAATTTGTATGACGATTTGATTTCCTTCATTGTAAGCTTTTAGACTAATTGTACCACCCTCTGGTTTACCTTTTGCAACTCTCTCCTCAGGAGTTTCAATTCCATGATCACAAGAGTTTCTAATAATATGCACAAGAGGATCACCAATCTCTTCAACTAATGATTTATCAAGTTCTGTATCTTCACCTGCCAAGACAAGATCAATTTTTTTATTTAACTCACGAGATAAATCACGAATCATTCTTGGAAATTTATTAAATACTTTTCCAATTGGAAGCATTCTCGTCTTCATTACGGCAATTTGTAAATCTGTAGTTACAAGAGAAACAATAGAAACAACTTGAGTAAGCTCTTCTAAAAACTCTTCACCCTCATAACGCTCTTCCACATCTTCATTAATTTTCATAAGTCTATTTTTAGCAAGAACAAGTTCACCAATAAGGTTCATCAGATGGTCAAGCCTCTTAACATCTACACGAATTGTTTGTTCAACTGTTGTAGCTGCGCGTTTTGTAGGTGCTGCTGCTTTTGGCTTTTCTTTAGTAGATTTTTGCTCTTTTTTTGCAGGTACAGAAGCTTTTTTCACCTCTACTTTTTCCTCTTTTTTCTCAGCTTTTGGCTCTTCTTTTTCTTGTTCCTCGTCTACCTCTGGCATAGTTGGAACATCTTCACCAGCGGCAATTTTAGCTTCTCTTTTTGCCTTATCTTCAGACTGGCGCTGTGCTAAAAGTCGCTCTATTTCTGCCTCAATTTCATCAGGATCCATATTGTCATAGTCTAACTCTTCTTCCTCAGCAGGTGTCTCTTCAACAACATCTTCTACTTCTGGCTCTACAGCAGCAGAAGGAGCTTCTCCATTACTTATCTTATCAAGTCTTGCCACACACGCTGATACATCAATGCCTTCATCTGCACTCGTATCACGAATTGTCTCTAAAAGTGCTTTCATAAGATCAATTGACTCTAAAATTACATCCATAATATCGGGAGTAATTACAAGATCTCCATGTCTTGCTTTATTGAGAACATCTTCCATATGGTGTGTAAGATGTGTTAATGTGTCAAAATTTAAAAATGATGAAGCACCCTTTACAGTATGTGCTACACGGAAGATTCCATTAAGTAGTTCCAAATCTTCAGGATTTGATTCTAGTTCCACTAAATCTTCATCTAACTTCTCTACAAGTTCAAATGATTCAACTAAAAAATCTTGTAATATTTCTTGAAATTCATCCATATTTATACTCCTATTTTTTCATATGTGCATTCACTACACGCGATACTTCATCATAAAATGAACTTGCCTGAAACTTAACCAAGTAAGCCTCACCTCCAGCTTCTTCACCTCTTCCTTCACTAAAGTGATCACTAATTGAAGAGTTAAAAACTATTGGGATACTAGAGAGTCTCTCATCCTCTTTTACTTTTGCGGCAAAGTGAAAACCATCCATTTTTGGCATTTCAACATCTGAAATAATAATTTTGAGTTTATTTGGAAGGTCATTTCCATAAGTCTCATACAAATCATTAAGTTTAGATAATCCTTCTACACCATCCATCGCCTCAACAACATGAAATCCCATCTTTTGCAAAGCATCTTTTACTATTTTTCTAGCTGTTGTACTATCATCAAGAACCATAGCTAAACCAGAAAAAGTCTCTATTTTATCTGGTTCAACATCTGTTTCAGGTTCATATAAACCTAATTCCTGAACAACACTCTCAAGGTCAAGGATAAGAAGTACATTATCACCTTCTATTTTTGTAACCCCTGTAATTTTACTACTATCCATACCAGCGGAGCTGTTCATAAAAGAGGCTGGTTCTATATCTCCCCAGCTGATTCTTCTAATTCTTTTTGCTTCATGCACCACAAAACCAATAAGAACATTGTTAAATTCTGTAATAATAATACATGAAGTCTCACGAACATTTTCTGGAGTTTGTATCCCCATCCATTTTGCAAGATTTACAACAGGAATTACAACTTCACGAAGATCAAAAATCCCCTCTATAAAATCTGGTGTTCCTGGAAGTTCTGTTAAACGAGGAATTTTAATAATCTCTCTAACCTTAGAGACATTCACCCCATATATACCTTCGTACACAGAATCATCTTCTTGTTTAAATATACGAAAATCGACCAGTTCCATCTCATTTGAGCCGACTTTTAATGATTTATCATCCATAACTATTTTCCCTTTGAAAATTTCTGTTCTAGTAAAACAGTATTGCTATTTGAGTATTTTATAATAAAATATCTTTGATTGCACGCAAAAGCTGCCAAATTTATATATTTAAAGCCATCGACTGAAAAAGAGACATTTTGATGAAAATGCCCTTCAATAAAAAAGTCACAAACAAATCTGCCACTAAGACGCTTTGTTATAAATTCACGAAAACCACTAAATTTATTGCAGTCATCTTTTTTTCCCAGATGCTCTTCCACATTTTTTAAAATTGCATGATTAGATACTATATCAATATATTTTAGAATAAAAAGTATAAAAGGATTGCGTATAAACGCAGTGTATGCCTTATAAAAGCTCGCTCCATCAAAATCTCCGTGTGCCAAATAGAGTGTTTTGTCTTGTAGCATTGCTTTTACAGGTTG
>Ga0256829_1003342_pt1 | contig 11190 bp, 11 predicted proteins | sample 131447metaG_FD_185979 | JGI IMG/M metagenome (GOLD analysis project Ga0256829, IMG submission 185979) | Hydrothermal vent microbial communities from Lau Basin, Pacific Ocean - 131-447 | ecosystem: Environmental > Aquatic > Marine > Hydrothermal vents | place: Pacific Ocean: Lau Basin | collected... | reverse complement strand
TGGGATGGAAGTAGAAGATTTAGAGTGTATCAACACCTCTTTTCCAAACTTTTTTTCCCTTTTAGAACAAATTACAGCTGTGGAGAGAATATGAAAATAGAACTTGCTGAAAATTATGGTTTTTGCTTTGGAGTAAAACGAGCAATTAAAATAGCGGAAGAGAATCAAAATGCAGCGACATATGGCCCTCTTATTCATAACTCTAAAGAGATAGCAAGACTCGATAAAGATTTTAAAGTAGGTCTTATTGATGATTTTCAATCTTTTAAAAAAGGTGAAAAAGCGATTGTTCGTACACATGGCATCGTCAAATCAGAACTTGCACAACTCAAAGAAAATGGTGTCAATGTTGTTGATGCAACTTGCCCCTATGTAACAAAACCACAAGAGATAGCCCAAGAGATGAGTGAGGCAGGGTATGATGTTTTAATCTTTGGTGATGAAAGTCATCCAGAGATTAAAGGTGTGAAATCCTATGCAACACATGGAGCACAAGTTGTAACGAATATATTTGATTTAATTGATTTAAAATTGAAAGAAAAAATCGCGCTTATTGCACAAACTACAAGAAAAGTAGAAGACTATATGGAAGTGGCAAACTATCTTATTCCTCGACATAAAGAAGTAAGAGTGTTTAATACAATATGTAATGCAACATTTGAAAATCAAGAAGCTGTTGCAAAACTTGCAAAAAGAGCAGATGTAATGATTATTATTGGTGGGAAAAATTCATCCAATACAAAACAGTTATCGAGTATCTCTCATGATTATTGTGCAAATTCTCATCACATTGAAGATGAAAATGATTTGGATGTACAATGGTTTAAAAATAAAAAACTTTGTGGTGTATCTGCGGGTGCTTCTACACCAGATTGGATTATAGAAAAAGTTCTTGAAGCAATTAAAAATTGTAAAAATTAGGACAAATTCTTCATAAGTTACAAGAAATCCTCAATTTTAATTAGAATATAATGATTATTTAGATAAAATCACGACAATTTTTATGTAACAAGAGGATAGGTAATGGCGTTCGATAACGAATCATTTGAAGAAGAAGAAAATTTTGCAGAGATGTTTGCTGCTAGTGAAAAGAAACAAGAAACAAGCCGTATAGTAGAGGGTGAAGTTGTTGAAATTCAAGCGGATGAAGACAGAGCATTAGTGGGTGTTGGCGATAAGCTAGAAGGTATTTTAAGTTTAAACGAAATTCGTGGTGAAGATGGCGAATTAAAGTTTAATACTGGCGATAAAATAAATGTAATGGTGACTGGATACTATAATGAGCGTCCAAAGATTTCTTACAAAAAAGTTTTAGAGCAACAAAAGACTATTGACTTTATAGCTGCTAACAAAGATGATTTTGAAGATTTAGTTGTTGAAGGTGTCATTACGAAGAAAAATCGTGGTGGTTATGTAGTAGAAGTGGATGATGTTTCTTTCTTTATGCCACGTTCATTAGCTGCGTTTAAAGAGAGTGATGAAGTTGTTGGTCGTAAAATAAAAGCACAAGTTGTTAAAATAGACGAAGAAGAGAACTCAATTATTCTTTCACGTCGTAAGCTTTTTAATGAAGAACGTAAGAAGAAAAAAGAGATTATTGATCAATTGATGGCTGAAGATGTTATCGTTGAGGGAACAATCAAAAAGATTACTTCTTATGGTATGTTTGTTGATGTAGGTGGTGTTGATGGACTTGTTCATTATAATGAAATCTCTTACAAAGGTCCAGTAAACCCTTCAAAACTTTATAAAGAGGGTGATATTGTCACTGTAAAAGCAATCTCTTATGATAAAGATAAGCGTCATCTTTCTCTTTCTATTAAAGCGGTACTTCCAGATCCATGGGCTGAAGTAGAATCAGAACTAGATGAAGGCGATACAATTACTGTAACTGTTTCAAATATTGAAGCATATGGTGTATTTGTTGATCTTGGAAATGACATTGAAGGTTTCTTACATATTTCTGAAATTAGTTGGAACAAAAATGTTAAGAACCCTAATGATTACTTAGAAGTTGGTCAAGAAATTGATGTAGAAGTGATAGAAATTAATTCTAAAACACATAAACTTCGTGTGTCACTCAAAAAACTTTTACCAAAACCATTTGATGAATTTATGAAAAACTACAGAGAAGGCAATGTTGTGACTGGAACTGTTACATCATTAACTGATTTTGGTGCATTTGTTCGTATTGATGGCGTGGAAGGTCTTTTACATAATCAAGATATCTCTTGGGATAAAAATACAAAAGCAAGAGATGTTTTAAAATCAGGGGATGAAGTTGAAGTAAAAATCGCTAAAATTAACTCTGAAGATCAAAAAATATCTTTAAATAGAAAAACTCTTTTAGAGTCTCCTATTGATAAGTTTGCAACGACTCATAACAATAACTCAATTGTACATGGAACAATCCGTGACATTAAAGATTTTGGTGTATTTGTTTCACTTGAAGATGGTGTTGATGCCTTGATTCGTGATGAAGATTTAACTCCTTTAGTAAAAGAAGAGTTAGAAGCAGGGCAGGAAATAGAAGCTGCAATCGCTGTGATTGATACAAAAAGAGATAGAATTAGACTCTCTGTAAAGAAATTAGATTATATTAAAAACCAAGCAATGCTTGCAGAAATTAACGATAATGAATCACACTCTTTAGGTGATTTAATTAAAGATAAATTAAAATAAGCATGATTTAAAATGCAAAAGATTATAAAGTGGTTCGCTCCTCTTCTCGCCTTAGGAGTAGCCACTTTTTTACTCTTTTTTTTAATATCGATTAATAAATATGATGAGCATGAAAATCTAGAGCCATTCGTTTTAGATACAAATGTGACTCAAAAGAAATCTCAAAAGATTTGGTTAGACCATTTTTCCAAAACGGAGAAATTAGGATACTCATTTCCTGTCAATGAAGTGTATGTAAAAGTAGACTTAGATGAAAAAATAACTAAAACCATTACATATCGACTATCAGCTGCTGTTTTAGACCCTTATCAAATATTTTGTTTAAAAGAAGAACTCAAACAATATAAATTGAAATATTATCTTCAGCAAGATAAACGAAAAATGGAATTACTTATTTATTCACAAGATGTAAATAAATTAAATAAACTTGTAAAAGTACTAAAAAATTATCAAATTTCGGCAATTGTGAAGCCGTACAAAGAGGAATAGTAAATGCAAAAATATACAGTAGTAGTTTGTGACCATATCCATCAAACTGGTCTTGATATGTTAGAAAATGATGAAAACATTAACTTTATTATGGCAGCAGATGAGCCAAAAGAGAAGTTGAAAAAAGAGATTCTTCCTCAAGCACATGTAGCAATTACGAGAAGTTCTACAGATGTAGATGCTCTATTTTTAGAAAATGCTACGAACTTAAAAGCGGTTGTCCGTGCTGGTGTTGGTGTTGATAATGTGGATATTGACGGGTGTTCAAAACAAGGGATTATTGTTATGAATGTGCCAACTGCAAACACAATCGCTGCAGTTGAGCTTACAATGGCACATATGCTTTCATGTATGCGTATGTTTCCATACTCTCATGATCATTTAAAAAATCAACGTATTTGGAAACGTGAAAAATGGTACGGGCATGAACTCAGTGGTAAAAAACTAGGTGTTATAGGATTTGGTAACATTGGTTCTCGTGTTGCAAAACGTGCTGCTGCATTTGAGATGGATATTGTAGCGTATGACCCATACATTCACCCATCAAAAGTAACTGATTTAGATATGACATATACAAAAGATTTCGCAGACATCTTAGCATGTGATGTGATTACAATCCATACACCAAAAAATAAAGAGACAATCGGAATTATTGGTAAAGATGAAATAGCACAAATGAAAGATGGTGTTGTTTTAGTGAACTGTGCTCGTGGTGATTTGTATAATGAAGATGCTTTGTATGATGGACTCAAATCTGGCAAAATTCGTTTTGCAGGTATTGATGTATTTGGAAAAGAACCTGCAATTGACAACAAACTTTTGGATTTAGATAATATTGTAGTCTCTCCTCACTTAGGTGCAAATACATATGAATCTCAATACAACATTGGTACACAAGCAGCACAAAACGCAATTGCTGCAGCAAAAGGGATGTCTTATCCTCATGCAATGAATTTACCAATTGATGAGTCTCAAATACCTGCATTTGTAAAACCATTTTTAGAGATGGGACAAACGATAGGTTTCCTTGCTTCACAAGTAAACAAATCACAAATCGTAGGTATCAAGGTCAGTGGTCATGGTGATATAGCAGAGTATGTAGAGTCTCTTTCTACGTTTGTGGCTGTGGGTGCGATGCGTGAGACAAGTGGTGATACAATCAACTATGTAAACGCAGAGTTTGTTGCAAAAGAGAAGGGTATTAAGATTGAAACAGAAGCCTTGAAAGATTCGGCTGTGTATAAAAATTTAATTACTATTAAACTCACAACTGCAGAGGGAATAACAACTATTTCAGGAACTATCTTCGATGATAATGTGCAAAGAATTGTGAGCATTGATGGTTTTGAAATAGAGTTTGCATTAAAAGGAAATATGGTTTTATTTAAAAATTCAGATGTTCCTGGTGTGATTGGAAGCATTGGTTCGACATTGGCAAATAACAGTGTAAATATCGCTGATTTTTCACTTGCACGAAACAAAGATGCAGAAGCATTAGCTGTGATTTTAGTTGATAATGCTGTAAATGATGATACCTTAAAAGAACTTTCAAATCTTGATGCTTGTTTAAGTGTTCATTACGCAAGTTTATAATTTATAAAATAATAGTATGCAAAAGCTGATTTTTGTTTTTTTCTTAACAATTGTATCTGTTTTTGCTGGTGTTGTAAAAAATGACCTACAGTATGAAACATCTCCTTATCTCAAGCAACATGAGACAAATCCAGTTCATTGGATGCCATGGGGAAAAAAAGCTTTTGCTAAAGCAAAACGTGAGCATAAACCACTCTACCTCTCTATAGGGTATTCTACTTGCTATTGGTGTCATGTGATGGCAGAAGAGTCATTCATAAATCCTCAAATAGCACAACTCCTCAATAAGTATTTTATCTCTGTGAAAGTTGATATAGAAGAGTTGCCACAGGTAGATGCATATTATCAAAATATTTACAAAAAAGCATATCATCACTCTGCAGGATGGCCTTTGAATGTTTTTGTAGATACAAACAAAGAGCCTTTCTTTATCTCTAGTTATTTACCACCAAAAAGAGAACCGTTTTCAGAAGGACTTGATACACTTGTTCCTCGTTATGGCAAACTCTATCAAACAAATGCCTCTGCCATTACTCAAGAAATAAAAAAACTGAAAATTTTTAATGAAGAGACAAAAAAGTCCGAATTGACTATTACACTCGATATGTTGTCTCACTCTCTAAAAGAGCAGTATAATCAAGATAATCCAGGTTTTGGTACTACTAAACAGTTTCCCCAAGCCGCAAAACTCTCTTTGATGATGGACTTGGGATTTTTACAAAATGATACACAGCTTGTAGAAGACTCCTATGCTGTTTTAGATATGATGGCACTCAGAGGTTTATATGATCATATTGAGGGAGGTTTTTTTCGCTATGCCTCTGATAGTGCATGGGAAATTGCACATTTTGAAAAAATGCTTTATAATCAAGCAGAGTTACTGCCTCTATATACAAGAGCATATCTCAAGATTAAAAAACCCTTGTACAAAAAAGTGATTTTAGAAACCGTTGCAATGCTAGAAGATAGATTTGAAACAGATGATTTATACTATAGTGCGAGTGATACAGGGGAACACCATAAAGAGGGTGAATACTTTATTTTTACACAAAAGCAAGTGGAAGATGCCATTGCAAAAAATCCCTATCCAGAAGTGATTGAAGACTCTTTAGAGTTTGTAACAGCGGGAAACTTTCATTCCAAAGTGCATATTAATTTTTATACCCAACAAAGACCAAAAGGGTTTAAAGAGTTTCGAGCAGAATTACTCAAAATTCGCAAACAAAAGAAATACCCTTTTATAGATAAAAAAATTAATACAGCCTGGAATGCAATGATGATAGAAGCACTCTATAAGGTATCCCTAGTTGATAAAACATTACAAGTAAAAGCAGAGAAACATCTCAAAGCATTAAAAGATTTAATGTTTGATAGGGGTGAGTTATATCATCAGACTATTATGGGTGTCAAAGCAAAACAAAAAGCAATTTTAGAAGACTATAGTTATTTCATAGCCGCGCTCATAGCAGGGTATGAAGTAGATTATAACAAAGACAAACTCCATTTTGCAAACTATTTGCTTGCACGTGCAAAAGAGAAGTTTTATAAGAGTGGTGTGTGGTATTTGTCTGATGATGGGATGCATGTAGAGGCACAATTAAATGACAAGTATTACACTTCACCTCTTTCTAAAATGCTACAAAATATCATTAAACTTGCTTCTTTAGAAGGGTCATTTAAGTATGAAAAATTAGCTTTGGAATCATTAAAACATATTAAACCAAGATTAAAAAAAGAGTTGAGTAATATACCTGCTGCAGCTACTGCGTTTATGATGCAAAAGTTAGGTTTTGTGACACTTAAAAGTAATCAAGAAAATTTACATAAAAATGCCATAAAGATTAAAAATATAAATTATCCCTATATTTTGACAAAAAAGATAGAGGATAGTGATTACCTGAGTTGTAACATGCGAAGATGCTTTTCAAAAGAGAAAGAGTTTGCCTCAGTTCTCAAAGCAATACAATGCAATCAATTGGAAGAATAAGGTGTCAAACGCAAGTTGTCCACTAAATTTTAAAAGAGTAGATGACAACATCTCTCGAATAAATGCACTCATTATTTCATTGCTTGTACTTGTATATCTTTATACAGCATTTGTGCCAATTGTATTTCTTATTATTTTAGATTTAAGTATAAAACTTTTTTTTGAAAAACGAATATCACCTTTTACTTTTTTGAGTCAGTGGATAAAAAAGAGACTGCATTTGAAAGATGTATTTGTAGATGGAGGGGCAAAAAGGCTTGCAGGTTTTTTTGGACTTTTTTTGATGCTACTTCTTTTTGGAACACACTTTTTACATTCATGGAGTATCTCACTTGTTGTAGCCGCAGTATATCTTTTATGCTCATTTTTAGATATTTTGTTTGGTTTTTGTATAGGGTGTAAAATCTACTTTTTAATTAAAACACTCTATCCAAATTTTATGAGATGATACTTCGTATCATAATTGCATAGTGTAAAACAAACAGATTTACAAAAAAGATAAATAAAGAGGAACCTCGAGAGATAAAATTTTCAATATTACTTCTCTCTCTATTGTTCGTTCTAAACGCAACAAAAAAGTGGATAGCGGTTGCAATGACAAGGGATAAGACGAGCCAAAGTTTATTGCGTAGAAGCACTACAACCTGACTTGTGTCATCGCTAAAAACTAAGTCATAGAGACCATCATTCGTAATCATTAAAATACCAGTAGTGAGTAAAATCATAAGAGATACGAGCTCAAAATATCCAAATATTGGACCTACATGTGGGTAAACTTCTTTTTGTTTTTCTTTATCAGTCAATGTAATACCAAGGACAAACATAAAGATAGAGCCACCTATCCAAGCAATCGCAGCAAATAAATGAAAATGTATAAAATAATCCAAGTCTATCCCTGATTTTAAGTGCCATGATAGTAGTATAATTATGCTTATGTATTGTATAATTTCAAAAAGGCTTCATTATAACTATGCAATTTGTCGTAGATTCATTAAGAAAACGTGGAAAAATATATAAAAAAATGCAAGAGGTGGCTCCAAAAGAGCTTGGCATTCGCAATAAAATAAAAATTTATTCTGCAACTGACACTCATAATAAATTTTGGGCAATTTTTGCCGTGAGTCAAAAGAGTCGCATTTTAATGAAAGATGTCTATAAGTTTGAAGAAATATTTGAAAAACTTGTCCTTTTGAGTGAAAAAACATTCTCTCATAAAATTATATTTATAGATGCACCACTCTGTTCTAAAGCAGAGGCCGCGTTTAAAGAAGTGGGTTGGAAAACAGAGTGAAATTACTTCTTTGTGATATTGGAAACACTTCGTATCATATTCTTGATTATTGTGTTGCTTATAAAAGAGAAGTGGGCATTTTTAATCCTGCGAGCATTACAGAAAAAATTTACTATATAAGTGTGAATGGTGCAGTGAGTGAGAGAGTTGCAACACTCGAAAATTGGGTAGATGTAGCACAATATGTAGATATGTCCAAGTACTATGAAACAATGGGTATTGATAGAATTTGTGCTGTAGAAGCGGTGCGAAGTGCTGTCATTGTAGATGCGGGGAGTGCAATTACTGTGGATGTTGTGCGAGATGAGAAGTTTGAGGGTGGTTTTATCTTCCCCGGTGTTGAGGCAATGGAGCAAACTTATAAAAATATTTCTCCTGCACTTGATTATTCATTTAACTTTGACCTAGACTTAGATATAATGCCGAAAAATTCACAAGATGCTATAAGTTATGGATTTTTAAAGACACTTTACTCTGAGGTGATGTCCCATAACTTGCCTGTTATTCTTACAGGTGGCAATGCAGTAGAATTACAAAAAGTATTTAAAAATGCCACAGTTGATGAAAAACTCATTTTTGATGGTATGAAACAGATAATTAAAAAGGCTCAATTATGCTAACAGTTGCACTTCCAAAAGGTCGTATCGCAAAAGAGACACTCGAAATTTTTGAAACTATTTTTGGTGATAGTTTTCAATTTGATGATAGAAAACTGATTTTGGAAACACCCAACTTTCGGTTTTTACTCGTTCGTAACCAAGATGTAGCGACCTATGTATACCATCAAGCAGCAGATATTGGTGTCGTTGGACTCGATACTTTAGAAGAACAGGGGCTTGACGTTGTGCGTTTACTTGATTTGCACCGTGGTGTATGTAAAGTAGCCATTGGAATGCGTAAGGGCGAAAAACTCGACCTCACAAAACCAGAACTCAAAGTAGCTTCAAAAATGGTAAACATTACAAAACGCTACTTTGAAGAGCGTGCGGTGAGTGTTGAGATTATTAAGCTTTATGGTTCTATAGAACTTGCACCGCTTATAGGACTTGCAGATATGATTGTCGATATTGTTGAAACGGGAACAACTATGAAACAGAATGGTTTAGAAGTTGTTGAAGATATTATGACAAGTTCAACTTATCTTATTGCCAACAAAAACAGCTATATTGCGAAAAAAGATGCAGTATTAGACATTTATGAAAAAATTAATGCCGTTATAAAAGCAGAGAATCAATAAACAATGACAAACTTAGACCTCTATGCAAAAGCAGAACATCTTCTTGGTATAGAAGAAGCGACAGAAGCATTGTATGACCTCTATCGTTCAGAGTTAGAAGAGTATAAGGCTCAAACACTCTTAGATGTTGGTTGTGGTCGTGGTGGTTTTATAGAGCGTATGCAGAGTGATGGGGTAACTTGTAAGGGAATTGATTTAAGCCAAGTTATGGTTGATGCTTGTAGAGAAAAAAAACTTAATGCAGAGTGTATAGATATCGCCCAAGAGAGTGGTACATACGATGCCATTGTAAGCATTTTTGATGTCTTAAACTTTATGGATAAAGAGCAACTGACACAATTTTTAGATGCTATAGCGGAGCGACTGAGTGAAGAGGGCATTTTTATAGCAGATGTTAACACCTTATATGGTTTTTCAGATGTTGCAGAGGGAACAATGAGCAAAGATACTCAAGATGAGTTTCTCTGTGTAGATGCAGAGTTTGAGAATAATGAATTACATACAACATTGACACTTTTTGAAAAACAAGAGAATGAGCAATTTGCAAAATACCAAGATACCATTATCCAGCATTTTCACAAAATACAATTTTTTCAAAAATTAACTGGACTGAAACTGATAGAAAAACAAACTTTTTCACTGTATGATACAGAAGATAAGACACTTTTAATTTTTAAAAAACGATAAAAAATATACTTTTATAGATTGATTCTAATTCCTACAGGACAGTGATCAGAACCAGTAATATAGTCTAAAATAAAAGCATCTTCTAGATTTTCAGCTAAATCTTCACTAATAAAGAAGTAATCAATTCTCCAGCCTACATTTTTAAGTCTTGCGTTTGACCTATACGACCACCAACTATATCTATCTGCTTCATCACCATTGACATATCGGAATGTATCTATATAACCGTGTGCTAAAAGTTTGTCAATCCACTCTCTCTCAAGTGGTAAAAAACCTGATGTCTTCGAGTTTGCTTTTGGGTTTTTAAGGTCTATCTCTTTGTGTGCAGTATTGACATCTCCACAGATGATAATGCTTTTCCCCTCTTCTTTGAGTTGTTCACAATATCTTAGTAAGTCATCATAAAACTTCATTTTATAAGCAAGTCGCTCCTCATTTTTTTGTCCGTTGGGAAAGTAGATGTTAAAAAGAACGATATCCTCAAAATGAGTTTCTACAATACGACCCTCATGGAGTGTATCTATATGATGAGCATTGGATGTCAAGTCTGAAGGAAGGGTTGAAAAAGTCGCTGTGCCACTATAGCCTTTTTTTTCTGCAGAATTTACATGAAGCTCTGTATACTCTTTTTCAAAAAGGTTTTGAGGTATTTGATTCTCTTGAGCTTTTATCTCTTGAAGGCATATAATATCAGTATCTCTCTCATCTATCCACTTGAGTGCTTCTTTCGTACCAACAGCACGAATTCCATTTACATTCCAAGAAATGATTTCTATTGAGTCTGACATATTTTTCCTTCGAATTATAATAAGAGAAATAATAACACAATAAAGTTTAACGAGAGGCTTCTTTGTTTTAATGTGTTTAACAGTATCATTTCATTTTTAAAGATATAATAAATATAGGAAATTAATATGAGCATCTACAGAGAGTACGACATACGTGGTATTTATGACAAAGAGTTAAATGAAGCGAGTGTTGTTCGTATTGGGTATGCACTTGCATCAAAGATAGAAGGTGATTATGTGGCTGTGGGCTATGATGCTCGTAGTCACTCTCCGATTTTATTTGAGTATCTTGTTCGTGGATTAAATGCAGGAGGGAAAAAAGTACTTGGAATGGGGCTAGTCCCTACACCTGTGAACTACTTTACCAATTATCAAGAATGGGATGGGATTACTCCTTCTGCTTCTGTGATGATTACAGGTTCACATAATCCTAGTG
>Ga0256829_1003341_pt1 | contig 11191 bp, 10 predicted proteins | sample 131447metaG_FD_185979 | JGI IMG/M metagenome (GOLD analysis project Ga0256829, IMG submission 185979) | Hydrothermal vent microbial communities from Lau Basin, Pacific Ocean - 131-447 | ecosystem: Environmental > Aquatic > Marine > Hydrothermal vents | place: Pacific Ocean: Lau Basin | collected... | reverse complement strand
TTCTGAACCGTGAAACCAATATGAGCACTCATTCTTTTAGGAAGGTTTTTAAATTCATACCCTATGCTCAGGTTGTCCATTTTAAAGAAGGAAGCATTTTGAACAAAATAGTCACTGGAGAACTGACGTTTCACAAAATTTGTTTTGCTAAGTTGCGTAGGCATATTCTTCCAGTATCCAATCTGATACATTTGGTCGTATGAGGCTCCTGCAGCAACCAAATTATAAACGTAATTTCCAAGGCTGAGGCGGGTAGAACTGGAAACATCCCAGTTTTTGTAAGTTAGGCGAAATGATAATCCCATCAGAACAACGGGTGCAGGATTATGGTCGATATATTTATCGGCATTGTTGCCTGCTACGGCGCCTCCTTTTCCTGAGAGATCAACATATAAGCCTTCAATCGGGTTACCGTTAGCATCATAAACCTGTTTGTTTACAAAAAATGAGTGGGCTGCATATCCAACCCGGCTTACCTGGTTCATACCTGTAAATGCACTTCCGTAAAGAATACCAATAAAGCTGGGATCATTTGTAGACAAAAGTTTGGTTATCTTGTTTTGATTGTAAGAGGCATTAAAACCGATATTTAAAGTAAGGTCTTGTTTTGCAATAGCTACAGCGCTGAGGTCCAACTCAACTCCCTGGTTCTGAAGACTACCAACATTTGTATACAGGTGGTTAGAAAAGTTACTACCTGTTGGAATGGTAATGTCTTCCAACAAGTCTTTGGTAACACGAAAGTAATAATCAAAAGATCCGGTAAGTCTGCCGTTGAAGAAACCAAAGTCTAAGCCAATGTCCTGGGTGGTTGTTTGCTCCCACCTAATATTCGGATCATATGCTTCAGGACGTAATGTAGGAATATACTTTCCGTCGAAATAGTAATAAAATCCATCCTGAGAAATAGTATAATTTGCCATGTATGGATAATAAGGACCAATATCCTGTTGACCGGTAACACCCCAGCCCAAACGCAGTTTTAATTGACTGAGCCAGCTAACATCCTTCAGGAAATTTTCATCTTTGATTTTCCATGCAAAAGCAGCTGACGGGAACAATCCCCAACGATTGGCTGGTGAAAACCTCGAAGATCCGTCATCACGAAGGGTAAAGGTTAACAGATATTTTTTGTTCAGGGTGTAATTTAAACGGCCAAAGAAAGAAATAAGTTGCAGGTCGTTAATATGGGACACACTATCAGGTGTTATACTATAGGGATGTTTAGCATCTCTCAAATAGTTGTAATTCTCAAGGTGAAAATGCTGCCATGAGTAACCTGCCATTACATCAAACTTACTCTTAATAGACTTAACAACTTTTACATAATTCAAATAAAAATCAAACAGGTTGTTGGTGTTTTTAGCATTGTAGTTATCCAACTGGCCGTTTACGTAAGTGCCGAGTATATTAGGATTGGCAGTTGCAGGTTTGTTGTTATACCCATTACTTTTGGTAACATCTGTAGCCAAATTCAAATGGAAACGTAACGCTTTAAAGAATGGCAAAGTGTAATTCAGCTCAATGTTTCCAATGAAGCGATTAACAACAGATCTATTATCAACCAGCAATGCCTGTGAAAGGGGATTTGAAGTACCAAGGCTTGCGCCATAATTACTCCACTGAAAATATCCGTCAGATTTAGGATTTCCATCTTTAACCGGCTGACTGGGATCCATAGAAATTGCAGAACCAACTGCGCCGTAGTCGCCAAAATTATTGTGGGTATTCATGCCTTTTGCATTCACATTCACTTTCAAAGAATTTTTAAAGAACGTCGGATTCAGGTTAACAGAACCTGTGAAACGTTTCAGGCCTGTATTTTTAAGTATACCATTCTGATCGGAATATCCTAATGTAACCCTGTATGGAAAACTTTTATATGAACCCGAAATACCAATATTATGCGTCTGAGAAAGAGCTATCTGGTAAATTTGATCCTGCCAATTGGTGTTGTATGATCCCAAGGCTTTATAACTATTAGTTCCATAAAGATTATTGTGCTCTAAAGCAATCTGCCTTATTTGATCACCCGAATAAACATCGAGGAATTTTTGAGCAGCCGAAACTGTGGCATTGCCATCATAGGTAACTTTGAATTTTTGACCAACATGAGCTTTTTTAGTAGTGATAATGATAACACCATTAGAAGCCCTTTCACCATAAATAGCTGTTGCAGAAGCATCTTTCAAAATTGTGAATGATGCAATATCATTCGGGTTAATGAAAGACAGGATGTTTGAACTTCCCGAAACGTTACTGTTGTCAATAGGAACACCATCAACAATAATAAGCGGAGCATTTGAGGCGTTTAATGAAGAACCACCGCGAATACGGATAGTAGCTCCGGCTCCGGGTGCGCCACTGTTTTCATTAATAACAACGCCCGCACTTTTACCGATAAGCAACTGCTGTGGACTGGTAATGTCGCCTTTGTTAAAATTTTTTGACGATATCACGGCAACCGAACCGGTAGCGTCACTTTTTTTAACAGCGCCGTATCCAATAACCACCAATTCGTTGAGGTTAGAAGCAGACGGTTGTAACCTAACATTTAAAGTAGTGTTTGGTTGAACAACAATTGTTTGAGACACATAGCCCACATAAGAAAATACAAGGGTCGCTCCCGGCTTTACAGAAATAGAAAACTTTCCGTTAAGATCAGAAACCGTTCCCGTTGTGGTACCTTTCACCAGAACAGTTGCCCCGGGCAAGGGAGAACCGTTGGTTGCATCCACAATGGTACCCCGAACTATTCCGGTCTGGGCCATCGCTGTTGATACACCCCATACAAGCAGGATTATCAACATAACAGTACTTGTAAAAATTTTTTTTAGCATAACATGTTTTTTTAAATTAAAACTTTTTTTGTTTTTAAATTTAAATATCTGGTTGTTGATTTTTTTCGCAACAACTTCGATGAAAGCTGTTGTCTGTTTCTTTTAACTACAGTTCGTTTTGCTGTTAAACAATAATCAACACGATTTTTAACAAAACTACATGTTTTTTGTTTAGAATTGTTAATATTTTTTAATGTTCGTTAACATTAGCATTAATGGTAATTGGTGATGCATTGATAACCAAGTTGATACAAATAGCCAATTTTTAGTTTGCCTTCCCTTTATATTGATTGAAAATTTATTTGCAAACGATTGAAATAAGGTATTGTAAGACCTGCATATTTTCTTGCCTTAAAAAATAAGAATTCCTTTGCAGTAAAGAGATACAAGAGTGGAAATTTTAGTTTTGAAGAGAGAAAACTTCATGGGGTTCTCCCTGTTTTTAGGCAAAGGTCACAAGACAATAAAGAAAAAAACCGGCTGCGAATGTTTACTTTTGCAGACAAAGAAATATGGAACAACAATCAAAACAACACTGGCTTTCCTGGCTGATCCTTTTTGGCCTCATGCTAACTTGGGGCAGCTCTTTCATTCTCATGAAGCTTGCTCTTATCTCTTTTACCGGCACAGAAGTAGGTCTGCTGCGTGTGACCATCACTTTTCTTTTTTTATTGCCTTTCGCTTTCAAATACATTAAAAATATTGATAAAAAATATTTCTGGCCTTTGCTTATTTCCGGAATTGTTGGCAGTGTCATTCCGGCACTTTTATTTGCCATTGCCGAAACCCGTATTGAAAGCGGACTGGCAGGAACCCTGAATTCGCTTACTCCTTTGTTTACTTTACTCATAGGCCTGGCTTTTTATGGGTTCAAGACCAGATGGGTAAACGTGTTAGGAGTCGTTGTCGGTTTAGCCGGTGCCGTTGGATTAATTCTTGCCAGTTCCAACGGACATTTGGATGGAGATATTTGGTATTCTTTCCTTGTTGTCATCGCTTCGGTTTGTTATGCCATCAATGTTAATTTGATAAAAAAATTTTTTAAAGGAATTGATTCCCTGCAAATCACGGTCATGACCTTTTTTTACATAGGAATCCCAACCTTATTGTACGTGCTGCTTTTCACACGTGTACCCCATATGCTTTGGACCCGGTCACAACCATGGAAAGCAATGGGTTATCTGTCTATTTTATCAGTTGTGGGTACCGGTTTGGCGCTGATTGCTTTTAATAAACTGATAAAACTAAGCAGTCCGGTTTTTGCCTCTTCCGTCACTTATGTTGTTCCTGTTGTAGCTATCATGTGGGGAGTTTTGGATGGAGAAAGGTTTACCCCCGCTTACTTTTTCTGGATGGTCCTTATTTTAGCAGGGGTATTTTTGGTGAATGCAAGGCCCCGCTTAAAATTTAAACCAAATAAGGAAAACAATCTTACAAAAAATAAGTAACAAAAAGTTGTTAATTAGATTTTTTTAGTATTTTTGCACCTCCAATTTTGACAGTAAAAAAACACAAATCAGAATGTACGCAATTGTTAATATAGCCGGAGAGCAGTTTAAGATTGAACAAGGTCAGGAGATCTTTGTCAACCGACTTGAAGGAGAAGAAGGTGCCCCTGTTGAATTCGACCAGGTTCTATTAGTAGACAATGAAGGCAAAGTAAATGTAGGCACCCCCCATGTGGAAGGAGCAAAAGTAAACGGTAAAATCCTATCCCATGTTCGGGCAGACAAGGTTAAAGTCTTCAAGAAAAAAAGAAGAAAAGGTTATCAGAAAGAGTCCGGACACCGTCAGGATTTGAGTAAGGTTTTGATTGAAAAAATTACTTTTTAACGCAAAAAACTTAAAAAATGGCTCATAAAAAAGGAATGGGGAGTTCCCATAACGGACGCGAATCGGAAAGTAAAAGATTAGGTGTAAAAATTTACGGCGGTCAAATCGTCAATGCCGGGAACATCATTGTCCGTCAAAGAGGAACCGTTCATCATCCCGGTTTAAACGTGGGAATGGGAAAAGATCATACACTATTTGCTTTGAAAGACGGTGTTGTGGAATTCCGTAAACGGAAAAACAACCGCTCTTATGTCAGCGTTATTCCCCCGATGGAAGAAAAATAAAATTAGTGGATATTTAAAAAAAGCCCGGTTTCTTCCGGGCTTTTTTTATAACTTAAACCGGGGAAAAGTAAAAAGGGAATCTTCCCGTTTCACGAGTTTGATTATTTTTGCATGAAACAGATCACATGAAGACAAAAGAAGAAATTGTTATGAACTGGTTGCCGCGTTATACCGGCATGCCTTTGGAAGGATTTGGAAAATATATTTTACTGACCAATTTTACCCAGTACCTTGAACTGTTTGCCCAATGGTATCATGTGGATATTCACGATCGTACCAAACCAATGATGGCAGTAACTTCAGGCGATATTACCATGATTAATTTTGGTATTGGCAGCCCCAATGCCGCCACCATCATGGACCTGCTCACGGCCATTGATCCCAAAGCAGTACTGTTTCTCGGTAAATGCGGAGGCCTGAAAAAGAAAAACCAGGTTGGCGATTTGATTTTGCCCATTGCGGCTATCCGGGGAGAAGGGACTTCTAACGATTATCTGCCTGCCAAAGTACCGGCACTTCCGGCCTTTAGTTTACAAAAAGCCATTTCAACCACAATTCGTGATTTTTCACGTGACTATTGGACAGGAACGGTATTTACCACCAACCGCCGTGTTTGGGAACATGACCAGAAATTCAAAAAACTTCTGCGAAAAACCCGAAGTATGGCTATTGACATGGAAACAGCCACCATTTTTACGGCAGGTTTTGCCAATAAAATTCCTACGGGAGCCCTGCTGCTTGTAACTGACCAACCCATGATTCCCGAGGGTATTAAAACATCTGAAAGTGACCGAAAAGTAAACGAACAATTTGTGGAAACGCATGTGAAAATAGGAATTAAATCATTGGAACAATTGATCAACAAAGGCCTTACCGTCAAACATCTTAGATTTTAACCCCATTGAAAGCAATTGAGATTTTTGATGCTTTAAAAAAGAAAATTTATAGTCCTGTTTATTTTTTTTACGGGGAAGAACCGTTTTATATTGATGAATTAACTGATTTTATTGAGAAAAATGCACTGGATGAACCTTCCCGGGAATTTAATCAAACCATAGTTTACGGTCTGGATGTTACGGCGCAGGACATATCCGATCTGGCCCGCCGTTTTCCCATGATGGGTAATTACCAGGTCATTATTGTCAAAGAAGCCCAAAATATTCAAAATTTGGATCCCCTGCTGGATTATTTTGAAAACCCACTGGAATCTACTATCCTGGTTATCAACTATAAATACAAAAGATTAGACAAGCGTAAAACGCTGTATAAACGATTGAGCCAGTCGAAAAAAGTGGTGCTTTTCGAGTCGACCAGGATTTATGACAACAAAATTCCCGATTGGATTTCAGAACGGGTTCACATGCTGGGTTATACCATTACTCCAAAATCGGTAATTATGCTTGCCGAATTTTTGGGTACCAATCTTTCACGCATCGACAACGAACTGCGTAAACTGATTATTAACCTCCAACCCGGAGAGGCTATTACCGAAGATATTGTTGAACAAAACATAGGTGTCAGCAAAGATTATAATGTTTTCGAGCTCAGAAATGCTTTAGGCAAACGGGATCTCTATCATGCATTGCGCATTGTCCAATACTTTGAATTTAACCCGAAACAGAACCCGTTACAGATGATTAATGTTCTGCTGTTCAACTATTTTATGAATGTGTTGTTGTATCATCAATTAAAAAACGAAAACAACAACACAATTGCGGCAAAGCTGGGCATTTCTCCTTTTTTTGTAAAAGATTTTCGTACAGCAGCCCAAAATTACAGTCCGGCAAAACTCAAAAAAATTATTTCGGGACTTCGTCAGCTTGATTTAAAAAGCAAGGGAATTGGCGTGACAGACGCCAACTCATACGGACCGTTGAAAGAATGGATCTTCAGCGTTGTTTCCTGAAAAAATTTTCAATTATTAAAAATACCCTTTATTATATCAGCATATTTTTGATGAATATAAGCGCGTTTCAGTTTCAGGTTGGCTGTTATTTCTCCCGTATCAATGGTCCACTCGTGATTGAGCAATTCAAATTTTTTAATTTTTTCGGTATCTCCAAAATTTTTGTTGTACTCTTTAACTTCCCTTTTAAAACGGGCAATGATCTCGGGTTGTTTAATAATAGTTTCGTTTTCCCCGAAAGGGATTTCTTTTTCGTGGCACCAGTTTTTCAGGTATTCAAAATCGGGGACGATGAGTGCAGCAGCAAATTTCTGGTTCTCACCAATAACAATGATCTGGTCGATAAATGGTGATTCTTTAAACTTATTTTCAATCAGTTGGGGAGAAATATATTTTCCCATGGAAGTTTTAAAAATTTCTTTCACACGTCCGGTAATTCTCAATAAACCATTTTCATCAACAGTACCACGGTCACCGGTATGCATCCAGCCATCAACAACCGTTTCTTTGGTAAGTTCCGGGTTTTTATAATAACCAGCCATGACACTGTCGCCTTTTACAAGTATTTCTCCCCGTTCCGAAATTTTAACCTGCAAGTTTTTCAACGGTACACCCACTGTGCCCACTTTGCTTTCTCCCGGATTAAAAGTATTGACAGCAATTACCGGAGAGGTTTCGGTCATACCGTATCCTTCAAGTAACGGGATACCGGCTGTGTTGAATACTTTTACCAACCGCGGTTGGATGGCAGCGCCCCCCGAAACAACAGCACGCATATTTCCTCCCAGTGCTTCCCGCCATTTTACATAAATCAACTTGTCAAAAAATTTTCGTTTGGCATGAAAAACCGGATTTTTAATACCATATTCGAATTGGTCACCCAAAGCTACTGCCTGAAAAAACAACCACCGGGGAACCGGCTTTAGATTTCTTCCTTTGGCAAGTATCTTATCATAAACCTTTTCAAGTAACCGGGGAACAGTAGTAAGAATGTGCGGTTTTATTTCCTGTATGTTCTGAGCAATGGTTGCCATGTTCTCAGCATAATAAATGGATACGCCAAGATAAAGCAGGATGTAAACATTAGTCCTTTCATAAACATGGCAGAGGGGCAGGTAACTCACTGCACGACAGGTTTCGTCAACCGGAAAAATATGGAATAAATGCATGACATTGCTCAAAATATTTTTGTGCGTAAGCATAACACCTTTGGGATCACCGGTGGTTCCGGAAGTATAAATAATTGTGGCAATATCATTTGGTGTAATACTGTTTTTTATTTCTTCCAGCTTTTCAGGTGCTGAATTTTGTTTTCCATACTCAATAAGTTCCTGCAAGTGGGGAACTTCATCAAAATGTTTGAAAGTGTAAACCCCTTTTACAGTATGGATATCGGGAACGATATGTTTAATTTTCCGAAAAAGATCCCATCCGGAAACAAAAATGTACTTTACTTCCGAATGTTTTAAGATAAATCGGTAATCACTCTCACTAATAGTAGGATAAATGGGAACATGAATGGCCCCAATCTGCAGAATGGCCATGTCTATAATATTCCATTCAGGCCTGTTAGGAGAAATAGTCGCTATTTTATCTCCTTTTTTTACGCCCAGTTTTAACAAACCGTAGCTGATATTATCAGCCAGTTCACGGATGGTTTTAATATCGTACTTTACCCATCTTCCATTTTCTTTTCCTGCCAGCACATCCTCTTTTGGCTTAAAAGAAGTTTCGTAATAAGGAAGAATATCGAAAAGACGTTTAATCTCCATGCCTTTGGTTTTTGGTTAGATTATTTTGAGTCCGTCACAACAAAACTATTCTTTATTTAAAATGGTTGCACTGGCCTGTGCCGTCGGCATGATTACCATATCATTAATATTGACATGAGAAGGAAGCGTGGTGGAAAAGTAAGTTACTTCGGCAATATCTTCAGGATGCAAGGGCTCGTAACCCTTGTAAACATTGTCTGCTTTTTCTTCGTCGCCTTTAAAACGGATTACTGAAAATTCGGTTTTTACTGCACCAGGTGCAACCTGGGTAACTTTAATATTGTGTTTTACCGTATCTATACGAATACCTTTGGTGAGGGCATCAACAGCATGTTTTGTGGCACAATAAACATTCCCAAAAGGGTAAACTTCTTTTCCTGCTATGGAACCGATATTGATAATGTGGCCTGCATTCCGGTTTATCATACCTGGCAGAACAGCACGGGTTACGTACAACAAACCTTTTATGTTGGTATCTATCATCCGTTCCCAGTCATCAATTTCACCATCCTGAATAGAGTTTAACCCCACGGCAAGGCCAGCATTGTTAATTAATATTCCGATTTCACTCCACTCTTCCGGTAAATTGTAAATGGCTTTTTGTACAGCGCGGTTGTCTCTTACATCAAAGTTAAGCGTCAGTACCTTAACCGAATACTCACGTACAAGTTTTGTTGAAATGCTGTTTAACCTGTCAGCCCGCCTTCCGGTAATAATCAGGGGATGACCGTGTTCTGCAAATACATTGGCGCAAGCAAGCCCGATTCCACTGGTAGCACCTGTAATCAGAACAATTTCTTTTCTGTTTTTCATAGAGGGAACTTTTTCCAAAAAGCGCACAAAGATATAAAAAATATGAAACTGACTTTTGCCTGTTAAAATTCGGATTTTTCTTTAGGTATGCCATGTATTCCCCCAGGAAAAACAATATTCTGTTTTTTTAATGGTTAAAAGGTTAGAATTTCTGCCGTTTTTTCCCATTCATTTATATCTTTTTAAGAAAATTGGGAGTGGAACAAAGGATAAAAAAACAAAAAATCCCGGTTTTCACCGGGACTTTTTGAATGGACAATTACAGCTTATCTCTCTGCAAACCGCAACAAAACTTTATCATCGATTTGCGAGTGATGTGTTCCGGGATCTCCACCCCGAATTCACACTGTAAATATCAACCAAAAAAAAGGGAATTTTACACATTCCTCAAAAAGACTACGTGTTTTTATTAGTATATCTTCGGCCTTTATTGGTTTATAGTCATTTAAAACGTTTGCACTACACTTCCCCATCTAAGGGTTTCCCTTAGAAAAGTTTCAAAAATTGAATAAAAAGGGATAATTTTTGTCTGATTTAAGGCTAAAATGGCCGGAGATTTTTCTGTAAATTAAAGAAAAGATGTTCTCAACAGGTACCCCTTTCGATGAGTTGTGTCTTAATTTGGAGGTGCTCGGGTGTATAATCAAAAGAATTCTGCTCGATACGTTTTAACAATAATTTGGTAGCTTTTTTCCCCATTTCAAAACCAAACTGATCAACGGTTGTCAATTCAGGGTCACAAATGGAAGAGCTCAGGCTATTCTCAAATCCGACTATTTTCAGCTCTTCGGGAATAGAAATACCCAGTTTGCGGGCAGCTTTCATAGCACCAAGGGCTGTCATGTCGTTTACAGCAAAAAGCCCATCCGGCATGTCTTTCTTTTTAAAGATACTCCTCGAAATTTTGATAGCATCCTGATAAGTATCACACGAATATACCAAATCTTTGTTAAAAGGGATCCCGTTTTTTTCCAAAGCATCCTTGTAACCTCTTAACCGGTTTTGGCCGAGAAGAAGATGTTGCGGGGCAGAATAAATGGCTATGCGCCGGCATCCTTTCCCTAAAAGATAACTCACTGCCTGAAAAGCGCCATGGTAGTCATCAACAGAAACCGTGTCGGCATGCAGGTCTTTTTTAATACGATCAAAAAAGACCAACGGAATTTCGTTGTCGATAATTTGTTGAAAATGGGAAAAATCCCGTGTTTCTTTAGCATATGAAACCAACACACCATCTACGCGGTTCGACAAAAGCGCCTGAATGTTCAGTACCTCACGCATGTATTTATCGTTTGACTGAAACACCATGACATTATAATTGTTTTCATATGCTACTTCTTCAATACCGTTAATAATGGTAGAAAAGAAATAGTGCTGAGTTTCGGGAACCAGGAGGCCAATGGTATATGTTTTACTGTTTTTCAGGTTCAGGGCAATGCGATTTGGCTTATAACCCAGTAGCTTAGCCAATTCTTTCACTGCTTCGCGGGTCTTTATACTAATATCCGGATGGTCTTTCAGTGCCCGCGAAACCGTCGAAACTGAGAATCCCAGTTTCTCGGCAATATCTTTTATGGTAACTTGTTTTTTCATTGTTCTACAGGCTTACGAAAATACATCATTTTTTTATAGGATGAAAAAAACCTTTGCGCAAAAGATTTTTCCTGCCCCGACAATCTAATTTCATCCCCTGTAAATACAACATAAAGTGTGCCGGATTTTCAAAATCCTGAATATTTTTAG
>Ga0256829_1003340_pt1 | contig 11192 bp, 11 predicted proteins | sample 131447metaG_FD_185979 | JGI IMG/M metagenome (GOLD analysis project Ga0256829, IMG submission 185979) | Hydrothermal vent microbial communities from Lau Basin, Pacific Ocean - 131-447 | ecosystem: Environmental > Aquatic > Marine > Hydrothermal vents | place: Pacific Ocean: Lau Basin | collected... | reverse complement strand
GCATAAGAAAACACATTTACTTCTACCCTTTAAGTGGGGCATATTACCCACAGTGAAAGCTATCATAACCATTGCTTGTAAGGTTTTTAAGGGTGAACTACCCCCACTAATGTAGGGAGCTTCCTGTTTCATGGAGGAAGCTTGCCCTTCAATTACTGCTTTAGCTGTAACGAAGAGTAGAGGTTTCCTCTCCACAGGCTCTGAGGACCATTACAGCCCCGACCTATTTTTTATTCCGCAAGCGGAAATGTAATCCCTAAGGGTCATCTAAAGTTAGCCCTCCTGAAGTTCCCCTTGGGTTTACCTTTATAACTCTCTTACCAGCGCTTTCAGCCTTGTAAGAGCATTTTAAGGAATTTCCCCCAAGAGGCATCCAATATGTGCTGAGCCAATTTGTGGTTGCGAACCATGTTTCTAATTGATAAGTCTTCAACCACAATAACATCATAACTATTAACATAAAACCTGCTAAGCTTGTGCAAGAAATCGTTTCTTTGGTTTACTAGCTTTTCATAAGCCTTTGCTAACTTAACCCTTGCTTTTTCCCTGTTCTTTGAGCCTCTCTGTTTCCTTGAAAGATTTTTATTAAGAATCCTTATCTTGCTTAAAGTTCTTTTGTAAAGATGCGGATTTTCAAATTGCCTCCCATCGCTATCTGTAAGGAAGTACCTTATTCCAACATCTATTCCTATTATTTTACCATTTTTTGGTCTTGGCTCACCTTCTACCTGCACGATAGCATACCACTCCCCGCTTCTTTGTCTCTTTACAACTACCCCTTTGATTTTTCCTTCAATTTTGCGGTGCAACTTAATAGGAATGGAACCGACTTTTGAAAGTATAAGCCTCCTATCCTTAAAGTCAATTTTAAAGCCCGATTGGTTGAAATTCAGTGTTTTAAACCAACCATTGCCCTGTATCTGAGCTTACCGACTTTCTTTCCATTTTCCTTTAATTTGTGGAGGGCTTTTATATTGCTCCAAAGCTGGTAATTTACCATCTGCAAAACCTTAGAGTAAACATTGTTCAGTTCAGGTTTTTCCTCCTTTAACTTTACAATTAAGGCTTGTGTATCCTTTGGTTTCAACTTTTTTCCTTCATCCTTAGCCTTGTTTAGCTCAAACAACAAACGATTGTATAGCCACCTGCACAGCTCAAGCTGTTCGCCTAGCTTTGCTTGAACAGTTTTTGAAGGATACATGCGGAACTTATAGCTAAGCATCACCTTCGCCTTGCAATTCAATTATTAAGCTTGTATCGTATAGATTATTATTGTATAGATTATCAACCCCCTGAAACTATATATTCCAATTATATATTTTTTCGGCTATCATCTCCACGCTTACGCATGGAGACTTCCCGCCGATAAAGTTAAAAAAGCCTAAGCAGGTTCTAAGCTTATAAGCTATGAATTCGAATTTTATTCCCGGTGAAGGTAGTGGCTGAATTGACTATAGGTAATCCGAAGTTGCCAAAGTGGAGTTCCATACATAGCCACATATCAGGCCTTGGTTTAGATGATAATGGCAAGGCAAAGCCAATAGCCTCTGGGCTCGTCGGTCAAGTAGAGGCTAGGGAGGCATGCGGCGTTATTGTTGAGCTAATAAAAGAAGGTAAGCTAGGGGGAAAGGGCATACTATTTGCGGGACCTAGCGGTACTGGTAAAACGGCCTTGGCAGTTGCCATAGCTAAGGAACTAGGTGAGGACACACCCTTTGTATCAATAAATGCAAGCGAAATAATTAGTGCTGAGAATAAAACGGAGATTATGACACAGGCCTTTAGGAGGGCAATAGGTATAAGGATGAAAGAAGTAAGAAAGATTATAAGTGGTGTTGTAAGCGAGCTAAAATACATAAAGAAGTCCTCTCCTTTCCTTCCACAACCTGTTCTTGGCGGAGCTAGGCTTGCCTTAGAAACAAAATCGGACAAAAGGGAGTTCACTGTTGGACCGGAAGTTGCCTCCCAACTGCAGTCCTTCGGTATCAGAAAGGGAGACCTTATAATGATAGATGCAGAGACTGGAGAAGTTAGAAGGCTGGGAAGGGTAAAGGAAAGGAGTTCCTTTGCATTTGATATAGATACAGAGAGACAGGTAGAAATGCCTGATGGCAAGGTGCAGACCAGCAGGGAAATAGTTAGAACCTTTACATTGCACGACATAGACTTATCTATTGCAGCTCAGAGGGCAGCCTTTACCATATTTGGTTTTCTTTCCCAAGAAAGGGGTATTGATGATGAAGTTAGGAGACAAACAGACGAAATGGTAAAGAAAACCACGCAAGAGAATAAAGCCCAGCTCGTCCCTGGGATACTGTTTATTGATGATGCTCACATGCTTGATATAGAGGCATATAGTTATTTAACAAAGGCTATGGAGAGTGAATATGCCCCAATAATAATACTAGCAACTAATAGGGGGATAACAACAATTAGGGGTACCGATGAAAAAGCACCTCATGGTATGCCGAGGGACTTGCTAGATAGGTTGCTTATCATACTTACAAAGCCTTATAGCCAAGATGAGATAATGAACATAATAAAAATAAGGTCTGACGAACTCGACGTCCCTCTAACGGAAGGGGCCTTGAATCTCCTAACAAAAATAGGCTTAGAAAGGAGCTTAAGGTATGCATTACAACTGCTTGACCCTGCTAAAATCTTTTCGATGCGTAGGAACTCTATCAAGGTTGATGAGAGCGACGTAGAAAATGCATCAAAGCTTTTCTCAGATGTAAAAGAAAGCACAACGTTCTTGGAAAAATACAAGGAATTGATGATCAAGTAGCTTTTATATGTAACCAAATCTTCTTAAAAACTCACTCATGGATTCCATCAACCCTCTATCAAAGAATGGCTCTATTTTACTTGATATGCTTATTAGAGCGCCACTCTTAGTTTTGCTCTCCTTTAATGCTGTTTTCAGCCTCTCAGCTATAGAATCATTTATTCCTATACCGTAAACCGAATGCTTATTAGTTTCCCTCCTAGTTACGTTGTTTATGCCATCTAATCCTAGGCAAATAGCTGTAGCAACTATCATCATTGCTATCTTAGTGACTGGAACCCTCCTCAGATAACCCTTTATTCCGCCAGAAGCAACATAATCCATAATAGATTTGTTATCGGAGAGGAACTTTACTGCACTAACTTTTATATCTTGCTTCTTTGCTTCTTCCTTGATCCATTCGGCCCTTTCGTAGCTACTTTCACTATTGCTCTTTGCCACTATCTCGAAACCGGTATTACCTATGTAGTTTTTGTCTGGGAGGTAGAGGATGTTTTCTGCAGTTATCTCTACCTCTGCTATCAATCCATTCTCTAGTTCTTCAATCACCTCATCTTTAAGCCTTGAGGTAATTCCAATGGCCAACATACTTGGCAGTATTGCTATAACGCCTTTTCCCTTGTAATAGTTTTCTGATATAAACTCTGCTAGGTGTTCTGTTCTATCACTAATTGGAGGCTCTGGGATCCTTTCGTATTCATAGATCTCATCGAAGCTGAATGCATCAATAATTGTATTGTATATGGGAATCTCATCAATGCTCGGTTCATGGATACTTTTGACAACCAGAGATAGACCCTTTGGCTCATTAACCATTTTTCTATGGTCAAAAAGAAGGAGTTTTTTATCTATTATTCTGGATTTTAAATATAGCCTTTTCAGAAACGCTTGACACTCCCTGACGGTATTTATCAATGCTCTTCGCACCTATTCCTTGATGCTTTTTTCTTCTACCATCCTTTTCCCAGTTATAACTTGGTCTATGCTATGGATAACGCATCCAAGGGTTTCAAGCATATCCTCTACCTTTTCAAATGGTATGTCATTACCTTCAACAGTTATATTAAGGCCAGCGGTTTCTACATCCATTTCTTCAACAGTTATATTAACACCTTCAACCCCATTTATGGAGGCTATGTTTTTTGCAACATCAATAATAGAAGGACCCTTTATGGGCTTCATCACGTCCAACACAATCCTTCTAAGCGGTGCGCTCAACTTGTCTCCCAAAAATTATAACCTATGGAAGATTATTAAACTTTCTACAGCATTGCTAATTTGCTATATAGAGGTGTGAAGAGAACGGTTAGTGGTAAGGCTGCTATGAAAAGTAGCGAAAGCATAGCAAAGGAGTTATTGGAAGTTCTTGGATATAAAGTGAGCGAATTTCACAAAAAGGTAATAATAAATGGTGTAGAAGTTTCTGATGTAGACATCGTTGCTGAGAAAGATGGAAAATTATATGCCGTCGAGGTAAAGGCAGGCCCTGCAGATGTATCATCTATTAGGCAAGTTTATGTCAACTCTAAGGTATTGAAAATGATCCCAATAATAGTCTCTAGAGGTTTAGCCGATGAGAGGGCTGCAGAATTAGCCAAGGAATTGAACGTAGATATAATTTCCCTTTCTGATCAAGTATTGACTAACCTCGATGAATTATATGTAACGTTTAGGAGCGTCTTAATAGATTTCTTTAATGATGCCCTTAGGTTTTTGTCAAAGTGTAATACGCTAAGTGAAGGGGACTTAAGGATCTTATCTCATATAGCGCTGTCGGAAGATATGGAAGAGGCTGCAAGGAACTATGGAGCATCCTTAGAAGAATTTGTAGCTGAAATCTCCAATCTGCGGAAAAAAGGCGTCTTGCCAAAAGGTAGGTATGATTATGTTTTGCTGATTAGCAAGCTTATGATACTTCTTTGTAGCTTCCTTAAAAACCAACAATAGGCTTTCCTAATAATGCAGGATTGATGGAAGCTTGCAACACGACCCTAGTGTTGCTATAATTAAAAATGGTTAGGAGTCAATTAATCAAGGTGGTTGAATAAAAATCTTAGTATTTAATGTTATAGTAATTGTTTCACTTGGCCATATGCTGTCTATCACAATTGAAGTTCTCATATTAGAAGCCTTAGTTCTTTAGGGCGGAGAGAAAGCCAACTCCTTTAAGAAACCCTAGGAATAACAATTTCTCTTAGTAGCCTTTCAGAGGCATCTTTGTTTTGTGTCATAGTTTAGGTTCTTCTCCCAAGCTTTCATCGTATTCCATTCTTATTTTTTCTAATTCTTTCAATATGTTTTTCCTAAAATCTAATATGTAGGATCTTGGTAGTTTTTTCTCTGCAGACCTTAATACTATATCTTCTACCGTTGCATATTTCTTATATTTTTCATTTAGCTTTCTCCACTCTACTCCTTTTAATGCCTCTTCAACATTTCTGTCCCTAGGTAAGATATTTGATATCATAAGGACTGCTATTATTGGATAGCCTATATACCCCCTTAGTTTTGTGCCATTATCATTGCTATATGCCTTATAGCTTTCTCCATCCCTCTTTATAACTACCTTATATTTTTTATCCCCTTCGCTACTAATAACTGTAGCCAATATTTCGTTCTCGGAAGCTCTTTCAATTTTTACCCTCTCATCAGCTATTGAGCCTGAGGCCTCTAACACTTTAATCCTAGGAGGGAGCCTAAGCGATTGCATTTCAGACACTACTTAGTTTTTTCCTACCAAGGGTATTTAATTTCATGTTTAGGTTTTGTTAACCTAGTTATACAAAGAACGTAGACTCCTTTATAGTGAAATTAAAATGCAAATTTAGTGGTACGAACACCTTTATCGTTTTAAATTCTCTCCTTATATCAGTAAAGGGGAAAAGTTATGGCAAGTAAACGCGACTTAAGGGATGACCCCGAAGTAGTGAAGAAGATGGCATTACTGTTATCTCAGGGAGCTTCAATGCTAGAACAGACGTGCCCTGTATGTGGTCTGCCCTTGTTTAAGACGAAGAAGGGGGAGATCATTTGTGCAGTCCACGGTAGGGTTTATCTAGTTGCAAGCGAGGAGGAGGCAAAGGAAGTAGAGATAGATGAAGCATTAAAAGGGGTGGAATATTATGTGTCTACCAAGCTCAGGGAAAAGATGCTCAAAGATGAAATAGATGAGGTGGAGGATTTATTAAGGATCATTGACTTAATAGAGAGGATTAGGACGCTTAGGGAAAATAGATCAAAGATAGACAAGCAAGGAAGGAATAATACATGATATTTTTAGGTATAGACCTGGCAGCAAGCGAACGCCACCCCTCTGGGGTTGCTATTATAAATAGTGGGCTGGAAGTTTTATACTTGGGAGAGCTCTATAAGGATGAAGAGATCTTAGAGGTAATAACGCAATTTTCGCCTGCAATTGCGTCTATAGACGCCCCTTTATATGCAAAAGACGCCGGTTTTAGGGATGTAGAGAGGATTATGATGAAAAGTGGCTTTAGGTTTCTTCCACTTTCTCTTAAAAGCATGAAAGAACTTTCAAGAAGGGGCGTAAAGATTGCGGAGGTTCTCAGAAAGAATGGTATAAAGGTTATAGAAACGCATCCAACAAGCTGCATAAAGTATTTAGGTTTGTCATTCGAGGAGTTGCTTAGAGATGTTGGTATTATTTTGAATAAAAAAGTGAGTAGTCATGAAAAGGATTCACTAATTTCTGCCCTCGTATCAATTGCCTTTTACCTGGGAGAATCGAGGTGCTTTTCTGGTCAAGAAGGCACGATATGTATTATAGAGAAGGGTTTTATATATAAGTTGGTCAAAAACATAAAGTAATTGAGTAAGGACCCGTAGCTCAGCCAGGATAGAGCGTCAGCTTCCGGAGCTGAGGGTCGGGGGTTCGAATCCCCCCGGGTCCGTTAACTTCTAAAATATCTGGATGTTTATGATATTTAGGTTCATCACGGCACTAGACCAAATGGTATTATGATATAAAAATAATTCGTTATAAGATATAATCTTATTTAGTTAGACTTAGTTGTACGTCGAACTATAAAATGTTCTCTTTACTTTATTCCTAGCATTTCTTTAGTGGCATAATCACCAGTACCATTAATTCATACCTACAGCTGGAATGCTTATGCAAACATTATTTAGAGCAGCAAGCAACTAGGCTTTGAAAGTAATAAAAAGGAAATCATTAAGCAGGTCATTGCGATATGAACAGATCCTTGTATTTATCCTTTATAGTTTTTTTATCGTATTTTCCAGTGCTAGATTTTGGAATTTCACTAACGAAAATTATTTTGTCAGGTATTTGCCACTTTGCAAACCTTTTTAATAGATGAGATATTAATTCTTTTCCCATTTCATCAATATTTCTATTTCTATAGTCATCTTTTAGCACAACCAAAGCTATTGGCCTTTCCTCCCACTTAGGATGAGGTATGCCTACAACGGAAGCCTCCAAAACTGCTGGATGTGCAACTAGATAATTTTCTAGGTCAATACTTGATATCCACTCCCCACCGCTTTTAATCAAATCTTTTATCCTATCTACGATTTTTATATAGCTGTTTTCGTCTATAGTCGCAACGTCTCCTGATTTCCAATAGCCGTCTTCTGTAAATTGCTTCTTGGTTCTTTCATCATCATAGTATTGTTTTGCAGTCCAGAATCCCTTAATTAATAGTTCGCCGACGCTTTTTCCATCCCATGGAACATCCTTTCCTGAAGGATCTACTATCCTAATATCAACACCAAAAACAGGTAGGCCTTGCTTTCTAGCGTTTTCGATTTGCAACTCTTCACTTAACTCTTTAATTTTCTTTTTAGGCAAGTTGGCACTAACCAAGGGGGTGGTTTCAGTTGCTCCGTAGGCGTGTATGATGTTGATCCCAAATTCTTTCAGTTGTCTCATCAATGCTAATGGAGGTTCTGTAGCACCCGACACAAACCTTAAATTCTCAAACTTTGGTTCATGCTCCATTTTTCTTAAAACTTCAAGCAATGGTATCAAGATGGCTGGGGCTCCTGCAGCAGCGGTTACTTTTTCTTTAGTTAAAATATTGGCAAGGCTTTCTGGTGTATATCTTCCTGGAAGAACTATTTTAGATCCCATCATTGTCGCAGAAAAGTGAACACCCCATCCATTTGCATGAAATAATGGAACGATTGCCGCGAAGGTATCGTCTGGCTTAAAATTTAGTACACCATTAATTCCCCAGGCATGTAAAACTAAGCTCCTATGGGAATAATAAACCCCTTTAGGTTTGCCGGTTGTACCGGATGTGTAGCATGCTGTTGCCGCGGACTTTTCATCGATCTCATCATATTCTCTTTTTGACATGTTTTCTTTAATTAAGTCCTCATAGTTCTTAATGTTGCCGTCGATATTTTCCAGCTTGGAAGGGTCGTCGCTCATAATTACTGAAAGCTCGAAGTCATTGTTTTTCATTAAAGCGTTAGCTATCTCGTAAAGCGTATCATCAAAAAATATGCCTTTTACTTTGGAGTGTTTTATTATATAATCTAGGTCACTTATGTGAAGCCTCTGGTTAAGTTCTAGCATCACTGCCCCTATCCCTGTTATCGAGAAGTAGGATTCATAGTATCTATGGTCATTCCAGCCCAAAACACCTATTCTATCGCCCGGCTTTATACCCAAGGATTCCAAGGCATTCGACATGCTTTTTATCCTGTTGTAGATCGTTTTATAATTAAACCTATGAACTTTACCTCCCTGCAGGGTTCGATATGAAACTATTTCGGTATCGTGATGTATCTTGGATCCATAGTCAATTATTTTCCACAAATCAAGCTGATAATCATCATTTATAGTAGAAGGAAACCCACTAATCATTTAAACCACCATTTCGCCACTAATATTTATATTTGATAGAATATAAATATTTAGCGTATGTGACTATAAATATTTAAGACCTTTAAAATTTAATAATAACGGTTAAATAAAAATCTTTTTTCATTCTCCTCTATAAATAGGCTTCCTCTTTTCTAGAAATGCCCTCATCCCCTCAAAGAAGTCCTTTGAATTAGCTAATATGACCAATTCGTTCAAAGAATTCTTAAGCGAGTTAGCAAATAAGGTCTTTGATGAATTCAACGCGTTTTTGATAGCCCTTAACGACAATGGAGACAACTTTGAGAGCTTGTTAGTTATTTCGAATATCATTATATCTAATTGATCTTCAGGCACTACTATGTCAACTATGCCTAGGTTCCTCGCCTCTTCGGCACTAAGCCAATCACCTGTCAATGCATACCTCACTATCCTTTTGTTTGTTAAGTAAGTGCCTATGGGTGACACTATTGGTGGGAATGCAGCTATGAGGGATTCCGGCACGGAAAATACCGCGTTTTCAGTTGATATAACTATATCGCTTAAAAGGGTTAGTTCCATCCCTCCTCCAAAGGCATATCCCTTAACAGCTGCTATAATTGGCTTTGTATAATTCAGCATCTTGTTCACTAGTGGCCATGCTAGTTCTTCAAGCCACCTTTTGGCGGCTGCCGAGTTTGTCCAGTTTTTCATCATTTCAATATCGTCACCTGAAGAGAACGAGCTCCCTTCGCCAGTTAGCACAACGGAATAAACATTTCTATTGTTTTCGGCCTTCTCTAAGAAAACTCTTATATTTTTCCATACATCTTCATTCAGTGCATTTAACCTATTAGGCCTTCTTATGGTTATTAATGCATAGTTCTCTATTATCTCGTATGATACCGGGCCAATATCTTCTCTTGAGTAGCTATAATTGAAAAATCCTCTGCCAGACTTCACACCTATATTAGACCTAGAGAACTGCTTTAAGTAGGTATTAGCTTCATAAAGCTGTAGCTTTGTTTCATCATATCTATTTTTCAGTATTCTCAAAATATTGTCTAAACCATAATGATCAGCAAAATATAGCGGACCGTGAGGCCAGTTCATTCCTAGGGTCATCGATTTTTCTATGTCCTCTCTAGTTGCAACATCATTGCTAATAAGCCAGGCAGCTTCATTCGCAGCAACTGCCACTATCCTTCCAGGGTTTAGCTTATATATGGCGTCGTTGGGTGTCAAAAGTTGTTTTTTGAATCTTTTACTTGGATAATTGTAGAAGCCTGTTCCTGATTTGACCCCGAACCTTCTATCCTTAACCATCTTCTCTAACGTTTTTGGAACCAGTAGCTTTTCACCTCTTTTTATCATTTCACTTAACGCATTGTATACAACGTTGATACCTATGTAATCTAAGAGCTCAAAGAATCCCATGGGTAGTCCTAGTCTAAACCTGGCCATAGCATCTATGTCTTCTTTCCTATTCCCTTCTTCGAGCATAATTATTGATTCAATAAACGTTTTTACATTAATTCTGTTTACTAAGAAACCAGGTATATCTTTCTTAAGGATAACATAATCCTTTTTGATAATTTTTAGGTATTTAAGAACCTCGTTTAGGGTCTCTTGAGAAGTTTTCTTCCCTAATATTATTTCAACTAGAGGCATTAGCGTTGGAGGGTTCATAAAATGTATTCCAATAAATTTATCTTCCCTACTGGTCTCTTCGGCTAGGTCATTAATTGGTATGGTTGACGTGTTTGTTCCCAATATAGCGCCTTCTTTCAAATAGCTAACAATCTCTCTAAATACTTTTGCTTTCAGCTCATATTTTTCGGGAACTGCTTCGATTATAATATCGCAATCTCTCAAATTGCTATAATTGGTAGACGTAGATATTTTCTTCATTACATCAGCTATCTTATTTCTGCTTATTAGTTTTGAAAGGCTTTCACTTATTTTACTCATAGCATTATTTAATGCTTCCTCGGAGATGTCAACCATAATTACATCGAAGCCGTTTAAGGCAGAAACTTCTGCTATTCCATGGCCCATGGTACCGGAGCCTATAACGCCAATTTTCTTTGTATCCAATCCTTAATTCACCTATAGTAACCTTACAATATTCGCTTAAAAAGTTAAGATACGAGGGTCAAGGTGTATAGTAGGTTAATCTTTATAATTTCGTTGCTTGTAAAACCTAGCCTTTCAAGGTATGCAAGAGTAGATAAGTTTATAATGCTTTGTAGAATAAAAACTCGAAAAGTAGTTCCCGGTGCCGTAAGGGGATAGTAGCGCTGTGAACCCACCTGGGAAAATAAGGGTTTCTCGTTAAGGGCAATCAAACTCCTCCTGAAGCTTCACCTTTAAGAGCGGGATAGCCCACAACTCCAAATATCCTCCCTATTAATGATTTAGCGATAACCATTTTCTGAACTTCATTTGTTCCATCCCCTATTTCTATGCCTCTTATATCCCTATAGTACCTTTCTATGTTGCTCTCTTTGCTATAGCCATATCCACCCTCTACTTGCATCGCAAGCCTTACTAAATCGACCCCCCAGCTCGCAG
>Ga0256829_1003339_pt1 | contig 11195 bp, 5 predicted proteins | sample 131447metaG_FD_185979 | JGI IMG/M metagenome (GOLD analysis project Ga0256829, IMG submission 185979) | Hydrothermal vent microbial communities from Lau Basin, Pacific Ocean - 131-447 | ecosystem: Environmental > Aquatic > Marine > Hydrothermal vents | place: Pacific Ocean: Lau Basin | collected... | reverse complement strand
TGACAGTGAAGATGACGGCAGCGACCACGAAGCCGACAGCGAAGATGACGGCAGTGACCATGAAGCTGACAGTGAAAGCGACGGCAGCGATCATGAGGCTGATAGCGAAGATGACGGCAGCGACCATGAAGCTGACAGCGAAGATGACGGCAGCGACCACGAAGCTGACAGTGAAAGCGACGGCAGCGATCATGAGGCTGATAGCGAAGATGACGGCAGCGATCATGAAGCCGACAGTGAAAGCGACGACAGTGATCATGAGGCTGATAGCGAAGATGACGGCAGTGACCATGAAGCTGACAGTGAAAGCGACGGCAGCGATCATGAAGCCGACAGCGAAGATGACGGCAGTGACCATGAAGCTGATAGTGAAGATGACGGCAGCGACCATGAAGCTGACAGCGAAGATGACGGCAGCGACCACGAAGCTGACAGTGAAAGCGACGACAGTGATCATGAGGCTGATAGTGAAGATGACGGCAGTGACCATGAAGCTGACAGTGAAAGCGACGGCAGCGATCATGAAGCCGACAGCGAAGATGACGGCAGTGACCATGAAGCTGATAGTGAAGATGACGGCAGTGACCATGAAGCCGACAGTGAAGGTGATGGCAGTGATCATGAGGCTGACAGCGAAAGCGACGGCAATGATCATGAAGCCGACAGCGAAGATAGCAGTGACAGTTGATAGCGTCTTGTCTGTTCATTATAAATGGCCTGAATGGCCGCATATTATGGTTTCGACGGGAAAACCCGACCCTTTAGGGGTTTCTTAAACAATCTTTCTTATCATATAACAATATAAAGATTTCTTTATGCTTGCGACGGAGATTATGTGCTGTTATAAGCGGGCGATATATTTATTTTCGAGGAAGAAAGAGACGTCATGACCGATTTTACCGATTGCAAGATTGCCGATATTTCCCTGGCCGGATGGGGCCGCAAGGAGGTTACCATTGCCGAAACCGAAATGCCGGGTCTGATGGCTCTGCGCGAAGAATTCGGTGCGAGCAAACCGCTGGCGGGGGCGCGTATCGCCGGCTGTCTGCATATGACCATCCAGACGGCGGTGCTGATGGAAACCCTGATTGCGCTCGGGGCGGAAATCCGCTGGTCAAGCTGCAATATCTTCTCGACCCAGGATCAGGCGGCGGCGGCCATGGCGGCGGCTCATATTCCGGTCTTTGCCTGGAAGGGCCTGACCGAGGAGGAATTCCTCTGGTGTATCCGTGAAACCATTATCGGCCCTGATGGCTGGCGGCCCAATATGATCCTCGATGATGGTGGCGACCTGACGGCGATGGTCTATCAGGATTTCCCGGAATTGCTCGACGATATCCGTGGTATTTCCGAAGAAACCACCACCGGTGTGTTGCGTCTGTATCAGATGGAGCAGGAGGGCAGGCTTACGGTGCCGGCAATCAATGTCAATGACAGTGTGACCAAATCGAAATTTGACAATCTTTATGGCTGTCGGGAAAGCCTGGTTGATGGCATCAAGCGCGCGACCGATGTTATGGTGGCGGGCAAGATTGCGGTAATCGGTGGTTACGGCGATGTCGGCAAGGGGTCGGCGGCCAGCCTGCGCAATCAGGGCGCCCGGGTGCTGATCACGGAAATTGATCCGATCTGCGCCCTTCAGGCGGCAATGGAGGGGTATGAAGTGGTGACCATGGATGAGGCGGCAAAGCTTGGCGATATTTTCGTCACCTGTACCGGCAACAAGGATATTATCACCCTTGACCATATGCGCGATATGAAGGACCGGGCGATTGTCTGCAATATCGGCCATTTTGATTCGGAAATCCAGATCGCCGCGCTGGAAAATTACCAGTGGGAAGAGGTCAAGCCCCAGGTTGACGAGGTGATCTTCCCTGACGGCAAGCGGCTGATTGTCCTGGCCCGGGGCCGTCTGGTCAATCTCGGCTGTGCCACCGGCCACCCGAGCTTTGTCATGAGCGCCTCTTTCACCAATCAGGTCATGGCCCAGATTGAGTTGTGGCATAATTCGGCAAATTATGACAACAAGGTTTATGTTCTGCCCAAGCATCTTGACGAGAAGGTCGCGGCGCTCCATCTTGACAAGCTCGGCGTCAAACTGACCCGGCTGTCGCAGGAGCAGGCCGACTATATCAATGTCAAGGTTGACGGACCGTTCAAGCCCGACCATTACCGTTACTAGGGCAATATCAGGCTTTCTTTTTCAGTCTGATAGGCTATGATTGCTGCCACGAAAAACTATGTGGAAGGGGTTATGGTCTTCAGGCCGCTGAAATTACTGACACGGGCCGCACTCATTGTGATGGCCGCTATTGTCTGCGCCGTTTCCGGTGGTGTATCCCTGTCCGGCGCGGCGGTTCTTTCCGCTGACATATCCGACAGCCCTTTCATGCTCTATTCCCTGCTGTTTTTCTTTCTGGCTTTCGGGCTGATTTTATGGATGCTGCGGGACCGGCGGCGGCTTAAAAAAACGCTGGCGGCGGCAGAGCAGGAAAATCACCTGCAATATCTTCAGCTCAAATCACGCAAGAGCGTTTCACTGACCCGGGACGGGCAGGGAAACTTCTCCTCCCTTGACGGGATATGCCGCTGGCTCGGGATTGAAAATGACCAGTCGGGCCTGACTTGTCTGCGCGGGGGCGAGGGGTTTTCGGAGGATCAATTTGACATGCTGGCGGAAGATATTGACCGGCTGCAGACTTTCGGTACCGGGTTTCGCAAATATTTTTTCCTGCGAACTCAAAAGAGGAATATTATCGTAAAAGGCGCGCTGCTTGACGATGACGACCGGGAAAAAGGCATTATTATCTGGTTTCGTGACGCGACAATAGAAGAAAATATTGCCGCCTTTCAGGACAGGAATACCGGCACTATCCGGCGGCGGCTGAAATTTTTCGAAACGACAAGCAACCTGATAGAATTTCCCATGTGGGTCCGGGACGAGACCCTGAAACTGATCTGGGTGAATAAAGCCTATGTCGAGGCGGTTGACGGAGACAGTGCCGAACAGGTTATCGCCGAAGGCTGCGAAATGGTCACAAGCTCCATCGGCAAGGCGGCGCAGGATATTGCCGGCCATGCACGGGAAATAAACGAAACCTACAGTGAAAAGCATTTTATCGTCATTCGCGGTGAACGGCGTGCGGTGGCCATCCATAATATTCCTGTACAGATTGACAATGATCTGACCGGCTGTATTGGCTATGCCCAGGATATTACCGAACTTGAGCAGGCCCGGGGCGAGCTTATTCATCATACGGAATCCCATTCGGAAACCCTGAATAAACTGTCGACTGCGGTGGCTATTTTTACCTCCGGCAAGCGGCTTGAATATTATAACAGCGCTTTCAGTCGTCTGTGGCATCTTCCTGAAAGCCTGCTGTTCAGCCACCCGCATCATGGCGAGGTCCTCGAAGCCATGCGCGAGGCGCGCCGACTGCCGGAACAGGCCAATTTCCCCGCATGGAAGGCCAGCCAGCTTGCGGCCTATACCGAAATCCTTGAGCCGGTTGAGGAAATGTGGCATCTGCCTGACAACAGTTCGCTGCGGGTGGTGACCCAGCCTCATCCGCTTGGCGGTCTGCTGATTTTCTATGAGGATGTTACCGATCATTTTGCTCTTGAGCGCTCCTATAATACCCTGAATGCGGTTCAGCGGGAAACTTTGAACAACCTCCATGAAGGGGTTGCGGTTTTCGGCATAGACGGCTGTTTGCAGCTCTATAACGAGGCCTTTGCCGAGATCTGGGGGCTGGACCGTGACCGGCTTGAGGCCAACCCCCATGCGGCGGAGGTGATGGATATATGCGCCAGAAATTATGGCAACAGTGACCAGATCACAGATTTGAAAAATCTTATTGTTGGCGGGGAAGGCAAGAAGCAGCTATCATCGGGCCAGCTTAAACGGACCGGAAATTCGGTGCTTGATTATTCCGTGGTCCCCCTGCCGGATGGTGCAACGCTGATCACCTTCATTGATGTTTCGGACAGTTTTGCCATTGAACGGGTATTGCGCCAGCGTAATCTGGCCCTTGAGGAAGCCGACAAGATCAAGACCGATTTTCTGGCCCATATGTCCTATGAACTCAGGACACCGCTCAACAGTATTATCGGTTTTTCAGAATTGCTGGAAAAGGAATATCAGGGGCCGCTGAATGATGTTCAGCATGATTATATGCGCAGTATCCTGACGGCCTCCGGACGCCTGCTTGAACTGTTTAACGATATTCTCGACCTGTCGGTGATCGAGGCAGGCGGCCTTACCCTTGATATTGATAGTTTCATCCTGACGGATGTGGTGGGTCAGGTGGTTGATCAGCTGCAGGATAGAATCAGGGACAAGAAAATTGATCTGGTTGTCAAATGCCCGGAGGATTTTAAACCGGTTCAGGGCGATGCCAGACGCATTCAGCATACCCTCTATAACCTGTTGAGCAATGCGGTTAAATTCACCCCCGCCGCCGGGACAGTAACCGTGAGCGTGACCCGGGACAGCCAGAATTACACCGTCATTATTCAGGATACCGGCGTTGGCATCAAACCGGATGAAGTTGACCGGATATTCGAGAAATTTTTCACCGGAAGCAATGTATCCAAAGAACAGGGGGCCGGGCTTGGCCTGTCACTGGTCAGGAATTTTGTCGATCTGCACGGCGGCAGGATTGATGTTCAGTCGAGCCTGAATATCGGCACCGGCATAACATTGGTGCTACCGGTCTCTGTCGATGCGGAAAACCGGGTCAGCATGGCCGGAGAGTAGGAAATGGCGCAGCAGATAATATATGCCGATGTCACCCTGCCTGATCTGGCGGCAACGAAAAAAATGGCGGCCCGTCTGGCCTCCGTGCTGAAAAGCGGCGATGTGGTGGCGCTGGACGGGGCGCTCGGGGCGGGCAAGACTGAATTCTGCCGGGCGGTTATTCACGCCTTTGGATACAGGGGGGATGTGCCAAGCCCGACCTTTACCCTGCTGCAGATATATCAGCCGGACGAAGATTGTCCACCGTTATGGCATATGGATCTTTATCGTCTGGAGCATCCGGAAGAGGCCTTTGAGCTGGGCATAGAGGACGGGTTTGAGACGGCCATAAGCCTGATTGAATGGCCGTCACGGCTCGGGCGCTATCTGCCCGAGGGGGGTCTTACCCTGCGGCTTGATATTGCCCCGGACGGCATATCACGCAAGCTGGCAATAATCGGCGGCGATGCATGGGCGGCCCGGCTTGGGTCAGGTAGTTTGGGGGACGGTCTGTTTGATGACTGATCGTCAGGGCATGATAGCGGATTTTCTGGCCCGGCATGGCTGGGGGCAGGCCCGGCGCTGCCTGCTGGCCGATGATGCGTCTTTCCGCCGTTACGAGCGGCTGGAGCGCGGCGACGAGACGGCCATATTGATGGATGCACCGCCGGAATTTGAGGATGTTCAGCCCTTTGTTACGGTGGCGCATCATCTGCGGTCCCTCGGTCTTGCGGCCCCTGAAATATATGCCGGGGATATGGCGCGGGGTCTGTTGCTGCTGGAGGATATGGGCGATGATCTGTTCGCCCGGGTGATCCGCGATGACCCTGGCCGGGAAAAAGCACTCTACCGGCTGGCGGTCGATGGCCTGATTCATCTGCATAACTCTTCTCTGCCGGAGAATTTCCCGCCCTACGACAGGGATATGCTGGGTGCGGAACTCGGCCTGTTTGTTGACTGGTATCTGCCGGGACAGGATGGCCATTTTCTGACGGATGGTGAAAGGGCAGAGTTTCTTGCCTTGTGGCAGCGGCTATTATCCCCGCTGTTGCAGGGGCCATATTGCCTGACCCTGCGGGATTATCATGCGGAAAATCTTATGGTCCGGCCAGATCAGAAAGGTCGGGAAAATCATCTGTCCCGGCTCGGGCTGCTTGATTTTCAGGATGCGGTGATCGGCCATCCGGCCTATGACCTCGTTTCCCTGCTTCAGGATGCGAGACGTGATGTGTCCTGTGAAACGGAGCAGGAAATGCTGGACTATTACCTGAAACACACTGGTGGCGACAGGGAAGACTTCTGCCGTGATTATGCCATTCTCGGCGCCCAGCGCAATCTCAAGATTATCGGCATTTTCACCCGGCTCTATCTGCGCGATGGCAAGAGTACCTATCTTGACAAAATTCCCCGCGTCCGGGCGTTGCTTGACCGCGACCTTGCCCATCCGGCCCTTGTAGAGGTCCGGGCCTGGCTTGAGAGATATACGCCTCCTGCTGCCAGCTGCCCCCGGCCCCTCAAGCCGGAGAAGGCGATGATTCTGGCGGCGGGACTTGGCACCCGGATGCGGCCCCTGACGGGGGACTGCCCGAAACCCCTGATCCGGGTGGCGGGAAAGGAACTATTGTCATGGTCTCTTGACGGACTTTGTGCTGCCGGAGTGCGGGATGTGGTGATCAATGTCCATTATATGGCGGATCAGATGACGGATTTTGTCAAAAATTATTATGATCCCCGTCTGCGTCTGACCCTGTCCGATGAACGGGCCGGGTTGCTCGACAGCGGCGGCGGGGTGAAGAAAGCCCTTGGGTATTTCGGGGATGAGCCGTTTTTTATCCTCAACAGCGATATGATCTGGCGCGATGGCCCGCAACAGATGCTGCGGCGGATGCAGGCCCTTTGGCAGCCTGAAAATATGGATATCCTGATGTTGCTGGTGCCAAAGGACAGGGCCACGGGCTATGACGGGGCCGGGGATTATGACCGGGGGCCGGACGGAAGATTGACGGCCCGGGGGCAGGCCCCCGAAGCGGACTATGTTTATGGCGGGATCATGATTATCAGGCCCGAATGTTTCCGGGATGCGCCGGACGGCCCCTTTTCCCTGCGGCGGCAATTTGACGCGGCGGAAAAATCAGGACGTTTATCGGGTATCATTCATGACGGAGAATGGTATCATGTCGGCACCCCCGAAATGCGCGGGGTGGTGGAGAAGAGAATAACCGATGCCCAGAAGGCTGAAGAAAACACCTGAGATTTATAACATTCCGGCCCATGGCGCCTTTGTCGATGATCTGGTCCGGGGTATCCGGGCGCGCTTTGGCGATGATCCGCTGACCCTGAGCGATATTCTGATCCTGCTGCCCAACCGGCGCGCCGTCCGCGCCCTGCGCGAGGCCTTTCTGCGGGATGCGGGCGGCAAGACATTGCTGCTGCCGCAGATGGAGCCGGTCGGTGATGTGGATGAGGATGATCTGCTGCTGTCGGGAAATCTGTCCGGCGGGCTTTGGGACGGGGAGCTGGCCCCGCCCATCCCTGCCCATATGCGCCAGATGCTGTTGATGGATATTATCCGGCGCTGGTATCGGAACCGGGGTGAGAAAGTCCCGGAAATGGCCCAATGCGCCATTCTGGCCCGGGCGCTCGGTCAGTTTCTCGACCATGTTCAGACCGAACAGTTGAACTTCGGCAATCTTGAAAAACTGGTACCGGCTGAATATGCCGGTCACTGGCAGCAGACCCTTGAATTTCTGAAGATTCTGACCGAATACTGGCCGGATATTCTGCACGGAACAGGTTATGATGATGTCGCGGCGCGGCGCAATATTCTGCTGGGTGGTCTGCGGCAGAAATGGCTCGATACGCCCCCGCGCCATCCGGTCATCGCCGCCGGGTCAACCGGGTCGATTCCGGCCACGGCAAAACTGCTTGCGGTCATTGCCCGCCTGCCGCAGGGCATGGTGGTGCTGCCCGGTCTTGACGTCACGATGGACGGGGAAAGCTGGGAGGCGATAGATGATACCCATCCCCAGGCGACGATGAAACAGCTGCTGGATATTATCGGCACCCAGCGCGATATGGTTGAAAGCTGGACCGGGAAAGAGGCCCCTGTGGCCCGGCAGGCCCGTCAGCGGTTGCTTGGTGAAGTGATGCGTCCGGCGGAAACGACCGACCGGTGGCGCAATATGGACCTTGATCTGGCACAGGCGGCGCGGGGGCTGACCCGTATTGAGGCCCCGGGGCCGCGCGAGGAAGCCGGAATGATCGCCCTTATGCTGCGCGAGGCTCTGGAGCGTGACGGCAGGACTGCGGCACTGGTGACCCCGGACCGCTCTCTGGCGCGCCGGGTTGCGGCGGAACTGAAACGCTGGAATATCCTGATTGATGACAGCGCCGGAACCCCGCTCGCCAATATGCCGGTTGGCACATATTTGCGTCTGTCGGCCCGGATGGTCGGGGAGGCGCTGGCCCCGGTGGCGCTATTGTCGCTGTTGAAACATCCGCTGGCCGCCGGGGGACAGGAGGTCGGCCCTTTCCGTAAAATGGTCCGGCTGCTGGAAGAAAATATTCTGCGCGGTCCCCGGCCCGGTGCGGGCTGCCGGGCAGTGGCCCGGGCGATTGATGTCGCCCTTGTCAGGAAACCGCATCTCAAGGCTCTTGCAAGCTGGTGGTCGGCGCTGTCCGACCTGATCATGCCGTTTGAGGGGGCCATGAGCCGAAAAAACACCACATTTTCTGAGATACTGACCAGCCATATCGCCATGGCGGAAAGCCTGTGTGCCACCAGTGACCAGCCCGGCGCCGCCCGGTTATGGCGCGGGGAAGACGGGGAGGCGGCGGCCCGGCTGATCACCGACCTGCAACAGGCGGCCCCCCATCTGCCGGAAATCAAGGCGGAGGATTATCCGGCCCTGCTCCAGGTTTTTATGGATGATGTCACGGTCCGGCCAAAATATGGCCAGCATCCCAGGCTGCATATCTGGGGGCCGATGGAGGCCAGGCTCCAGCAGGCGGATCTGGTGATCCTTGCCGGGTTGAACGAGGGCAGCTGGCCGGCGGAAGTCGCCCCTGATCCCTGGATGAGCCGCCCGATGAGGCAGGATTTCGGCCTGCCGTCACTGGAACGTAAAATCGGTCTCGCCGCCCATGACTTTATTCAGGCGGCTTCGGCGCCAGAGGTCGTCCTTACCCGTTCGGCAAAGACATCCGGCACCCCGACTGTGCCGTCCCGCTGGCTCAGCCGGATGGATGCGATTGCCCCCGATATTGCAAAAAAAGGCGATACGGACCGCTGGCTTGCCTGGTACCGGGCGCTTGATCAGCCATCAATGCCGGTGGAAATTTCTGCCCCCGAACCGACCCCGCCGCTATCTGCCCGACCCCGGACATTATCAGTGACCCGGATTCAGAAATGGATGCAGGACCCCTACAGCATCTATGCCCGCTATATCCTTGACCTGCGGGTTATGGACCCGCTTGATGCGGACCCGGGGGCGGCGGACAAGGGGACGATCATCCATGATGCGCTGGATGAATTCATGGCAAAATATCCGGGCCGCCTGCCGGATTCTGCCTTTGAGGAACTGAAAAAGATCGGGACGGAGAAATTCTCCGCCTATCTTGACCGGCCAACGGTGCGCGCCTTCTGGTGGCCGCGCTTTCTTCATGTCGCAGAGTGGTTTGTCGGGACAGAGAAAACCCGGCGTCAGACCATAAAAACCGTGGCGACCGAGGTCAGCGGCAAGCAGATATTCACCCTGCCCGGTGGCCCCTTTACCCTGACGGCAAAGGCCGACCGGATAGACAGGCTGGCCGATGGCAGCTACAGTATTATTGACTATAAAACCGGAAAAAGCCCGACCAGACGACAGATAGAGGCCGGATATGCGCCGCAATTGCCGCTCGAAGGGCTGATATTGACCAGCGGGAATTTTGCCGGACTTGATGCCGGGCCGGTCAGCGAGCTGTCCTACTGGCAGTTGAAGGGCGGCGAGGAGGTGGCAAAAATCACCGCTTTCAATGACCTCTCACGCAACAGTATGGATGTGCCTGCCGTGATAGAGGCCGCCCGTGAGGGGCTTGAAAAACTGGTGAGGACCTTTGATCTGCCGCAGACCCCCTACCTCAATAATCCACGTCCGGATAATCTTGGCTGGGGCGAATATGATCATCTGGCGCGGACGAAAGAATGGCAGGGCAATGATCTTTCCGACATCAGCCCGGATGATCAGGAGAAGAAGCCATGACCGCCCCGACCCTGGAACAGAAACAGGCCTCTGACCCTGCCGCCTCGGCATGGGTGGCGGCTTCTGCCGGGACCGGCAAGACCTTTGTCCTGACCAACCGGGTATTGCGGATTCTGCTGGGCGGCACAAGCCCCGAGAAGATTCTCTGCCTGACCTTTACCAAGGCGGCGGCGGCGGAAATGGCCAACCGGATCAATGAAAGACTGGCCGAATGGGCTGTCTGTGACCGGCAATATCTCTGTGAACAGATTATGCAACTGACCGGCAGCTTGCCCACAGAGGACCAGCAGGATCAGGCGCGGAAATTATTTGCCCGGGTGCTGGAGGTTGCCGGTGGCCTTAAAATCCAGACCATTCATTCCTTCTGTCAGTCATTGCTGGGCCGTTTCCCGCTTGAAGCCGGGATTGCGCCCCATTTTCAGGTCATGGATGAGCGGACAACGCTTGAGCATCTCTGGCGGGCGCAGGATGCGGTCCTTGGCGAGGCCCGGGCGGATATTAATGTGCAACTGGCGGCGGCGCTTGATCATATTTCCCGCAAATTGACGGAAACCGGCTTTGCCGAGCTGATCCGCGAGCTGATCGGCCAGCGCAGCGGTCTGGAAAGAATGATGCGCCGTTATCAGACGATGGAACAGGTCGGTTCTGCCATGAGGCGGATGCTTGATCTGGAGGAAAGCGGTAACAGCAATGATATTATCCGCGCCGCCTGCGCCGAGGGCAGTTTCGATGAGGTTGGCCTGCGGCTTGCGGCAGAGGCCCTGTTGACCGGCAGCAGCACCAATCAGGTTGCCGGGACGAAAATTGCCGACTGGCTGTCTTCCCCGGAACAGCGGATGGAAAAATTTGACCGCTATAAATCGGCTTTTCTCACGGCAAAGGGCGACATCCGCAAAAGCCTGATGCCGAAAAAACTTGCCGCCGCCTGCCCGGCGGGGCTTCAGGCCATGGAACAGGAAGCCTGCCGCCTGCTGGAGGTTGAGGACAGGCTCGGGCGGATGACGTTGCTGGATAACAGTCTGGCGCTGCTGACCCTCGGCACGGCGATGATGGCAGTTTTCCGCGACAGCAAGAAACGTCATGCGGTGATGGATTATGATGACCTTATCCTCAAGGTCACCGGCCTGATTGGCACGGCGTCGATTGCCGACTGGATTCTCTACAAGCTTGACGGCGGTATTGATCATATCCTGATTGATGAAGCCCAGGATACC
>Ga0256829_1003338_pt1 | contig 11199 bp, 11 predicted proteins | sample 131447metaG_FD_185979 | JGI IMG/M metagenome (GOLD analysis project Ga0256829, IMG submission 185979) | Hydrothermal vent microbial communities from Lau Basin, Pacific Ocean - 131-447 | ecosystem: Environmental > Aquatic > Marine > Hydrothermal vents | place: Pacific Ocean: Lau Basin | collected... | reverse complement strand
CCATGGGGGCGCATTTGCGGGTCAGCTGCTTTAATGACGTAGCCGTGCAAACCAGCCGTTTTCCCGGGCAGGCACCAACTGAAAGTGATTTTGAAATCGCCCTGAAAATTCATTATAACCACTGGATTGACCGGATGACCCAGGCCCGGCAGCAGGCCGGACCGGTGCTGGATATTATCATTGACGAGATGTCCCTGAATGCTGTTGACCGCAAATGGGGCAAGCGAAAAGGCTGGGCCAAAGACCGGCTTCAACAGGCCCTCGACCTTTACAATGTTTTTTTACCTTCTGCTGATAGGAATGAATAGGAATATGATCGACATTCTTCTGACCGAACATTTCAGTTTATGGGAACTCACCCGCAGCGCTATCGCCCTGCGTCATGATATTGACAACAGCCCCGGCCCGCAGGAGGTTATCAACCTGACCCGGCTGGCGCAAAATATTCTGGAACCGGTACGGCAGAATTTTGGCCTGCCCTTTCGCCCGTCGAGCGGCTACCGCGCCCCGGCGGTCAACCGGCTTGTCGGGTCAGGTCCAACCTCGCAACATGTCAGGGGTGAAGCCGCCGATTTTGAAATCGCTACTATAGCCAACCGCAATCTGGCGGACTGGATCAGGGCCAACCTTGCCTTTGACCAGCTGATCCTTGAATTTTATCACCCGGGGGAGCCAAACAGCGGCTGGGTTCATTGTTCATATCATGCGCATCATAACCGCCAGCAATGCCTGATCTTTGACGGCGTAAATTACAGGGAGTTTTAAAATGGGACTTTTTTCAAAACTACTCGGCGGCCCGGCGATTGATGCGGTATCGGCGGTCGGCAATGTGGTTGATCAGCTTTTTACCACTGACGAGGAACGGGCGCAGGCCGCCCTGCTGATGGCAAAAATCCGCCAGAAACCGCAAATCCTCCAGGCGGAAATCAACCGGGTCGAGGCCTCCCACCGTTCGCTTTTTGTCGCGGGCTGGCGGCCCTTTATCGGCTGGGTCTGCGGGCTTGGCTTCCTGTGGGCCTTCCTGCTCCATCCCCTGTTTCAATGGGGGGTGGCGATTGCCGGGCTTGAAATCACCCCGCCGGACATCAATACGGACAGTTTGATGCAGCTGGTTCTTGCCCTGCTCGGCCTTGGCACATTGCGCAGCGTGGAAAAGATGACAGGCCGCAGCAAATGAGGTAACCTTGCCCGCAGAAAGAATCTGGATGGAGGTTACCTTATGAAAAAAATACTCATTGGACTGCTGGTTATTGTCGTTATTATTGTCGGCATTGCCCTGTACGGCGCATCACAATCCGGCAAACTGATCCGTGATGCCGTCACGGCCTATGCGCCGAAGGCCACCGGGGCGGAGGTTACCCTTGACAAGGTCAATGTCTCGCTGCTTGGCGGCCATGCGGGGCTGTCCGGCCTTACCGTGGGCAACCCGAAAGGTTTCAAATCCGATTATGCCTTCAAGGTTGGCAATATGGATGTGCAACTTGATATGAATTCCCTGCTGGGCGATGTTATTCATGTCAGGGAAATACGCATCGACGGCGCCGCCCTGATTTATGAAATTGGCTCTCACGGCAATAACATCAGCCGGATTCAGAAAAATATTGAAAATTACAGCAAGAATCTCGGGCTGGACGCCTCAAAATCAGACAATACAGCAAAATTTATTGTCGATAACGTCTATATCACTGGCACCAAAGTCAAGCTGGCCTCGGACCTGCTCGGCGGCAAGGGGGTCGGCCTGACCCTGCCCGACATTCATCTGAAGGACATCGGAACGGAGAAAAAGGCCGCGACTGCCGGGCAGGTAGGGTCGAAAATTTTCGGTGCCGTGAATAAAGGCCTCGGCAAAATCGTCACCAAAGACATGATCGGCAAAGGCCTGAAAGGGGTGACGAAAAAGCTCGGCAATATCTTTAAATAACTGCGGCATAACCATCACTGGATTCGCCACCGCGCAATCCATTTGTATTTTTCTGATCCCCGGGTCAGAATGACCTGTGTTTAACTTGTGAAAGGGGAAATATTATGATTTATCTGGCTATTGTCGGCGGCATACTCGTCCTGTGTTATTTCTGGTATGCCTCACTGGTGGGCAAGAGAAACAGCGCGCTTGAGGCCCTGTCCTCGATTGATGTGCAGTTGAAAAAACGCCATGACCTGTTGCCCAATATCCTGAAAATTGCCAAACGCTTCATGGATCATGAAAAGGAACTTATGGCGAAAGTCACCGAAATGCGGGCGCAGGCAGGCAAAGGCTATGACCGGAAGAATTCAGACGAGGTGGCGGGGCATCTGGCGGCGGAAAGCGGTCTGCAATCGGCAATGATGCAGTTTTTTGCCGTGGCAGAAAACTATCCCGACCTGAAATCAAACCAGAATATGATCCGCGCCCAGCAGACCTTCGAGGAGGTCGAGGGCCATATTGCTGCCGCCCGGCGTTTTTACAATTCATCCGTAACCGCCCTTAATAACGCAGTCCAGATTTTCCCCGGCAGCGCCATCGCCCGCATGGCCAATATCTCCGCCATGCCCTATTTCGAAATGGCGGAGATTGAAAAAAAACCTGTCGATGCGTCCGATTATCTGTAGGAAGCCGTTATGACGCACCCTTCCCCATGGGGCAAAAAACCGCAAAGCGAGCGCCCGACCATGGCGGGCTTTCAGTCCTTTTACGAGCGTGACCTGAAGGATGAGCTGTCCCGGCTGGAGCAGGAACGCCCGGCGAAAGTCAAAAGATTTTACCTGATCGTCGGGGCGGCCCTCACCACGGGGGGGGCTGCCGCCGTAATTTTGCTGACCGTGACCCACAGCGACCCGCAATTGCTGTTTTTCATCGCCGCCGCTGTCGCTGGCATCGGCTGGCTCGCCTATCGGCCTCTCGCCAGACTGCAGCAGGCGGCCAAGGTCCGCACCATGACCAGCCTGTGCCGCTTTCTCGGCCTGACCTACCATCTCAAACCGGTGGCGGTGTCGCTCACACGATTGCGCGAACTTGACCTGGTCCCGTCCTATCATGAACAGAAGCTCGAAGACCAGATTACCGGCGATGCCAGGGGGGTGGATTTTGACCTGTTCGAGGCCAAACTGATCCGTAAAAGCCACGACAGCAAGGGGAACACCCACCGGACCACGGTCTTTCGCGGCCTGCTGTGCCATTTTGATTTCCACAAGGATTTTACCGGCACCACCCTCATTAGCCGGGACCATAGCAAATTCGGCAATTTCTTTGCCAAATTCGGCAAGATTGGCGAACGTATCAAACTGGAAGACCCGGAATTTGAACGATTATTCGAGGTTTACGGCACCGATCAGGTGGAAAGCCGTTATCTGCTGACCCCGCTTTTTATGGAACGTATCCGCCATCTGGGCCAGCGGGTGGGACATGATAATCTGCAACTCGCCTTTGACCGGGGCCGACTGTTGCTGGCGATTAAAAAGAATGAAAACAGTTTTGAGGGCGGCAATGCCTTCTCCGACCTTACCGACCTCAGTCGCATCCAAAAAAGCATCGAAGACCTCACCCTGATCTATGACGTGGTGGATAATTTACGGCTGGAGCTTGAAACCCGGGTCTGACGTTATGCGTTATCTTCTGGTCCCGATTCTGACTCTGGTCCATCTTTTTCAGGACATACCTCAATGGTTTCTATATTGGCATCCTGAATGGTTTTTTTGAATTTACGCGAAATTATGCGATCCGTAACAAAGATATCAATCTGTGAAATATGGCCAATGCGTACCGGAGCAGTACGGGTAAGTTTCGTACTGTCCGCCGCCAGAATAACATTATGGGCATTCTGGATTATTTTCTGTAATACCTGGACTTCCCTGAAATCGAAATCCAGCAGGCTGCCATCTTCGTCAATGGCGGACACGCTGATAACCGCATAATCGACCTTGAACTGGTTAAGGGAATCGGAAGCGGACTCCCCGACAATGCCGCCATCGGACGAACGTACCACCCCGCTGGCAATGATAACTTCAAATTTCGGGTGGACACGCAATATATTCGCCACATTGATGTTATTGGTAATGATCAGCAGGTCATTATGTCCTTCCAGCGCCGTTGCCACGGCCTCCGTTGTCGTGCCGATGGTTAACAATATAGAGCTTTTTTCCGGAATAAGATGCGCTATTTTTTCGGCAATTTTGCTTTTTTCATCCGCAGAAATCTGGCGTCTTATTTCATGTTCCATATTTGTCGTGCCGGAATAGGGAATGGCGCCGCCGTGGGTGCGCTGAATGAGGCGCTTCCGGGATAATTCATTTAAATTCTTGCGAATAGTCTGCGGGGTAACTGAAAAATATGCCGCTAATTCTTCCACTGTGGTTTTTCGCTTGTTTCGCACAATAGATAAAATTTCTTCATGTCGGTCTGTCAGTAACATTGTTCTTCTTTTTAATTTCGATTTTTATCAATTTTGTTTCGATATAATCATTTTTCTTACCCGAAGAAAATGTAACATAAAAGACATAAAAAATAAGTATAATTTTACGAAAGATATAGTTTAAAAGAAATAATATCGGGCATATTATTTCTATAAATATGCAAAACCACTGATTTGACTTTCTTTTTTCTTTCGATTATCTTCAATTCGAACATAAAAAGAAATAAATACGAATTAAGGAAGAAAAAATAATTGGAAGATTTTTCCGATATTTTCATTATTGGCGGGGGCATAAACGGTTGCGGGATCGCCTGCGATGCTGCGGGACGTGGTCTGAGTGTTACGCTGTGTGAACAGGGGGACCTTGCCCGGGGGACGTCATCGGCCAGTTCAAAGCTTATTCACGGAGGACTTCGCTATCTTGAATATTATGAGTTTCGCCTTGTAAGAAAGGCTCTTGCGGAACGGGAGGTTCTTTTACGTGCGGCGCCACATATCGTCCATCCTATAAGATTTCTCCTGCCGTATCACAAGGCCCTCAGACCTGCCTGGCTCATACGTCTGGGGCTGTTTATCTATGATCATCTCGGCGGGCGAAAACTATTACCGGGCACCAGGATGGTAGATTTGCAAAACAGCCGCTATGGCGAGGCATTACAGGATAAATATCACACGGCCTTTGAATATTCCGACTGCGTCGTTGATGATGCAAGGCTTGTCATTTTAAATGCCATGGCCGCCCGGGACAGGGGGGCGCAGATTTATAGCCGCTGCAAGGTGCTTTCAGCACACCGGGAAGAAGATATCTGGACGATTGAGGTTCAGGATATGGTTACGGGGGCGAAACGGGTGCTACGGGCCAGATTTCTGATTAACGCGGCGGGTCCGTGGGTCTCCGGCATTATCAAGAATATAATTCAGGCCGAAAATAACAACTCCAATACCAGGATGCGTCTGGTAAAGGGAAGCCATATTATTGTTCCCCGGATATACAGCCATGACAGAGCCTATACATTTCAGGGCGGTGACGGACGGGTTGTTTTCGCCATTCCCTACCGGGAGGATTTTACCCTTATTGGCACAACCGATGTGGATTATGAAGGAAATCTGGACAGGGTAGAGATTTCCCCGGCGGAAATTACCTATCTTTGTGATTTTGTCGGAGAATATTTCAAGCGGCCCCTGACCCCGGCGGATGTGGTATGGCAATATGCCGGTGTCCGTCCTCTTTTCGATGATGGCACCAGTTCGGCGCAGGCCGCAACTCGCGATTATATATTGGACCTTGAAGATGGCATAAACGGTCAGCCTGCTTTTCTGAACGTTATTGGCGGCAAAATCACCACTTACCGGGTTCTGGCAGAGGATGTGCTTGAAAAGATAAAACCGTATTTTCCGGCGATGAAAGGCAAATGGACATCATCCCAAATCCTGCCCGGCGGGGACATGGAGGGCGGGGATATTGTAGCAGAAACCGCCAGAATATGCCGTAAACACCCCGCGCTTGATGAAAAACATGTTGGGCGTCTTGTGCGAAGCTATGGCAGCCGGGCCGATTGCGTCCTGAATCAAAAGCAGGATGGGGGAGGTCCGGGTCAACATTTCGGCAGCGATTTATATGAAACAGAAGTGCTTTATCTGATGGAAAATGAATGGGCGGTGACGGCGGAAGATATTCTGTGGCGTCGCAGCAAGCTCGGGCTGCATTTCAGGGAGGCTGAAATTGAAGCTCTGGATTCATGGATGAAAAATTACCGAAACGCCGGCAACAGTCAAAACAGAATATGTAATTTACAGGGTATAAAATGATGAATCTTTACAGATTATTCCGGTTCTCGGGCCGTCTTGTCATGATTGGACTTTTGGGTTCTGGTCTTTCAGCCAGTTCGGCCCTGTCTTACGGCGGAAATCAGCCTGACAGCAAAATTGTTATTGCCCACAGAGGGGCCAGCGGTTACCTGCCGGAACATACACTGGCAGGCAAGGCGATGGCTTATGCCATGGGGGCGGATTATGTCGAGCAGGACCTGGTGATGACCCGGGATAACCGGCTCGTTGTTCTCCACGATATTATTCTGGATCATGTCACGAATGTCCGGGATATTTTTCCGGACCGCGCCCGCAAGGACGGCAAATTTTATGTCGTTGATTTTACGCTGGCTGAATTGAAAAAACTTTCCGTAGTTGAACGGTTTAACCTGACCGGCGGAAAACCGGTGCCGGTCTTTAAAGACCGGTTTCCTTTGGGAAAATCGACCTTCAGAATCCATACATTTGAAAAAGAGATCGAACTGGTTCAGGGGTTGAACAAATCGACCGGAAAAAATGTCGGGATATATCCCGAAATCAAAAATGTCGCTTTTCATAAAAAGGAAGGCAAGGATGTTTCCCGGGCCGTCCTGAAAATTCTCAAAACCTATGGCTATACACAGAAATCGGATAAGATTTATCTTCAGTCTTTTAATGCCAAAGAATTAAAATATGTTCATGATATTTTACTGCCTGAAATGGGCATGGACATAAAACTGATCCTGCTTTTATGGCCGCCGGACGATGGTGAGTGGGTCAAAAAACCGGGCAGTATGAAAAAAATTGCCCGATATGCTGATGGCATCGGCCCGGACAAGTCAATGCTGATCAGCGAAAAATCCACTCTCGGCCATATCATGGCCACCGACCTGGCCGCCCGCGCCCATGCGGCAGGGCTGGAAATTCATCCCTATACATTTCGTACCGAACAGATTCCGCCCTATGCAAAAAATTATACCGATCTTCTGAATATCTTTCTATTCCGGATTGGCGTTGACGGTGTCTTTACGGATTTTACCGATAAGGCCGTAGCGGTCTTAAAAGCCTCCCGCAAATAACTGCTTGAAATAAAAGGAATACGGGTAATATGATTGGATATTTGAAACCGGCAGCACACCGTGAACGGCTTCCCGAAGAGAAGGTGGACCATACTTACACCCGTCTGCGCTGGCAGGTGTTTATTGGTATTTTTATCGGTTATGCCGGTTTTTATCTGGTCCGGAAGAATTTCAGTCTTGCGATGCCCTATCTCATTCAGGAAGGCTATTCAAAGGCTGAACTAGGCTTTGCCCTGTCGGGGGTTGCCATTGCCTACGGCCTGTCCAAATTTTTTATGGGCAGTGTCTCGGACCGCAGCAATGCCCGCTTTTTCATGCCTCTTGGGTTGATGGGATCTGCCAGTATCCTGATTGTCATGGGGACGGTGCCGCTGGCGACCGGTTCGGTGGGGGCGATGTTTGCTCTTCTGCTTCTCAATGGCTGGTTTCAGGGCATGGGCTGGCCCCCCAGCGGACGGGTGATGGTGCATTGGTTCTCGACCGGCGAGCGCGGAACCAAAATGGCCCTGTGGAATGTGGCCCATAATGTCGGCGGCGGGCTTGTCGGCCCCATCGCTATTCTGGGTATGGCAATTTTTGCAGACTGGCACGCAATTTTATATTTTCATGGCATGTTTGCCCTTGCGGTGGCGGTCTTTATTTTTCTTATGGTGCGCGATACGCCCCAATCGCAGGGCCTGCCCAGCATTGAGGAATATCACGATGATTATCCGAAATCATTTGCCTATAGCACCGACCATGAGACCGAATTTTCAGCAAAAGAAATTTTCTTTAAATATGTTTTGAATAACAAGATGTTATGGATGATTGCGGTGGCCAATGCCTTTGTTTATCTCGTACGCTACGGGGTTCTAGACTGGGCGCCAACCTATCTTGAGGAAGTCAAGGCATTTTCTTTTGATGACAGCAGCTGGGCCTATGCCTTCTATGAATGGGCGGGCATCCCCGGAACATTGATTTGTGGCTGGTTATCAGATGTGGTCTTCAAGGGACACCGGGCGCCGGCAGCGATCATTTATATGCTGCTGACGATGGTCTGTGTGATTATCTATTGGGTCAATCCGCCGGGCAATCCCGGGGTTGATATTGCCATGTTGATCAGCATTGGCTTCTTCATATATGGCCCGGTGATGTTGATCGGGCTTCACGCCCTTGACCTTGCGCCGAAGAAAGCCGCCGGAACAGCAGCCGGTTTCACCGGCCTTTTCGGCTATGTCGGCGGGGCCATGACGGCAAATATTGCCATCGGCATTGTCGTAGATAAATGGGGATGGAATGCGGGTTTCGGCATGATTGTCGCGGCCTGTATTTTCTCCATACTGCTGCTTGCCATGACATGGAAAGCTGAAAAAGAGGCCCTTCATTCTCCGGCAGATGGGGAGGCCGTTTAAAATGAACGCCATTTTCAAGAATATTCCGGGATAATGCCCTGGTCTGTTTCATCCTCTATAATGTAATTTAGAAATAAATATGTCAGAATAATTAGTATAATAATATATTGTTTTATTTGCGTCGTTAATGTTACTATATTTTACCGATAAAAATCAGACAGGTATAAATATGCTGTTGCAATCTTCGATAGACCCGGTGCCTGTCATTGTGGAAAAAGGCGCAGGCGGATCGCCATTCCTGCTGGTATGCGAGCATGCCGGTTTGTCAGTGCCGCAGGTCCTTGGGGATATGGGCCTTGCGGATGACAGCTGGAAACAGCATATTGCCAGTGACCTGGGGGCCAAGCAGGTGGCGCGCTATCTTGCCCGACAATTAGGCTCTCCCCTTGTTTTTCAGCAATATAGCCGGCTGGTTATCGACTGCAATCGCACATATACTGCCGACAGCCTCATTCCCGAAGTGAGCCACGGGACAGAGATTCCCGGCAACAGGGGCCTTGACGAGCAGGATCGAATGGCCCGTATCAATGAAATTCACAGGCCTTTTCATACGGAAATTTCACAGGCGCTGGACAGGCGGCGCGTTGAGAATATCCCGACTATTCTGGTGTCAATCCACAGTTTTACCCCCAAACTCGGCAATGAAGAGCGACCATGGCATGTTGGAATTCAATATGCGAAGAACACAGAGTTTGCCCATATTGTTTTGAATATTATACGGGAAGACCAGGCGCTCTGTATCGGTGATAACCTGCCATGGCCGGTCAATGAAACAGATGATTATACCATTCCCGTGCAGGGGGACGGACGCAATATACCCTGTGTTATGATTGAAGTCAGACAGGATTTGATTACGACAGAGGAAACGCAGCTTTGCTGGGCCGACCGATTGTCAGATACCCTCAATAGAGCTGCAAGGGAATATTATTCACAGGGTTTGGACGCAAAATTAATTTAACCAGTTTTGTAAAGGAAGAATGACCATGCATGTTCGGGAGGTTCGCAACGCCGCCGATGCGAAAAAAATTATCATTGAGCGTGATGTCAGGACAATTAAGCTTGGCGTCACCGATATTGACGGCATATTGCGCGGCAAATATATATCGCGCGATAAATTCCTGTCATTACTGGATGGCTCTCTGGGCTTTTGCGACGTTATTCTCGGCTGGGATTCAAATGATATATTATATGACAATGGTAAATTTACCGGCTGGCATACGGCTTACCCGGACGCGGAAGTCAGGCTGATTTATGACAGCTGTCATGAGGCACCGTTTGAGGATAATGTCCTGTTTTTCCTGGCTGAATTTGCCGGCCCTGCGGCGGCTGTCTGCCCGAGAAATGCCCTCGGGCGGGTAATGGACAAGGCAAAAAGCATGGGCTATGACGTAACATCGGCCTATGAATTTGAATTTTTTGTTTTTGATGAGACACCGGACAGGATACGGGAAAAAAATTACCGGAATTTAACAAATCTTACCCCGGGAAATTTTGGCTATTCTGTCCTCCGATCCTCGGTCCATAACGAATTATACCATGACATGCTCGATATGTGCCTTGAAATGGATATGGAAATTGAGGGATTGCATACAGAGACCGGCCCCGGCGTTATTGAGGCGGCCATCCGCTATGACAGGGCGATGGAGTCAGCCGACAAGGCAACATTATTCAAGACATTCATAAAAGTTCTGGCCCAGCGGCGTGACCTGATGGCGACCTTTATGGCGAAATGGTCGGTGGATTATCCCGGCCAGTCCGGCCATATTCATATCTCGCTTCAGGATGAAAAGGGCGGCGGTGTTTTCTATGATAAAACCAGGCCGGATAATATATCGGACCAGATGCGCTACTTTATCGGCGGGCAACAGAAACTGATGCCTGAATTGCTGTCTATGGTCGCCTGCACGGTAAATTCATATGCCCGGCTGGTGCCCGGTCAATGGGCGCCGACCGAGGCCACATGGGGGATTGAAAACCGCACCTGCGCGCTGAGAACCATTGGCGGCGGGGAGCGCTCGACCCGGGTGGAATATCGTATAGCGGCATCGGATATTAATCCCTATATAGCCGGGGCGGCGGCGATTGGCAGTGGCCTGTGGGGGATTGAGCATAAAATTGACCCAACCGCACCGATCACCGGCAATGCCTATGACCATGCGATGCCGCCCGAATTTACCCTGCCCGCCACCCTCGGGGAAGCGACGGACCGTTTACGATGCTCGGAAGCGGCCCAAGACTTATTTGGCGCTGAATTTGTCGATCATTATACCCGGACCCGCGACTGGGAGGTGCTAGAGTCCCGAAAAGCGGTAACCGACTGGCAGCTTCAGCGCTATTTCGAGATTATTTAGGGCCGATCAGGTCACTATGCAGAGGGTGACGCAGGGCCTCAAGCTTCTTGATGCGGTCATTGATTGATATGTGATTGCGCTCGTTCAATTTTGCCACGATGGATTCCAGCAGAACAAGTGTGGAGACCGCAGAATCCCATTGGGACGGGACGGCGGTCGGCATGGGGAATATATGGTCCGCAATTGTCGAGACCGGCGACAG
>Ga0256829_1003337_pt1 | contig 11204 bp, 10 predicted proteins | sample 131447metaG_FD_185979 | JGI IMG/M metagenome (GOLD analysis project Ga0256829, IMG submission 185979) | Hydrothermal vent microbial communities from Lau Basin, Pacific Ocean - 131-447 | ecosystem: Environmental > Aquatic > Marine > Hydrothermal vents | place: Pacific Ocean: Lau Basin | collected... | reverse complement strand
CACATGGTGTCCACCGTGCCGCAAAGAGATGCCGGATCTGATCCGCCTCTCGCGCCTGCTGCCATCGAACCAGTTTGCAGTGATCGGCTTGGCGGTCGATCAGAACGACAACGATGTGCGGGCATTTATCGCCCAGCATCATATCCCCTTCCCCATCTTCTGGGATCGGGGTGGTAAACAGGTCGCAGCGCCAGTGTTGGGCACCTTTAAGTACCCCGAGACCTACATCATCAATCGTCGGGGCATTTTAATCGACAAGGTGATCGGTGCCTTCCCGTGGGCGGCGCCACGGGTGGTCGCGCTGCTCCACGCCATCTACAAAACAGGCCATGTGCCAACAACAAAATAGGAGTTTCAATGAATACAACACATGACAACTTGGAAAAAACTGTGATGAATAAGGGGTGGATAAAGCCGATCCTCCTGCTCACGAGCGGCAGTGTCATCGTCGCATTGATCGTGATCTATTCCGGCACAATCAATGTGGCGGCAAACTATCCAGATCATGCATTCACCCGTTGGCTCTTGCACACCACCATGGAGCAATCAGTCAAAGCACATGCCAGTGACATCACCGTGCCTGAACTGAATCAACCGGATAAAATCCTCAACGGATTTCGTCACTATCGTGAAATGTGTACCGGCTGTCACTTAGCACCCGGCATCACATCTTCGGAGATACGTCAGGGGCTTATGCCACAACCTCCCGTTCTTCAAAAAACCGTCAACAACTGGTCGCCCGCCGAACTCTTCTGGATCATTAAAAACGGAGTCAGAATGACTGCAATGCCAGCTTGGGGAAGCACACATAACGATGAAAAGATTTGGGAGATGGTGGCGTTTCTGAAACAGCTACCCGCAATGACCGAAGAACAATATCACACGCTTGATCAAAAAGCGGGGAAAGATGACGGTGACGATGATTAACATTCATTTTGTATCCGCCAACATATTCTATGATTCAAAACAAGGAGAACTCTCATGAAAAAAAGCTTACCGATAGTTGCAACAATGATTTTGGCAGGTGTGCAATCTGCCTATGCCCATGGCGATGAACACCAGATGGATGGTGCGATGCACAACCCATGCAGCATGCATGCGCAGATGGGAGAGATGAAGAAGGGAACGATGCACGGCTTTATGCGTAAAAAGAGCATTGATGGGTACGATGTCACGTTTCATGTCATGAAAGCACCGGCTGACATGCGCCAAGCAGGTAGCTATCACCTGATGGTCAAGGTGGAGCAGCATGGCAAGGCCGTGACCAATCTCATCGCCAACTCCAAAGTGATTCACCCAAATGGAAAATCGGAATCCAAGATGCTGATGAAGATGGGTACATGGTATATGGCTGCATACAATCTGGATCATCCCGGTACCCATCAGATCATGGTGCTGTTTAAGAGCGACGATGGTGCGAAGCATTTTGGCGGCATCAAATTTTCTGTGGATGATACAAAATAGCCATGACGAAGCGCGTGGAGAGTCGCTATGTGAAGTGCCCTGTGTGTAACATGGGGGTTACCAACGCTGCAATCTCAGCCGAGCATCTCGGTGTGCGCTACGCCTTCTGCTCCGAGCCATGCCGCAATAATTTCCTGCGTCGTCCGAAGCTCTATGTGGGTCGAGCAGCCTTGGCGAAGCAGGGTAAAGTGGTGATGAAGCATCGCCGTTTTCAGCTTGAAAAAGTGGTGGCTGGTCTGCAACACGAACGGTTGCAGTTCGCATTGAAACAGCTGATGAGTGTTGAGGATATCTCGATAGATGGGTGTACGATTTCCATGACCTACAATCTGCTCGAAATCAACGCACGCCAGATTGAGAGTGCGCTTAGGGATGCCGGCATGCAGCTCAGTAACAGTTGGTGGCAGCGGCTCAAGCGCAACTGGATCCATTATACAGAAGAGAACGAACTCGATAACCTGACGACTGCCGCATCGGCCTGCTGCAACCGGCCGCCGGCCAAGGGGTAGTTGCAGATGTGGAACGAAACAACGCGTAGGAGGTGAAGCATGGCTGTTGATCCAGTATGTGGCATGGAAGTATCTGAGGATAGCGCACATCTGCGCGCCTTTCGCGGGGTGGAGTACCACTTCTGCAGCGAAAAATGTTTACACACATTTAACGATGCACCGGAGTCCTACATGGGCGAGGCGTGCACCCACGACCCTGTCTGTGGGATGAAGGTCAGCCGTGACTCGGCGAATCACATCCACCATGATCACCATGACTACTACTTCTGTTCACAACACTGTGTGGAGAAGTTCTCCGCTGATCCCGCCGCCTTTGCGGGCAAGGATCAGGCCTGCCACCACGATCATGCGAAAAAACCGGCGCTGCCGGACAACCCCGACGCCACCTACTTCTGCCCGATGTGCCCGGGGCAGGAGCAGCAGGGGCCGGGCACCTGCAAGGTATGCGGCATGGCGCTGGAACCGATGGCTACGCCGGTGCTGAATCAAAAGACAGAGTACGTCTGCCCGATGCATCCGGAGGTGGTCAGCGATGCACCCGGTGCATGTCCGAAATGCGGTATGGCGCTGGAGGCGCGCAGCATCGATGTGGCGGAGGAGAATCCGGAACTCGATGATATGAGCCGCCGGTTGAAAGTCAGTGCAGCGCTGGCGCTGCCGGTCTTTCTATTGGCAATGACAGCTGATTTGGCGCCATCGTGGCTGCCATCATCGCTCGACATGGGCACGGTGCAGTGGATTGAATTTGTACTGGCCACGCCGGTGATTGTGTGGGGCGGCTGGCCGTTTTTTGAACGCTTCTGGCTCTCCGTAAAGAGCTGGAATCTGAACATGTTCACGCTGGTCGGGCTCGGGGTGGGCGTGGCCTGGATTTATAGTGTGGTTGCATTGCTTTTTCCCGCCCTTTTTCCACCCGTGATGCAGATGCACACAGCCGATGGCGCACCCCTGGTCGATGTCTATTTTGAGGCGGGCGCTGTCATCACTGCGCTGGTGCTGCTCGGGCAGGTGCTGGAGTTGCGCGCCCGCTCGCGCACCAATGAGGCGATCAAATTGCTGCTCGGTATGGCGCCGAAAACTGCGCGGCGGGTGGCCGCTGATGGCAGCGAGGCGGATGTGCCACTGGAGACGGTGATTGCCGGTGATCTACTGCGCATTCGTCCCGGTGAAAAAGTGCCGGTTGATGGCGTGGTGATTGAGGGCGAAAGCCATGTCGATGAATCGATGGTGACCGGTGAACCGCTGCCCGTGGAGAAGCGCGCTGGTGACACATTGATTGGCGCTACGGTCAACGGCAATGGCGCACTACTGATGCGCGCCGAAAAGGTTGGCGCCGATACGCTGCTGTCGCAGATCGTCAATATGGTGGCTGATGCGCAGCGCTCGCGCGCACCGATTCAGCAGATGGCGGACACTGTGGCCGGCTATTTTGTGCCGACGGTGGTGATGGTCGCGCTGCTTGCCTTTGCCGCATGGATGCTTATGGGGCCTGAACCGCGCTTGGCGCATGCCATAGTGAATGCCGTGGCTGTGTTGATTATCGCCTGCCCCTGCGCGCTGGGGTTGGCCACGCCGATCTCCATCATGGTCGGCACCGGTCGCGGCGCTACAGCCGGGGTGTTGATCAAAAATGCCGAAGCGCTGGAGATCATGGAGAAGGTCGATACCGTCGTCGTCGATAAGACCGGTACACTCACCGAAGGCAAACCGACCTTGACCACCAGCATCGCCACCGGTGCGTTCTCTGAAGATCAGGTGCTCTCGCTGGCCGCCACGGTCGAGCGCGCCAGCGAACACCCATTGGCGGCAGCCATTGTGCGCGGTGCAGAGGCGCGAGGATTGACGCTGCACAATGTGGAGGCGTTTGCAGCAATCACCGGCAAAGGCGTGGAGGCGCGTGTCGACACGCAACAGGTTCTGCTTGGTAATGCGCGTCTGATGGCGGAGCGGAAGATTCCGATTGATGCTGTCGCGAGCACCGTGGCCGAACATCAACAAGGTGGTGAAACGGTGATGTATCTGGCCGTAGATAACCAGCTAGCCGGACTGATCGGCGTCTCTGACCCGATCAAAGCAAGCACCCCCGATGCGATTCAGGCGCTGCATGATGAGGGGATTGAGGTGGTCATGCTCACCGGCGACAACTACAACACCGCCGCTGCAGTCGCCGCACAGCTGGGCATCGATCAGTTTGAGGCTGATGTCCTGCCGGATCAGAAGGCGGCAGTGGTCAAGCGGTTGCAGGACGCAGGAAAAATCGTCGCCATGGCGGGCGACGGCATCAACGATGCACCGGCATTGGCCGCTGCGCATGTCGGCATCGCCATGGGCACCGGCACCGATGTGGCCATGGAATCCGCCGGTGTCACGCTGATCAAAGGCGAACTGACCGGTATCGTCCGCGCGCGCAAACTGTCGCGCGCCACCATGAAGAATATTCGCCAGAACCTCTTCTTCGCCTTCATCTACAACTCCGCGGGTGTCCCGATCGCCGCCGGCGCACTCTATCCCATGTTCGGCCTGCTGCTCTCGCCGATCATCGCTGCAGCGGCAATGAGTTTCAGCTCCGTCTCAGTGATCACCAATGCGTTGCGTCTGCGCAATGCAAAGCTGTGAGGTAAATATGATTGAAGTCACCCTAGCAGGCGCCCTGATTGCCGGCCTGCTCTCCTTTCTCTCACCCTGCGTATTGCCGCTGGTGCCGGCTTACCTCTCCTACATCTCTGGCGTATCGGTCAACGAATTGCGTGCCCGGGATGAAGTGCCTAGCGGCGTGCGCAGGAAGGCGATATTGCAGGCCGTCTGGTTTGTATGTGGATTTAGCATGATCTTTATTGCACTCGGCGCGTCGGCTTCGCTGGTGGGTCAGTGGATGCTGATGCATATGGAACTGCTGGGGAAGTTTGCCGGTGCGATCATCGTGATTTTCGGTCTGCACTATGGCGGCCTGTTTCGCATTCCGTGGTTGATGGCGGATGCTCGCTTTGATGCCAGCAGTGTGAATGCACGCCATGGATTCGGTGCGCTGGTTCTTGGTGCCGCTTTTGCATTCGGCTGGACACCATGTGTCGGCCCCATTCTGGGGGCTATTCTGGCGGTGGCCGGTGTTCAGAGTGAAATGATGCAGGGCATGATTCTCTTGTCTGTCTACTCGCTTGGCCTAGCCATCCCATTTCTTCTCGCGGCTGCTGCAACCGATTCATTTTTGCGCTGGTCGCAAGGCTTCAAACGCCACTTGGCTGTGGTCGAAAAAATATCCGGCATGCTGCTGATTCTGGTTGGGGTGCTGATCTTTTTGGGCAGTTTCAGCATGATCTCCGGTTGGTTGATCGACTGGTTTCCGGCACTGGCTGATGTTGAAGGGTTGTTTTCAGGCAGCGTGCAGTAATATGGACGACAGTCGGAGTTACCCTTGCTACGGTATGATCTCTGAATCGGCTCTCCTGCTCAGGCACCATGTTGATCGCGAATCTGAACTGCTTTTCTCAATCTGCGACCCCGTGGAGGTGTAACGATGTTTACTGTGTATGGTCCGGGCGTCACCGACCCAGTTCCGCTTGAAAAACTCTTTGTGCGTCCCGCCGTCACCAAGCTGGCAGCGATGCGTCGCGTGCAGAGCACCAAGAGTTCTATCAGCAGTGGAGGTGCTCAGAATTCAGCCTATCGCACAGCAGTCGGCATGAGTCAGTATCATGCTGCAGATGCTCCAGATGACCGCGCACCTGCATTAAAAGCAGGCCAAATCATGAGTGCGCCTGTGGTGTCCATTGTGTCAAATGCATTGGCAAGCGAGGCACTGGCGTTACTCGATGAGAGTGGATTTCGGCATCTGCCGGTCTTGTCTCCGACCTCCGCGCTGGTTGGCATGTTGTCAGATAGAGATCTTGTTCACTGCATGTGTGCTACAGAGGGCGTCTGTCTCCATTGTAGTAGTGAGGAGAAACAGCATATCACGGTGGCCGAGTTGATGAGCGACCCTGTGCTTACTGCTTCTATAGATACGGACGCCCGGCATGTGGCACGCCTGTTTGTCGAACAACGGATTGGGGCGATTCCTATCACAGATCGGGGTGAATTGGCTGGCATGATTACTCACAGCGATATTCTCCGAGCGGTGATGGTGCACTTTGATCTCGATATGTGGTCATAAGATGCGAAAGGAAAGGGGGGATGGATCCAAGCGATGAAGATGCAATGGTATAGGGGAACGATCATCGGAAGATGGGCGCTTCTCACAGTGGTGGTCATCGGAGTAAGTGTGCAGGCGGATGCTATGGGTATGATAATGGGTCATGGCGATATGCAAGGGATGATGGAAGGTGTAATGATGGTCAACCCACCCACATCTGATGATGAAACGGTTGTGCTGCCCGAGCCGCAATCCGATGGTGCACAACTGTTGCGGCATTATTGCTCCCAGTGTCATGCAGTGCCGGCACCGACGCGACACACTGCTACGGCGTGGCCAAAGGTGTTTCATCGTATGGAGGGGCATATGAGAGCCAAGGTGGGCACAGGTGTTGAGCGGCCATCTGTAACAGAAGGTGACAAAATCATTCAATATTTACAGCGCCATGCCGCTGAAGTAGGCAATTAGCGTGCGTAATACCTGCAGGCGCCGGCTTCACACGATTAAAATGCTTGTGAAAGTAAATACTCTCATATTTTGTTCGCGCCATGGGTAGTTTGTCGTTGAAAACTGAAACGGCGAAACAGCGTTTCAAACAAGTACTTAAAGCACTTGATCGCATCGCTGCCAAGGATCAATTGGCGTTCCTGACCACTCAACGGGTATCGAAGGAATCGGGTATCTCTGATGGTGTCCTGTTTCGTCATTTTGCATCCAAGGATGCCATGCTTGAGGCATGGATTGCACAGCGTGGTGAGCAATTGCGCCTGCTACTTGAAGCGATGCCCGGTGGACGCGGTGGTTTGCTCTATGTGGTTCGGCAGCTGTTACAACAGGAGGCGTTACTCTCCTTTTTATGCTGTCAGCCCATGGAGACCCCTTACCTCCGCGATCAACTGGAAACGTGTCGATCACAGTGTTATCGCGTCATCTTGTTGCGCATCGAGCTGTTGAGCTCGGCACCAAGAGGTATCGCACCCGAAGTGCTGGCAGACCACCTGATACAACAAATTTATCGCGCCTGGCTTCCCGGCAATATTGATCGAGACAGGCAGAAGGAGCTTTTGATGAATCAACTACCATGGGAAACAAATGAAGTGACCAAGGAGATTATCCCGGATCGGGATGTGTTGCAGCGACTCGCATTGAACGACAGTGGATTTGTCTTCGATCCGGTCAATGGCCGCAGCTTCTCCGCCAATGATGTGGGGCTATATGTACTGCGTTTTCTGCAGCAGAGTGATGACCTGAAAGCCTTGATGCTAAGCGTCAGTCGTGATTTTGATGTCAGCATGCAGGATGCACAGCGTGATCTGACTGAATTCTTCGGGCAGCTGCGGAAGTGCCTAGCATGAGTGCAGCCAACAGTAATAAACCGCTGACCGTCGCTGTAACCGGCATGAATGCCAAACCGGACAATCCGGGACCGGGGCTGGCGGTAGCGCGTTGTTTGCGGCTCCACTATGGCGACCAGATTCGCATTATCGGACTTGGCTACGATGTGCTGGATCCCGGTCTCTATCTGCATGAGATTAGCGATGCTTCTTATTTGCTACCCTATCCGTCAGCCGGAGAACAGCAGTTGATAGAGCGAATGACCTACATCCAGCAGCAAGAGTCTATCGATGTCTTAATCCCCTGTTTGGATGCCGAACTATTGAGTTTTACGCGCCTCCACCACGAATTTGAGCAGCTGGGTATTGCTATGTTGATTCCTGATGTCGCCCAACTGCGTGATCGCAACAAAGATCGCCTGGGTGAGCTGGCACAGAGCGCCGGGATTCGTTATCCGGAAACAAAAAATATCACCAGCGCTGACTTTTTCTATCGATGTCACGATGATGGATGGAAGTATCCGATGGTGGTGAAAGGCATCTTTTATGATGCGACTGTGGTACACAACCCGGATGAGGGGGCGGCAGCATTTCGTGATGTGGCGGCGAACTGGGGTTATCCAGTACTGGTACAGCGTTATGTCGAAGGCCATGAGGTCAATCTCACTGCGGTGGGTGATGGCAAAGGTCGGCTGCTCGGCTCGGTAATGATGCGCAAGCAGGCGGTGACAGATAAAGGTAAAGCGTGGTCATGTGTGACTGTGGAGGATCAGCATCTGTTGAGTGATGCCAACAAACTGGCTGAGGCACTGCAGTGGGCGGGTCCACTGGAGGTGGAGATGCTCAAAGAGAAGGACGGGCAGTATCTGCTGATTGAAATCAACCCCCGTTTCCCAGCCTGGATCTATCTGGCCGCTGAAGCTGACAGTAATTTGCCCGCGGCACTGGTGCAGTTGATTTGTGGCGAAGAGGTGACACTGGGCACGCCCAAAACCGGCATGATGATGATCCGTTATGCTCAGGAAACGGTCATTGATCTGAAAACCTTTGAAGCGATGTCCATGTATGGTGGCTGTATTCCGGCAGACCATCTGCGTCATCGTACACCCAATGAGAATAAGAATGGAGTCGAATCATGAGTCATGAAAAAAGGAACTGGAGCAAACCAACATTAACGCCGCATCGTATCGGGGCATTGAATAAATTCGGCAGTGTGAGCGGTGGGCAGTGCCAAGATACGTTTGCTGGTGTTGCGATTCAACCGCTACTGGAAAAATATGGTTCCCCGCTGTTTATTATCTCCGAAAAACGGCTGCGTGATAATGTCCGCAAACTATTACGTGCCTTTGAAACCCGTTATGGTGATGTCACCTACAGCTGGTCGTATAAAACCAACTATCTCGGTGCAGTCTGCAATACGTTGCATCAGGAGGGTGCCTGGGCGGAGGTAGTGTCAGCGTTCGAGTATGAAAAAGCGCGTGCTTTGGGTGTGCCCGCGGAAAAAATTCTCTTTAACGGCCCACACAAAGAGCGGCCGATTCTGGAGCGGGTTGTAGCTGAAGGGGCTCGCATTCATCTCGACAACCTCGATGAGCTCTATCTGCTGGAGGATGTGGCTAAATCAGCTGGCAAACAGGTGGATGTCACCATGCGGCTCAATTTTGATACCGGTTACACGGAACCATGGAGTCGTTTTGGTTTCAATATCGAATCCGGTCAGGCGATGGATGCGGCGCGTGCGCTGGGTGAAAGCGCGCAATTGAATCTGTGCGGCCTGCATAGCCATCTCGGCACATTCGTATTGGATCCGCGCGCCTACGCTTCACAAATACGGATCATGTGTAATTTCATGGAAGAGGTTGAAGCGCAGACAGGATGTTGTATCGAAAGTATTGATATCGGAGGCGGTTTTGCTTCGATGAATTCGCTGCAAGGCACCTATTTGCCACCGGAGCAGGTCGTGCCAAGTCTGGATCAATATGCTGAAGCGATTTGTAATGCGTTGAACGATGCAACCCGCACCCGGGAGCAGCAGGGCAAGCGCCGGCCACGACTGATTATGGAGAGCGGCCGGGCGATTGTGGATGATACGGAGATTCTGGTCACTTCTGTAGTTGCCAATAAACGCATGCCGGATGGGCGCAAGTCGGTGGTAATTGATGCCGGAGTCAATCTGCTCTTTACCGGCTTCTGGTATAACCATCAGGTGACGCCAACCCGTGTACTCGAAGGCGTGCCGGAAGATACTATTCTGTACGGCCCGCTCTGCATGAATATCGATGTCATGCGTGCTTCGGTGATGTTGCCGCCTGTGAATATTGGCGATTCGTTGGTCTTTAATCAGGTCGGTGCCTACAACAATACGCAGTGGATGCAGTTCATTGAATATCGTCCGAATATCGTGATGGTGCACGTCGATCAAACGGTGTCGGTCGTTCGCGCAGCAGAGGATTTGCGGGTGATGACTGCACAGGAATCAATTCCGGAACATCTCTGCTCCGTGGAGATGCAGACCAAAGAATGAACCCTGTTCGACACACAAAGGAGACGCTCGCCGGCCTGCTTAGGGCTTATGGCGCTATTCTGTTCGCGGAAAAGCCGTTGGTTGGTGGCCTGTTTATTGCGGCCACCTTCTGGTTTCCCAATACAGCAATAGCAGGTCTTTTGGCGGGGATCGTAGGAGGCGCAACTGCCAGTCTATTGCAGTTTAGAAACCTGCAAAGTGGGCTGCACATCTACAACAGCTTGCTGGTCGGTTTGTCTCTAGGTGCTTATTATCAGCTGGATATCTATCTTGCGGTTCTGATTTTACTCGGTGCGGTGCTGGCGGTCTTTGCCACAGTGGCCATGGCAGATGTGCTGTGGCGGTTGGATCGCCTGCCGGCGCTGAGCCTCCCCTTTGTTGTGGTGGCATTGATGGTGACACTGGCGGCGCACAGCTATGGCACCTTGAGCCGCTACTTGCTGCCACTGGCACCGCATGAGACCTATTTCTCCTCCGCGATCGATCAGTTTTTTACCGCGCTCGGCTCGGCCTTTTTTACGCCGCATCCACTGGCTGGGCTATTGATGTTTGCGGGGTTGCTGATGAGTTCCCGCTACCTATCACTGCTGGCGGTTGCCGGTTATATCTGCGGCTTTACCACCTATACATTTCTATCCGGGAGTCCGCACCCCGATCTAGTGGCTTGGAACGGCTTTAATTTTATTCTGGTGGCGATGGCTCTAGGGGGTATCTTCACCATACCCGGCATACAGAGTTTTATTCTTGCCATGATCGGTGCAGTCATTGCCGCGCTGGTGACCGCCGCCTCGGAAACTTTCATGTTGGTCTATGGTTTGCCAGTGATGGCAGTGCCGTTTTTGCTGACCACGATGCTGATATTGGTCGCACTGACCAAACGCCCAGCCTCAGAGTCGCTGCAAGTCACATTGGAGGCACCTGCACTGCCTGAGGTCAGTGCCGAACGTAGCCGGCTCGCCATAGCTCGTCACGGTGAATTCGGCAGTGTGCCGGTGTTACCGCCATTTTATGGGCGATGGGATGTGTATCAGGGGTTTCATGGCTCACACACCCACCAGCCCCCTTGGCAGCATGCCTTGGATTTTTATATCACCGAGGAAGGGCAGAGTTATCGTACCGATGGTCAGCTGCTTAGCGACTATCACTGCTTCGGGCTGCCAGTGCTCTCTCCTGTTGCAGGCTTTGTCGTGAAACGATTGGACTCACTGCCGGATAACCCACCCGGACAGGTGGATATGGAGAAT
>Ga0256829_1003336_pt1 | contig 11205 bp, 7 predicted proteins | sample 131447metaG_FD_185979 | JGI IMG/M metagenome (GOLD analysis project Ga0256829, IMG submission 185979) | Hydrothermal vent microbial communities from Lau Basin, Pacific Ocean - 131-447 | ecosystem: Environmental > Aquatic > Marine > Hydrothermal vents | place: Pacific Ocean: Lau Basin | collected... | reverse complement strand
AATAGATAACTTAAATTATCTAAAAGGAAAACTTCTAATAAATAAACAACTTTCATCTATTTACAAAAATAAATTTAATTGTGAATTTGATGAATATCATCTAAATAGGAGTGAAAATAGATTACTAAAAACTACTCTAAAATATCTTTTGAATAAATCTACAAATTTCAAAAATAAAAATCAAATAAGACTTTATTTAGAACATTTATATGAAATGGAATTATCTAAAAATATTGAATTTGATTTTAGAAATATCAAAATAAATAGAGGAACAAATCATTATAAAAATGCTTTAATTTGGGCTAAAATTTTTCTAAAAGGTAAGTCTTTTTCATCTTTTAGTGGGAGTAATGTTGCTTTTTCAATACTCTATCCAATGGAGCAACTTTTTGAAAATTATGTGGGATGGAAATTAAAAAAAGAATATAAAAATGTGAAACTTCAAAAATCAAAACTTTTTATGAAAGATGAAGATAATAAAAAACTGCTATCTCCAAGACCAGATTTTATAATAAATGATAACATAATTGCAGATGCAAAATGGAAAATAATTGATTCACAAAATGATTTTAGCGAAAAGGATTTTTATCAATTATTTGTATATCATCATTTGTTTAATGCAAATGAACTTAGACTTTATTATCCAAAAAGTGAATATCTACAAGAAAATAAGATATTCACATATTTAGATAAAATAAATTTAAATATAATACCTATAAATTTATATAGCTAAAAATTTATTAATTCTATTGATTACTTCCTCTTTTCCAAGTATTGCAAGTAGTGCTGAAAGGTCTATCCCTTTTGTATCTCCATTCATACAAATTCTTAATGGCGGCATAATATCTTTTGGTTTTAGTCCATTTTGAGGGATAAATTCATCCATTAAAACATCGTGCCAATCAGTTGGTAAGTGAAGTTCTTTATCTTTGATAAACTCTACAAATTTAGATAAATTTTCTTTTGTATTTTCTTTGATAAATTTTTTAACTGCTTTTTCATTATATTCAGTTGGGGCATTTAAAATATTTTTGATAATTTCTGCCATCTCTTTTAGAGTTTGGGCTCTATCTTTAACTTCATCAAGTAAAATTTCAAGTTTATCGTGATTTTCAATTTCTACATCAAAATCTTTTAGAAGTTTTGCTAATTCTTTGTTTGGAGTGTTTTTGATATAGTGGTGATTTAACCAGTTTAATTTTTCTAAATTATATCTACTTGGTGCTGAATTTATATCGTTTGGATTAAATAAATTTATCATCTCCTCCATACTAAAAATCTCTTGGTCACCATAACTCCATCCAAGTCTTATTAAAAAGTTTAGAAGTGCTTGTGGTAGGTATCCATCTTTTTTGTATTCCATTACATCAACTGCACCATCTCTTTTTGATAATTTTTTCCCTTTTTCATTATGAATCATTGGCACATGATAAAATTTAGGAATATCCCAACCAAAAGCTTGATAAATCAACATTTGTTTGAATGTATTTGTAAGGTGGTCATCTCCTCTAATAATTTCAGTCATTCCCATTTCGTGGTCATCAACTACTACAACGAAATTATAAGTAGGCACTCCACTGCTTCTTGCTATTACAAAATCATCACTTGGCTGTATTTGATGAACTACTTTTCCTTTTACTCCATCTTCTAATACTAATTCGCCACTCATTGGTGCTTTAAATCTAATTACAAAATCTTTATCTAATTCACCTTCAAAATCTCTATATTTTCTAACATCAAATGGAGCTTCTTTTCCAGCTTGTACTGCTTCTCTATATTCTTTTAATTCTTCACTTGTTAAATAACATTTATAAGCAAGTCCTTTTTCAAGTAACTCATTTACATATTTTTTGTAAATATCAAATCTTTCACTTTGATATACAACTTCATCATCCCAATTCATTCCAACCCATTTAAAGGCTTCTAAAATAGCTTTAACTGCTTCTTCTTTATTTCTTGCAAGGTCTGTATCTTCGATTCTAAGTCTAAATTTTCCATCATTTTTTTTAGCCCATAAATAATTCAAAAGTGCAGTCCTAAGTCCTCCTATATGTAAATATCCTGTTGGACTTGGAGCAAATCTTGTAATAACCATTTTTATCCTTTAAAGTTTTTTGATATTATACTAAAAAAAATAAAGTATAATTCTACTATTAAACTTAAAGGATAAAGATGAAGAATTTAGTTTTAAGCCTATTTTTAGTGTTTAGTTTATATGCAAAAGTTATAGATAAAATAGCAATAGTTGTAAATAATGAACCAATTACAAGTTATGATATTGCATCAACTCAAAAAAAATTAAATATCACAAAAAAAGAAGCAATTAATTATTTAATAAATCAAGCATTATTAAAATCAGCGATTAAAGAAAGAGGAATTTATGTAGATGATTTTGATATAGATAATGCTATGCAAAAAATAGCAGCAAGAAATGGAATGTCTTTGTTTAATTTTAAAGATTATTTATTAAAACAAGGAAGACTTGAAAGCTTTAAAAGAAATCTAAAATCAGATTTAGAAAAACAAAAACTTTTAAAAACTTTATCAATTAGAATAACTCCTGATGATATTAAAAAATATTACGAAAATCACAAAAAAGAATTTATGCTTCCGAGTAAAATTGATACTACTATCTATTCATCAAACGATAAAAATAGTTTAATTGAGGTTATTAAAAATCCTTTATCAAATGTAAATATAAATATAATTAATAAAACATTTGATATTAACAATACAAATCCTAAACTTATGGATTTTTTGGCAAAAATTAAAGAAAAATCTTTTTCACCTATTATAAATATCAATAATAAATTTCAAACATTTTATATCAATAAAAAATATAAACCAGCAGTATTACCATATAAAATGGTAGAAGGATTTATCTATAATAAAATATTAACTCAAAAACAAAACCAAGCATTAAATGATTTTATTGCAAAAATGAGATTAAAAACTAATATAGAATATAAGGAATAATATTATGTTTGAAACACTCTCACTTCAACTATTATTAAAATTTTTAATGGTAGTTATATTTGGATTTTTAACTGGACTTGAATTGAGAGAATATATGTATTCTAAAGAAAAACCCATTACCATAGGAACTACTAGAACCTATACATTTATTGCCATTTTTGGATTTGTGATGAATTTAATCTCAAAAGAGATATTTTTAGTTGGATTTATTTTATTAGGATTATTTTTCTTAATGTTTTATCTATATAAATTAAATCAAAATAAAACTGGAATTTTACAGGTTATTATTGCCTTTATAACTTATAGTTTTGCTCCACTAGCAAAAATTTCTATATTTTTAATTCCATTAGTTTATGTAGCTATTGTATTTACAATTTCAGCAAAACCTAAAATTCAAGCATTAAGCCAAAAAGTAGATAATGAGGAATTAATTACTTTTTCCAAATTCTTGATTCTTTCAGTTATTATTTTACCAATTTTACCAAAAGACAATGTGATTCCTTATGTATCAATATCACCATTTAAAATATGGGTAGCTGTAGTTGTAGTTAGTGCTATTAGTTATATTAGTTATATTTTACAAAAATATTTTTTAGCAAGTGCTGGAATAGTTGTAACTGGTATTTTAGGTGGAGTTTATTCCTCAACTGCTACAACTGTTGTTCTCGCTAAAAAAGCAGTAAATTCATTAGTAGAAGGAAGTATCGTAATTGCAACGGGTGTAATGTATTTAAGATTACTTGCTATTATTGCTATTTTTAATTTTGGTTTAGCTGAAAAGTTAGCTCTACCTTTTGTTAGTTTATTTTTAATCAGTGGTGCTATATTTATGTTTTTAAAAGAAAGAGGAAATAATATTCAAAGTAATTTTGATTCAAATCCACTTGAACTTCAAGTAGCATTTATTTTTGCTGGATTATTTATAATTATGGCGGCTATTACTCAATTTGTAACTTTACATTTTGGGAATTTAGGACTTCAAATTTTATCGGCAATTGTAGGATTTACAGATATCGATCCATTTATTTTATCATTAATTCAAGGAAAATATAGTGTAGTAGAATCCGATTTAATTCAAGCTATATTAGTAGCAGCTGCAAGTAATAATATTTTAAAAGCAATTTACGCTGGAATGTTTAGTAAATGGAAAATGAAAAAAGCATTTTGGAATTTAATATTTTTAGCCATACTGACACTTGCTTGGGCTGCATATTTTCATTATTTCTCAAAATAGGAACAAAACTTGCTTTATATATTCAAAAAGGAAATAAAATGGAATTTGAAGTAAAAAAGCCAATATTGGGATTTGAAAATATCACAAAAGTTGAATTTGAAGAGATTGATGGATTATTTGCTACATTAAGCCCATCAAATTCAAAATTACCTGCCTTTACATTAGTAAATCCATATCAACTAAAAGAGTATTCATTTGATATTCCAAAAGATGTGCAAGTTTTATTAGATATTAAAGAAAATTCAAAAGTTTTAGTTTATAATATTGTTGTATTACATAATCCTATTACAGAATCGGTAGTTAATTTTAAAGCTCCTTTAATTTTTAATGTAGATAACAAAACTATGGCTCAATTTATTATTGAAGAAGAAAATTTTTATACTATGAAAGAATTATTAGATTCAAAAGATGCCGCTTAGTAAATTAAATGAGAATCAACTCGCCTCTGCAAAGGCTGAGTTTGGATATAATCTAATAATAGCCTCAGCAGGGACAGGTAAAACTTCTACAATTGTTGGAAGAATTGCTTATTTATTAAATTCAGGAATTAAACCAGAAGAAATCTTACTTCTTACTTTCACAAATAAAGCTTCACTTGAAATGAAAAGTAGAATTGGTAATTTTTTTAAAAATGCTAATAAAATTGAAGCTGGAACTTTTCATTCTGTAAGTTATAGATGGCTAAAAAAACTAAATAAAAACATCACTCTAAAATCTCCAAATGACTTAAAAATACTCTTTAAATCTATTTATGAAAAAAGAAGTTTTCATCAAATTGAAGGAGAAGCTTATTCAAGTAACTATTTATATGATGTTTATTCACTTTTTTTAAATTCAAATCATAATGATTTTAAAGAGTGGCTAACCTCTAAAAATCCAGCACAAGAAGAATTTTGTTTGATTTATGAGGGGATTTTTGAAGAATATGAACAGAAAAAAAAGGAATATGGATTAGTTGATTTTAATTCATTATTACTTTTAATGATAGAAGAGCTTAAAAATGGAATTGATAATCCATATAAAGAGGTATTAGTAGATGAATATCAAGATACAAATCCTTTACAAAATGAATTTATTAATGCAGTTGAAAGGGGTAGTTTATTTTGTGTAGGGGATTATGACCAATCAATTTATGCTTTTAATGGTGCTGATATTTCTATTATTTCTACATTTAAAGAAAGATATGAAAAGGCAAAAGTATTCACTCTAACTAAAAATTATAGAAGTTATGGAGAGATTTTAGATTTAGCTAATCGTGTAATTAAAAATAATCCAAGAATATATCCAAAAGAATTAGAAGTAGTTAGAGGGTATCATAAAAATCCACCAAAACTTCTGATATATAAAACTACAATAGACCAATACAAAAATATAGCAAGCAAAATAGCTGAGTCTCTTACAAAAAAAGATGATATAGCAGTTTTATTTAGAAATAATTCAAGTGCAGATGGGATTGAGTTATATCTTAGAGAGCTTGGAGTTCAAAGTAGAAGAAAAGGAGGAGTTGGATTTTTTGATACAAAAGAGATAAAAATTACACTTGATATTTTGACATTTTTGCATAATCCAAAAGATGTAATGAGTTTTATTCATATTTTTGAATATGCAAAAGGGGTAGGAAGTGCAATAGCAAGTGAAATTTATGAAGCATTGAAAATTCTTGGTGATGGTGATGCCAAAAAAGGTTTTTTAGACCCAAATGATGAAAAACATGTGTTTAGAAACAAAACAAAATCAACTCAACTTGGACTTTTTGATGATTTTATGGTGCTTGGAAGTGTTATGAAATTCAAAGATTTAGGATTTGAAGAAAATTTCTTAAAAAATCCCATTTTAAAACACCCTAAATTATCAAAAGAGGGAGGAGAGTTTTTGTATAGTTTTTATAAATATCTAAAACATATAAGCCACTTTAAAAATCCAACTTCTATTTTTGAAGAAACATTAAAAAGCGATGTTTTTAATAGAATTGTTTCTCAACTTGCTATTTCAAGAAGTAAAGATAAAATGGGTAAAATTGATAAAGATAAATATGAAACTTCAAAACAAAAAATTATAAATAGAGTAAAACTTCTAAAACAACTTTTAAATAACTATAATTCATTAGATAAATTTCTTAATGCGATGGTTTTAGGAAGTAGTGAATTTAGTGAAGGGGTAGGAGTAAATCTACTTAGTGTGCATGCAAGTAAAGGACTTGAATTTAAAGAAGTTTATATCGTTGATTTGATGCAAAATCGTTTCCCTAATACAAAACTTTCAAAAAGTGCAGGTGGTATAGAGGAAGAAAGACGACTATTTTATGTAGCTGTTACAAGAGCAAAAGATATTTTATATCTTTCATCTGCAAAAGAGGATACTATTAGAAAAATAAATTTTGAACCCAGCCAATTTTTATTTGAAGCTGGATTCAAATTAAATTAAAACTTAAATCCAACTCCTCCATATATATTTGAACCATAATTATGATTAAAAGATATTATTCTATATCCTACAAATAATTTTGCATTTTGAATAGGACTAATTCCAAATTCTACTCTTGAAGACAAAAATCTTTTTGCATCTCTAAAACTTAAAACTGTTGGAGCATATTCAATCTCAGCATTAGCAAATAAAGAATATTGAGAATTAGAAAATAATGAATTATCATATATTCCCATCCCTATTGGTAAAGCCGAATTCTTTTTAGTATACACATAATCAACAAATAATTTAAATTTAGTATTACTATAATTTGGATTTATTACTCCATTTGCTTGAAATCCTACTGAATAATAATTGTTTTTTTTATCATTATATAATGCATCACCTCTAATAGAAAAATTTTGAGGTATATCTACTTTTAAATTTGTTTCTAATGTATCGTTTGTAATATTTAAATTTATACTACTAGCATTTAATATAACTAGACTACTTAATATCAATAACTTTTTTTTCATTTTATTCCTTTTTTATTGTTTTAATCCAAGTAATGTTTGAAGCATTTGGTCTGATGTTTTTATTGTTTTTGAGTTTGCTTCAAATCCTCTTTGAATAACTATTAATTCTGTTAAACTTTTAGATAAATCAACATTACTCATCTCCAAAGCACTCGATTGAATAGTTCCTCTTCCACCTGTTCCTGCACTTCCAATAATTGCATCTCCTGAATTAGCACTTGCACTATATAAACTACCACCTTCGTGCATTAAACCTTCATTATTTACAAATTTTGCCATTGCAACTTGGGCTAATGAATAACTTCTACCATTTGTAAATACTCCTATTACTGTCCCTGTTTGGTCAATTGTTAAATCTTGTAAATCACCCCCTGGGAATCCATCTTGAGTTTGTCCTGATGTCGATGATTTAGCATCAAAACTTGTAAGTCCATCAAATTTATTTAAGTTACCAAAATTAAGTGCAACATTTTGACCTGAATCAGAACCATTATTTGCATTAAATATAAAAGTTGGTGGATTAAAACTATTTAAACTACCATCTGGATTAAATTTCACATAACCATTTGCTGGATTATCAAGGGTTGAAGGTGCTGGAACTTCTCCATAAAATTTCCAAACTGTTGGATCATTTGGATTAGTTGAAGTATGAGTTTTTCTATAATGTAAAGTTAATGTATGCTTACTTCCTAAACTATCAAATATATCAATACTTGTAGTATGAGTTGCTGCATTTAATGCTTGAGCTAAAGCAGTTCCACCAGCTGCAACTGTTCCATTAACACCACTCATAGCATCTGTGAATTTATCATTATCGTGGTCAGCATCTGGATAAGAATCTACTTTTATATTAAATGCATTACTTGAAGTGTTTTTGATACTAAGTTTCCCATCACTATTAACTGTAACAATACCACTATTTCCACTACTTGAATTTAATGGATTACCACTATCATCAATCGCCATTTGCCATAAATTTTCTAAATCACTTATATCATGAAAATGATAAATATCATTTTTTTTGAATGTATAGCTTTCTGTATTTGTTCCATCTAAACCACTTAAAATAGCACTCATTTTTTGTAAATGGGTAGATGTATCACCTATTGCACTTGCACTATCAATTCCACTTACACTATCTCCATCATTTTCAACTATTTTTCCATTTTTATATGATACAGTTACATTAATATTATTATCATTTAATTTTTTATTTAAAGCACAGCATAAATCACCTATTGTCTGAAAATCATTTCCATAAGTAAATGTAAATGTATCCTTAGAACCTGTTGAATCTTGTACCACAAATCTTGCAGATTCGTTATTTGAATCTATATTAAAATAAGCTCTATCATTATTACTATCATAAGTCCAATGCATTCCTTCATTAGAATCACTTACAATAGGGTCTTTTGCTTGGTATTTTCCATTACTACCACCACATCCTTCGTTACTTGTAATAGGAGTAGAAGAATAAATAAATTTTCTATCTTCTCCCAATCCTTCTATTTTGGCAAAAATTCCTTGACCATTTTCCATATTTAAAGCTTCACCATTTGCATCAAAAAGTTCTGCTACATCATCAGCCCCAATAAATGAATTTTGAACTTTTTTAATATTTCCACTTGTAGTAGCACTCCCATTTAATGCTTTTAATACCTCAGCTAATTTCCCACTATTTGAAGTTGTATCAAATTCTACTGCATTATTATTATCAACAATTCTTCCATCACCATTTAGATATACTTCATATCTTGTTGCACCTGTTGTATCTTTGATTCTTGCATTAATCTCATCTAAAAGGTCTTTTATAGTAGTAAATTTACCATCTGTATCTGATTGACTTTTACCATAAGTTAAAGTTACAGTATCTTTAGTACCATCTGCTTTTGTTAAAACAAATTTGAATTTATCTACATTTTCTGTAAGGTTAATTTTCTCCCCTATTGCATCATAAGTTCCATTCAAATCATCCGTAGGCATTAAAGTAGCTGTAGTTGGAGACATTTCAGATATTGTATCACCACTATTTAAATTTGCTTTAATAGATATTTTACTTGTAGCATGAGCTGGTGTTGTAAGTCCAGGTGGAATTTGGATAGGTTTTACTCCTGCTGCACTATCAATTTTATGTGTATCAGGATTTGCCATCCAACCTTCAACTTTATATCCATTAGGATCTACAAAATCACCCTTACTATCAAAATTAAAATCCCCTGCTCTTGTATATTTAGAAGTTTTACCATTATCTCCTGTTACCACAAAAAATCCATCTCCACTAATAGCCATATCAGTACTTTTATCAGTATTTTGGATACTTCCTTGCTTAAACATAGTTTCAACTGAGCCAACATTAGCACCAAGTCCAACTTGAAGAGAATTTTTACCTCCTAAATTTCCTTGGGGAGCAGTTGCAGCTTTTGATGTTTGACTTAATAAATCTTGAAAATTTGTTCTTGAATATTTAAATCCTACAGTATTTACATTTGCAATGTTGTTACCTTCTACATCCATTGCTACTTGGTGGGCTTGTAATCCACTAACCCCACTCCATAAACTTCTCATCATAATAAAACTCCTTCAGGTCTAATAAATATATAATATATTAAGCAAAAAGTGTTCCTATTTTTTCATATCAATAGCTCTTTGAATCATTTGGTCTGAAGTTGTTATAGATTTTGCATTTGCATCAAAAGCTTTTTGAGTTATTATAAGCTCAGTCATTGCGTTTGCTAAATTTACATTTGAAGTTTCAAGTGAATAATTTTTAATATTTGCACCTGTTAAATAACTTCCTTCACTATTTTGATATAAAAAAGCTTGTCCTGAATTTGAAGTCTGAGTATATAAATTACCACCCAAACTATCTAAGCCTTGTTCATTTTGAAAATGATATAATGGGACTTGACCTAAAACTCCCATATGTCCATTTGAAAAATTAGCTGTAATTTTACCATCATCTAAAATATCATAATTTTTTAAATATCCTGTTAAAACGCCATCTTGTGAATATTCAAATCCACTATTATTTTTATCTATTGATATAATTCCAGTAAAATTTTGTCCTAAGCTAATTTTCGCAGGTGAGCCATTATTATCTATTGTAATTGGTGTAGTTGGAGTTAATAATCCTCCTATATTATCAAATGTTAAATCTTGTTTAGTTTGAGAGACAATATTCCCTTCTGGGTCTTTTTCTGTTATATTTAAACTCCAAATTGTTTGGTTATTTTTTATATCTGTTTTATAAAAATCAAATTTTAAATCATTTTTATTACCTTTTGAATCTACAATAGTACCTGTAAATCCTTGATAATCTTGTTGAAATTTAAGTGAATTTGATGCTGTATTTGGTCTAATAGTATTTCCTAATGCACCTAAATTTTGAATAAATTTATCATTACTATTTTTACCTTTTGAAGAAACAGCATTTAATGTAACATTATCTGTATTATTTTGAATATAAATTTCACCCTTATTATCTAAACCTACTGTTGTATCATTTGGATAAACATTATCAGCCATAGTTTGGAGTTTATCTATAAAATCTTGTATAGTATGAAAATTATTATTTGTATTATCTGTGTTATAAACTAATCTTCTCATATTTGCTGGTTCTTTAAATATGTCTCCACCATTTGGAGTAATTTTGAGATTATCTGCATCTTTTATTTGTATATAATTATCACCTTTATCATATAAAATATTATTATCATCAAGTTTTTTAGCTATTGCATCAATTATTGTTTTTTTTGTACTTCCATCTGGCAAAGTAAGTTTAATATTTATATCATTTACATTAAAATCAATATTTACATTTTTCCCATCTACCTTATCATCATTTATACATTGGTTATATCTAATCATTCCATTTGAATATCCTATATTTTTCCCAAATCCAAATGCAACATCTTGTCCATTTTTCATATTCATATTTTGTGCAGAATCATCATACAAGACTCCAAAATTATTGGTTGTAAGTGATGGTTTTGGGTCTGGTGCTGTCTGAGTATTTGGAAGATTACCTTTTATAGATACATTTTCAGTCGCTTTTGC
>Ga0256829_1003335_pt1 | contig 11209 bp, 13 predicted proteins | sample 131447metaG_FD_185979 | JGI IMG/M metagenome (GOLD analysis project Ga0256829, IMG submission 185979) | Hydrothermal vent microbial communities from Lau Basin, Pacific Ocean - 131-447 | ecosystem: Environmental > Aquatic > Marine > Hydrothermal vents | place: Pacific Ocean: Lau Basin | collected... | reverse complement strand
AAGAAGGCTTGGGTTTCGTTACTCGCAGTACCATTACCTATGGCTACACCTTGTATGTTGTACTTTTTGACAAGCTTTGCTACCACATCTCTAGACTTCTCATACTCGTCTCGTGGAGGTACAGGGTAGATGACTGCGTGGTCCAGGTACATACCGTTTTCATCTATGACGGCAAGTTTACACCCTGTACGGTACGCGGGGTCAGCCCCTAAAAGTACCTTACCTGTCACAGGTGGCGTCATAAAGAGTTGCGTCATGTTCTTACCAAAGACACCTATGGCAGTCGCATCAGCTTTTTCTTTAAGCAGGGCAAAGACCTCACGTTCTAGGGAGGGGTAAAGCAGACGTTTAAAGCCATCTTTATACGCCTCTAAAAGCAAAGATTTTGAGCTTCCCATGTAATCACGAAGTTTGTAGCGTTTGAGGGTATCTAGGTATCTGTCTGTATCTATGGTGAGTTTGACACTCAGTTCCTTCTCTTTTTCCCCACGTTTGATGGCAAGGTATCGGTGAGAGGGAATGTAGGCTAGCTTTTCAGAGTGAGATTTGTAGTTTTTAAAACTTCCGTTTTCTGTAAAGTGTTTTGTACCCTTGACCTCTATAGTCCCATGGCGTTGTACCATGTCACGAAGAACTTCACGCTCTTTGGGCTGCTCTGCGTAACACTCTGCCATGATGTCTTGCGCTCCTTTAATGGCATGGGCTACATCTTTTACTTCACCACGTACAAACTGCCCTGCTTTATGGGTAAACTCCTCCTTACTCAGCTTGGCAGATTGAAGTATGTTGGCTAAAGGTTCTAACCCTTGCTTTATGGCAGTCAAGGCTCTGGTGTTTTTCTTCTCTTTGTAAGGTCTGTAGATATCCTCCAAGGCTGTCATAGTCTCAGCCTCTTCTACTTGAGACTGTAACTTAGCATCTAACTGTTCACGCTCTTTTAAGATGTGCAGTATCTCTTCTTTACGCTCCAACAAACGTTTAGCACTCAAGTAGACATCATGAAACAAACGCAACTGTTCATCATCTGCACCACCTGTAAGCTCTTTACGATACCGTGCGATAAAAGGAATGGTATCGCCTTTGTCTAGCAAGGTTAAAATGTTTTTGATTTGGTTTTGGGTAAGGGTGGTTTTTTTGGCTAGTAGTGTTGTGAGGTTTTGCATTATGCCGTCCACTAAAGGAATGCTAAAAGAGATGCAGTTACAGCCACATTCAAAGACTCAACACCTCGTTGCATAGGTATGGCTATGCTTTTATCACATACTCTCTCTACGGCTTGACTCACCCCCTCACTTTCGTTACCTAACACAAAAATGGTTTTTTGACTGTAGTCTTGTTCTTTATAGCTTGCATCTGCATGAGAAGAAAGTGTATACACATCTGCACCTTCATTTTTAAATGACTCCAATGTTTGTTTTAGATTTGACGTTTTAATGATGGGCATTTTAAATATCGTACCCACTGAAGCTTTGATAACCAAAGGGCTTATTTGCGCAGCACCTTTTGAAGGTAGCAATATCGCATCTATATTACCAGCTGCACAAGAACGTATAATCATCCCTAAGTTTTGAGGGTTAGTCACCCCATCCAGTGCAATGATGCGGTAACTTTCATGTGTATCTTTAAAATACTGTTCATCTCCAAAATGCTCTAACACAATGTCTAGTGCCACACCTTGGTCTTGTTTTGCATTTTTAGAGATGCGAGAGAGACTGTTTGTCATGATACTTGACTTCTATGCCTCGTTTTTTTGCTATGTCTTTCATGTCTTCAAGCACTCGAGCGTCTTTGTTTGACTTGGAGAGATGTAGTTTATGTATGGTGACAGCATCATCTTCTAGTGCTTCCATAACCGAGTTACGTCCGTAGATGGTTAGTACTTTGTCAAAAAAAACTTTTTTTTCTAAATATTCGGGAGAGTCTTGCATGTAGATACCTTCTGTATATTACTTATAGATTATTCGTATTTTATCATCTTTACTTGTTACAATACCCTATGTTAAAACTTTTCTATAAACTTGGACTTTTTACTATTTTACTACTTAGCACAACTATTCTCTACCAAAAACACGCCTATGCCTACCACACACTCACGCGCACAAACCCCATACCACATACCCAAGCACTTATAGATGAAGAAAAATATATGGATGCCTATACCTATTTGGACTACTTTATGCAGTTTGACTACATGAAACACAATCCAAAGGCGGAGGCATTACGCAACAGCATACAAACCAAACGCCAAAGTCTCAGCTATCAGTCTGGAAAGATAGCAGAGGGCATAAGCACAGGAACATCCGATGAACTTTCAGGACAGATGGCAGCCATAGGCTCTGACTTTTTTCTCATCGGAGATATACGTGACTTGGCACTGGAGGGAACACACTACTTTAAACACGAAGAGGTCGACCCAGTGTTGGTTTCACTCTCTACCATAGGACTCGTAGCCAGTGCTTCAACACTCTTTACGTTAGGTTCAAGTGCAGTAGCAAAGAGTGGCATCTCTGTTTTAAAACTTGCCCATAAGAGCAAACGCATACCTATGTGGCTTAGTAAATATCTTGTGCGTGAATCTAAAGTCATTCGGCAGTCTAAAAACATTTCAAGCATTAAACCACTCTTTAAAACGCTTGACACGATGCACAAAGAAGTAGGACTGCAAGAGACACTCAAGCTTCTTTCTCGTACACAGAATTTCAAAGAGTTAAAAGGTCTAAGTAAACTGACCAAACGCTATGGTAAAGAGACAGATACCCTTTTAAAACTCTCAGATAAAAAGCTTTTAACCCATGCATACAGACTAAACAAAATAGATAAAAAAACAATTATGCTTGCTTCTACCTATGGGAGCAATGGATTTGTACATCTCATTAAAGGTGGAGAAAAAAACTTCATCAAAACGACAAAACGTATGAAAGCCTATGCGAAAGTAGGCTACAAAGGAGAGATTTGGAAAGTGTTTCTATGGCTTATGAAACACTTAAGCGATACGACGCTCATGTTACTCATGGGTGTCTCGGCACTACTTCTCGTGCCGTTTAAAAGAGTGCTAAAAAAAGCTACTTAGCCTCACCATTCCAAGCGATGTGTGGTTTTCCTGCATCGTCAAACTCTACTGCCGGCATACCCATGATGTTATATCCAGCATCTACATAATGCACTTCACCTGTCACCCCTGAACTAAGATCAGAAAGCAAATACATACCAGAGTTCCCAACTTGAGAGATGGTTACATTCTCTTTAAGTGGAGCATGGGCTTTGTTCCACTTAAGCATAAAGCCAAAGTCACCTATGCCTGCTGCTGCAAGTGTCTTGATAGGGCCTGCTGAGATAGCATTGACTCTAATGCCATCTTTACCTAAATCTTCAGCCAGATACTTAGTCGTCATCTCTAATGCAGCTTTCGCTACACCCATAAGATTGTAGTTAGGGATGTACTTTACTCCACCATAGTAAGAGAGTGTCAGTACCGAAGAGCTGTCTGAGAGTATAGGCTTTAACTCACGTACTATTTCTATGAGTGAATAGACAGAGATATCCATAGCAACATCAAATGCCTCTTTACTGATATCATAGAAACGTCCGCTTAGCCCCTCTTTAGGTGCAAAAGCAATAGAATGTACGATAAAGTCTATCTGCCCCATATCTTTTTCTAAAGAATCTTTGAGTGCTTTTATCTCTTCAGGTTTACTCACATCACAGGGGTAGAGTCTTGCACTACACTCTAAATCTTCTGCTATTGGTGCCAGTTTTTGTTCAAAACGCTCATTAAGAAATGTGATAGCCATCTGCGCACCCTGCTCTTGACAGGCTTTGGCGATACCATACGCGATAGACTTTTTGTTAGCGATGCCTAAGATAACACCTTTTTTACCCTTCATTACCATTCAACTTCTCCAAAAATAAATTATGGTATTTTACCATTAAGAAACAAAAATGAAAGACTTGCATGCATAAAATACTCATTATCAGTACAGGTGGTACCTTTAACAAGATTTATAACCCAAAAACAGGGGTATTAGACATAGACAAATCATCAAATGCACTAAAAAACATAGCTTCCAAATGGCTTACAGAGTTTGAAATACTCAATATCATAGGTAAAGACTCTTTAGAAATGACAAATCATGACAGGCTAGAACTCCTAAGCACCCTACATCAATCAAACTATGACAAAATCATCATAGTCCATGGTACGGATACCATGGACATTACAGCCGAGTACCTAGCTGATGCAGAACTAGAAAAAAGCATCGTCCTTACAGGTGCTATGGTACCCTACAGCATAGACCCTACAGAAGCCACAGCCAATTTGGCTTCAGCCTATGGATACCTTAATGCATTAGAAAAAGAAGGAGTGTATATCGCTATGAATGGAGTAATAGGTTTGTACGATAAAGTGAAGAAAAACCGTAAAGAGGGTAGATTTACCCTCTAGCTATGATTATCTACCGTAGGAGGAACACTCTCTCCACTGGCTTGCATACTGAGTGCTTCAGGATGCTTTTTGTAATGTTTACGTACAGCATTTGCCAAAGCTTTTTTCGTTTTCTCATCTACAGGTGTAGGATTTTCTTTTGGTAGTGCTTTGAGCAATGCAGTTACGAGTTCATCTTGCGGTTTTGGCATGAGTTCTTGCCAAGTGCGCAAGATGTCTCTGTTCACATGAGAAGGGATGGATCCCATGATACCGACATCATTTTGATTATGCACTAGCAAACCTGATGTTGTGCCTCGGTCAAGCGTAAGTACCTGCAAAAGGTAGAGTGTATGGTAGGCTAACTGTTCCTCTTTCTTTTCAGAAGTAAAAGTAGGATGGGAAGCTAATTTTGCAGAAATAATGGCAATATAAGTATCTATCACCGATTCTCCCACTTCTTTGGCAAAAGCTTTGTCTGCCTGAAAATCCCCCGAATTATACCCCTCAAGATAATAATGACTCACGCCTCTAGTACGTCCAAGTACAGGGATGTCAAAATATCTATCTCCTTGTGCCGCACCCTCTTCATAGTGTTTTCCCGTTGCTTCTTTGAGTGTTGACGAAAAAATACGCTTATCCAAATCAGACTCTCCGATAAGCGAAGGGTTCAAGTCAGCCATAATACGCCAATACCCTTTACCATCACGCATCTGTGTCCATGAGATATGCATGTGCATAGACGGTGCATGTGGATTACGTGGATGGATGATAGTCGATATGGCTGTAGCAGACCCTAGCTTTTTTGTTTTATCATCATCATAATGTACTTGAGAAACATTTACCGAGCCTCTGTTAAAGACCACTTCATCACGTGCTTCATAACGAGAACCACCCCCATGTTTACCACCATCACGTCCCCATATCACGGCTTCGCAGGATTTACCTTCTCCGTATTCTAATGCCACGGCATTAAGTTTACTCACAAAATATGCTTGTAATCCAGATACAAGAACATTGGCTTCTTTGGCATAGGGTGATTGGGCAGGAATTCTTAACATGAACGTACTCTTTACATTAATATATTTTTGTGCCATTATAGCATAGAAGTTTTATATCATTTAGATAAAATAGCCATCCCACATATCCAAATAGGATTCTTTGAATTTATTTTATGCTCGTATTTGGGACTTAAAAATGTAAGGACTAAAATGAAATATTATCTACTTCTAGCAAGCCTTTCTTTATGGGGACTTTCAGGGTGTACGAGTGCCAGTACCTCTGTAGATGTACCCACTACACACTATGCAACTTCAAGCCACTATGAACAGCCCACACCTGAAAAAATGGAACTCTACCAACAAACCATGAAAACCGTAGCATCTGGCATACAGAATGACACAGAGTACCAGCGCATTACACTTGATGCACCTGAAAAGAAAGCGTGGTTTAAAAACCTTACTTTCAGACTTTGGGACAGACAAATCACCCGTAATCAATTTATGGCTGAGGGGTTAGCCAAATATCCTATACATCGCCACGAATTTGAATTTATAGTCAAAGGCTTCGCTAACGTATGTAAATATTAAGCATACGCGATGGGGTCAACAACCCCAGCTTCTTCAAACCCTTTAAGTCTCAATCGACATGAATCACACACACCGCAGGCTTTTTCTTCTTCTTTATAACATGACCAGGTATCCTTCAGTGGCACAATAAGTTCTAATGACTTTTGTACTATCTGTGATTTTTTCAGTGCAACAAGAGGCATTTTTATACGCAAGTTTGTCTCATCTTTCGTACCTAAATTTATAGCCTTTTGCATCTGTTCTATGTAGCTTTCTCTACAGTCAGGATATCCAGAACTGTCTTCTTCTACCACACCAATGAACAGTGCTTCTGCTCCATGTTTTTCTGCTACTGCCGCGGATATTGAGAGAAAAATACCATTTCTAAATGGTACATACGTTACAGGTACTCCCTCTTCTAACCCTCCTGTTGGCACATCAATGCTTTTATCAGTTAATGCTGATGCACCAATCTGTTCAAAAAATGGTAGGTCAATCTCATAGCTTTTTACTGCACCCACAGAAGCTGCTACTTTACGAAAGCACTCCACTTCTTTATGCTCCGTACGTTGACCATAGTTAAAGTGTAACGCAACGATTTCATAGCCTTCATTTTGTGCTATTTTGGCACTCAAAGCACTATCCATGCCTCCAGATATGATGCATACGGCAATTTTTGACATTTGTGCCCCTTAAGACTCTTATTTGGAGTATTTTACCAATATTTGGGTAAACTTCCAACATGATAGATTTGGATAATCAAACAGACTTAAGTATAAACATTCAGAAGCTAGAGCAAATTGCTGATGTGCTTTCAAATAGACAAGTAGAGCTTATCATCACCGATGATGAGACTATGCAAGCACTCAACATACAGCATAGAGATAAAAATGCCGTAACAGATGTGCTCTCTTTTCCTTTAGAGACACCCTTCACGGAACAGTCAATATTTGCGATGCCGTTGGGTTCGATTATCATTGCAGCTTCTTTTGTACAAGAAAAGGCTGCACTTTTAGGGCATAGCGAGCAAGATGAACTCTCACTTCTCTTTATACATGGCATGTTACATCTACTTGGTTTTGACCATGAAGTAGATGATGGCGAAATGCGTATAAAAGAAAAAGAGCTTATACAACAGTTTGACTTACCCCAAAGTCTTATCGTAAGAACACAGGAGGTGTAGTGTGAATTTTGTTATCTTTGTTATCGCCATGGGCGTACTTATCTGGGGTGCAGATATGATTATCACTCAAAGTGAGCGTATTGCGCTAAAATTTAAAATCCCTGAGTTTATTATCGGGGCAACACTCATTGCTCTAGGTACATCATTACCAGAGATGGCAGCCAGTATAGCAGCTTCATACAATGGTAAGCCAGACATCGCCATAGCCAATGTTATAGGAAGTAACATTCTTAACATTACATTGGTCTTGTCGACTGTCTTTCTTATCGCTAAAAACATCAACCCTAACAGAGACTTCTTTGCAAAAGACAGTACTTGGGCACTGGTACCTGTACTTGTCTTTATACTCATGATTATAGATGGGGTCATCTCTCGTTTTGATGCCACACTTTTACTGCTTCTCATGGGTGCATATATGCTCTTTTTACTGCAAGATGCAAAAAACATCCCTGAAGATAACTTAGAAGATTTGGATGAGATACGTTTTTCATGGGCAACGACTATCCCTATGCTAGTGGGTGCATTTATTTTAGTGGTTATCGGGGCGCATTTTACAGTTGAAAGTGCTTCAGAAATAGCGAAGAGTTTTGGGATATCAGAATGGATTATCGGGATTATTATGATTTCTCTTGGTACATCTTTACCTGAACTTGTAGTCAGCATCTCAGCCGCAGCCAAAGGCAAAGTAGACATGGCTATAGGAAACATCATCGGTTCAAACATGGCAAACACCACGGTGGTCATAGGAGCAGCCGCACTCACAAACCCACTCACCATCAATGCCCCAGCCTACCTCTTCGATATCGCGACTATGCTAGTAGCCACACTCTTGTTGGTTTTCATCACAGCAAACAAACTTTACAACAAGTCAGCAGGTATCTCCCTTATTATTATTTTGGGGTTATTTTTAAATAATACTTTGCACAGTATGTAACTTAATCTATATTCAAATTTTTTGGCACCCACAAGGGATGCCCCTACGGGTTTTATATCATACACACTCATACAAACATCTATCGTGAAGTATTGTTATCCATAAAAGTATCGTGATTAGGCTTTTCTTTAAAATACCCATGCTTAAACAACCACTTATAAATATCTGCAACCATAGGTCCAGCTGTACTTCCACCATGTCCACCATGTTCAATCAACATGCTTACAACAATCTTAGGGTTATCATAGGGTGCATACGTTGTAAGCCAAGCATGTGAACGATGAAAATAAGCCAGTTCATGTTCTTTTAACCGCACTTTTGCAGACTGGGGAATGGAAGTAACCTGTGAGGTTCCCGTCTTTCCAGCTACGACTATAGGAAGTTTACTCATCGTTCTAAAAGCTGTTCCTCTTGGGGTATTACACACATCATACATCCCTTTACGTATCTCATCCAAATAGTGCATATCAAAGTTAATGTGTTTTAGTACAGGTTTAACTACTTTACCGTCTATCACTTTTGCCATATGTGGGACTGCAAGATTGGATGTCGCTAACATCCCTGTATAACGCGCGACTTGGAGTGGTGTCACCAAGTCAAAGCCCTGACCTATAGCAGAGATAACCGTCTCACCCTTGTACCATGGCTGTTTAAAGCGTTTCATCTTCCATGCTTTATCTGGAATGACACCTGCATACTCTTTAGGTAAATCCACACCTGTTTTTACTCCCAAACCAAAGGTACGAAGGTTTTTTGCCATCGCATCGATACCCACTTTTAAACTTTTTTTATAAAAGTATACATCACAACTCTCTCGTATAGCACGTCTGAGTCCTACTGTACCATGCCCCCACCTTGACCAACAGCGAAACTTATGTTTACTGCTTCCTATCGTGATATATCCAGCACAATGTTCGTTTGTGTCTAACACAGAAGGTTGTGCTTTTGAAAATGCCAAAGCCATTCCCATCTTGATGCTAGAACCAGGAGGATAGGTACCGTGTATAAACTTGTTTGTAAAAGGGTGTGCCAAGTCAGATTGTAAAGCTTTCCATGCCTTAGAACTTATGCCTCCTACAAAGAGATTTGGATCATAAGAAGGATAAGATACAGCCGCCAACAACTCTCCATTGGTTCGCATCACGATAGCCACACCTGTATGCTCACCAAAACGTTCATAAATCATTTTTTGTAAATCTATATCTATATTGAGTTGTATGTTTTTATTGTCTTTGGGAAGCTCTTGTTCAAGAACTTCTATGGCTTTATTGGTCGCGGTAACCTTAGATATTTCATAGCCTAACTTACCCTGAAGCACAGTATTGTAGTAACGTTCAAGTCCACTTTTTCCTATTTTACCTACTTCATCAACCACAGAATCTTTAGCATTCTCCTCTTTGTTAGAACGTCCTGTATAGCCTACAACATGCGCAGCATATTTACCATAAGGGTAGTATCGTTTTGTCTCTGCCTCTATCTTTAAGTCTTTCACCAAAGAAAGTTTTGGATACGCCCCCATCATCGCAGAATAATGTATAAAATCAACCACTTTAATGTATTTGTGATTGTAGGGTGAATTGTGCTTTTTATAGACTTTAAGCATCACCTCTTTGTTGAGATCAGGAAATGTTTTGATGAGTGTATTTATCGCACTGTCCAGTGCCTTGCCCTTACTCTTTAAATGCGGTGCAATAGAGAGAGAAAATCCTATCTGGTTCATCGCAAGTAGATGCCCCTTACTATCACTAATCTCACCTCTTACTGGCTTAATGAACTGTTTTCTCTCTATATTTTCTTTAGCCAAACCTTCATAATAAAAATTTGATTTGATACTCACATGGTACAACCGTGTAATCATCACACCCCAAAAAATCATAAAAACAAAAATGATAAATTTATACTTCATAATAAAACCACCACTAACATATCGACAATAAGAGTATAGAGTAACATCACATCAATTTCTATACTGTTGCTGTTTGTCTGAAATACAAAATCAAATGCAAACAGTGCAGCAAGGTAAAAAATATCTAAAAATACAACTGAAAGCAGTGGCTTACAAAACTTACATCGTCTAAAATGTTTTAAAGAAGGGTAAATCGTCACAAAAAATAGAAAAGAAGAGATAATTGTAAGAAAAAGAGGCAAGGAAAGATTCACTTCCAAATTAATCAGGTAGACGATAGAAAGCACAAGATAAGAGGTTTTTTCTTTCTCTAAACCTTCTATAAGTATGTATGACATAGCCCCTATAAACAAAGGTAAAAAAACATAAATAGAAATGAGCATAGGGTAAAAAATAACAAACAGCGTTATGCTTACAAAAAGCCATTTTTTATGTTCTGTTTTTTTTACTTCTACCATCTATACGTCACTAAGCCAATTTAAAAACCAAAGCAACTTCATTACAAACAGGAAAATGAATACATTTGATGCAATCTACCCAAATTTTATGTTCAGGTATCACCTCTTTATTTATCTCTTTAAACTGCAATTTTTCAAAAAACTGTGGAAGATACGTCAGTACAAGTACATCTTCCTCTACACCCAAAACTTTGGCTTCTTCTAGTGTAAACTCAATCATTCGTTTCCCCACATGCTGTCCACGGTAATTTTTCTCAACGATTAAACTACGTATCTCTGCTAGACGTTTAGAATGTATGTGTAAGGCTGTATACCCCACCAACTTTCCCTGATCTTTAGCCAAAACATAAGAACGTATATTGGTAGCTACTTCATCTTCAGTACGGTTCAGTATGACACCGTCTTTTACCTCACCTAGCACCAACGATTGCATAGCAGGTATGTCAGATAAGGTCGCTTTTACAAGTTCAATCACGCATCAGCCTCATCTTCTTCCTTTGCTATATCATCTACAGCAAAAATCGTTTGTAAAATGTCTTTATGCACCTGGTCATGTCCATTTTTTTTCAAATTTGACAAGGTTATAGAACCAGGGAATTCCCGCTTTAATTTGTTACGTTCTTTTTGGTTCAATTTATCTATCTTGGTAAAAACAGTCAAATATTTTTGATCAGGACGGATAAACTCTGAGATGTATGCTTCTACATCATCATCTATCTTCGCATGAGGATGACGGGCAT
>Ga0256829_1003334_pt1 | contig 11212 bp, 12 predicted proteins | sample 131447metaG_FD_185979 | JGI IMG/M metagenome (GOLD analysis project Ga0256829, IMG submission 185979) | Hydrothermal vent microbial communities from Lau Basin, Pacific Ocean - 131-447 | ecosystem: Environmental > Aquatic > Marine > Hydrothermal vents | place: Pacific Ocean: Lau Basin | collected... | reverse complement strand
GCTTATTTTATTGGCTTTCTCTATTTTTAAAAGCATGGAAGAGTATAAGCCTTTAACAGCTAAAATATAAATAGATGATTTTGTGTAAATATGCTTTTTTTCAGCTTCTTTTAACACGGAATCTACTAATAAGGAAACTTTTGCTTAGAGGTAAAGATATATCGCCTGTTTAGAAATGTAAACTCTAAATAGTAGGCGTGTAGCATTAGTCTGTTGGCTCCTGTTGTTTTTATGCGTTCATTTTGCTCTATTTGCTTGTTTAAAAGTTTATCTACGAAACTCTCTTCTAATCCATAGATTGGGTCGCCTAGTATCGTGTGATTTATAGAGTCTAAATGTACTCTTATTTGGTGTTGTCTGCCTGTGTAGGGGATGGCAACTACAAGGGTTTGGTTGGTGTTTTTGTTGTAAGATATTGGTTTAATTAGTGTGCTAGATGCTTTACCATTTTTTGAAGTTTGCATTTTTAGTTTTATAAGACCATTAGATGGGGCGATTGGTTTTTCTATTAGAATCTCTTCTTTTAGCTCATTTTTTACTAAGGCTTTGTATTTTTTTATAAACTCTTTTTTTGCAAACATATCTTTTAAAATATAGTCGGCGTATCCATTTTTAGAGACAAGTACAAGCCCTGATGTTTCGGCATCTATTCTATTGACTAAGTTTGCCTCTTCGCCAAAGTGGTAGCGTACTTCATCGAGTAGTGTGTACTCTCTTGAGCGAATGGTTGGGTGTACTATTAAACCAGATGGTTTATCAAATATTGCAAAATGTTCACACTGAAATAGTGGCTTTAATCCTTTTGTAATTGGCTCAAATACTAACACTTTTATATAACCAGACTTTAGTATTTTGCCTTTTTGAATGTGTCTATTTTTGTGGTCTACAATTCTAGAGTTTCTTAAAAGCTTATGGGCAAGAGTTTCAGATAGTTTTACTACATTTACTAAAAAATCTTCTACTTTTTGAGCTTTTGTTACATCGTATTGTTTTAGTATATAGGGCAAAAAAGAGTCCTTATTAGATATTTAGTAATGTATGCTAAATATTCATTATTATCTGTCTAATGGTTGTATGTAATTTATTAATATCGTCTGTACAGACATTATAGATTGCTTCTGCATTCATATCGAAATAGTGATGAGATAGAATATCTCTCATACCTTTGATTGCTTTCCAATCAATGTTTGGGTATTGAGTAAGTAGTTTTTTATCTGTTAACTTGTTTATATTTTTTAAGCTTTCTCCAATTGCGATAAAGAGCATGCATATGCTGTCTAATTTTTCTTGACCTTGTGGAGTATCGAGAAAATAGTCTACGCTATCTACGGGTCTAAATCTATCTTTTATTGTTGTAATCGCAGTTTCTATCTGCTCTAAAACCTCTTTAACTAAAGCTTTGTTATGCACTAATAGCCTCTTGCTCTATATGTTTCTTTAGTGAAAGGTTCATTCTATCACGAAGTTGTACAATATCTGTTTGTATACCTAAAAGTTCTTCTAGTTCTATGCGTATGCGAGATAGTAAAAAAAGGTTTGCGTGTCTTAGTTTTACATAGACATCTACATCACTATTTTGCGTTGCTTCATCTCTTGCATAAGAGCCAAATATACCTATATCTTCTATATTATACTCTTGTGCATATTTCTCTTTATACGCTTTAATAGTCGATAAAATTTGACTTCTGTTTAGCATAGATGACTCCTTTTTATTCCGAATTATGCATTAAAGATTGTTAATCTCTAATGTATAATTCGGGTTTATATATTATATCATACTTTTTTAAATTGTTATTAATCTTTTAACTTCAAGCTAACCACTAACCCAGCTAATAAAATTGCTATACTTAAGCCATATACTAAACTATATGAATCAAAGCTCTTTAGTAGAAGTCCACCTAAAATTGGGAAAAATAGACCAAAAGAGCTTAGGTTAGTTTGTAGGGCAGTGTAGATTGGGCGTTTATCTTCTGGGGCTATTTCGATTACTAAGTTCATGCCTGATATGCTAAAGCCATCTATTGCTATACCAAATAGTAGGAATATTGCGAAGTAGCTGTAGATATTGTTAGCAAATAGGGCTACTGTGTAGGCTAGTATCATTATGCCAAAGGCTAGGCTTAGCATCTTTTCGTAGTCGCTGATTCTTCGCCATAGAAGGGAACTGCCTATAATACTACCTATCATTTGTACCGAGATAAATCCGCCTAACATCCAGCCTGTTAGCTTGAATGAATTATTTGCTTTTAAAATTACAAATGGCATTGCTAAAAGGTAGCCAAAGCTTAAGAAGATTGCTAAGATTTGTCGCTTTAGGCGTTTGTCTTTTTTTAGTAAGATGTTTGAGTTTTTTATAAACTCTCTGAAGCTCTTCTCTTTTGTCGATACATTCTCTTTTGCTGGCTCTTCTATTGTACCAAAAATTGTAAAACCTATTGCCATAATTGCACTACTCACCAAGAAAAGGTAGGCATAGTTTAGTGGTGCATCAAAGTTACTAAGAACATACCCTGTAACACCACCACTAATTATAGATGCGATAGAGCCTGCAATACTTCGGTTTGCCATTGTTTTACCGCGGTACGCTTTGCTAAATAGCTTAGCTTGTAACTCTTTAAAGTAAATTGCTCCAAAACCAGCAGTAAACGAGAAGAAAAAGAGCCCTATACCTATAAAGAGTAGGGTTAACTGTTTATTGCTGTCGCCTATTAAGAATATTGCAAGTCCAATACTAAACCAACTTAAGAAGCGGAAGAAAAAGACTTTGCGAAGGTATGGAATAACCTTTTTATAACTCTGCGCATGAAAAGCTGCATACATCTGTATAACAATTGCACCACCACGAAGAAGCGAAGCGTAAAGCCCCACTATAATGGTACTTTCGCTAAAGTGGTGTACCATTAAAGGCATAATAGTAGAGGGTTCAGCTATTGTAATTGCAAGGCTTAAAAAGAAAGCGTGTGCAATATTTTTATAATTATTTATTGGGTTGTCTATTTTAAACATGGTATCCTTACGGAAGCTAAGAGCCTAGAGCCTAGAGCTAACAAAGTAGCTTCGCTTTTTTTCAAGTGGCAAAGCCACAATATTTATAAGCGATAAAGTCGCACCATTGGCTATAAGCTCTAAGCTTTTTTTATTTACAGCGTTTGTTATTCTCTTTATGTACAGACTTTACCCATAGCCAATTTACAAGTAGATATATTAAGAAAGATACTATAGTTGAATAGAATGCAGTACCCACATATAGAGGTAGTATTATATCATCCCAATGAGTTTGAAACCAATGCATTGTAAGTTCTATATTATCAATTCCTGTTTTTCCTAAAATAAAGTTGCCAGTTTTGTATTCTAAATACCATAAAGGCGGATATGTGACTGGATTAGAAAGCCAAACAGTGGCTAATCCTATAATTACATTAAAACGTATAATTGGTGTTGTTATAATTACACCAAGCATTTGAAACGGCATAGGTATAAAGCCCCAAAACAGCCCAACTAGTAAACCTCTTGTTACAGCTCTTCTATTTATTGCAAAGTAGGCTTTTGGTAGGTTGTATTTGTCTAAAAATTCATTAAATTTTGGGTTGTTGGTACTTATTTTTTTAAAAAATTGTCTTATCATTAGTTGCTCTACTTAAAATCGTTTCGGTTATTTTACTTTAAAAGCGATATAATAGAACTTATAAACTGAAGTTACACACTATATATAACATTTAACAAATTAAAAAAGTGACAGATATGAAAGAACAAATTCTCTCTCCTAGCCGAAGCTAAGAGTGATAATTTTTCTTTTATAGGTGTTGCTTTTTTGTTTTGCCCTACGGGTAACACAAGAGGGTACTTGACTTTAAATACAATTTAGGGCAAGTTAGCTTTGGCTAGCTTTTATTAAAAACTATTCACATTAAGCACCCTCTTGTGCTATTAAATATTACATATAGTGCGTAACTTCAGTTTTTAGGAGATTTTATTATGGTTAAAGAGTTACAAAAGAGTAAATTTAGTTTAGTTCTTTCTGGTGGTGGTGCATTGGGTATTGCACATTTAGGTGTTATAGAAGATTTGCAAAAAAATAGTTTAACTCCTAGCGAAATTGTTGGTACAAGTATGGGTGGCATAATTGGGGCTTGTGTGGCTATTAGTTTAAGTGTAGAGCAAATTTTAAATATTTTAGACGAGTTTTCTAATGTAACGAAATGGATTAAATTCTCTTTTTCTGGTAATTCTATAGTTGACAGCTCTAAAATAGAGAAAATATTTATAGAGATATTTGGCAATAAAAGCTTTGAAGATGTGGGTATTCCTCTTAAAATTATTACTACAAATATTGCAAATGGGCAAAAGAGAGTATTTAGTAAAGATGATAATATTTTAATAAAAGATGCACTCTTAGCGACAATGGCAATTCCTGGAATTTTTAGCGAAAAAGAGATAGATGGCATAGTTTATGCAGATGGCTTTTTATGTGAGAATTTAGGACTTAACGAAGCTAGTTTCAGTACAATCTTAGCTGTAGATGTATTGGGCTTTAACTCGTTTGAAAAAGAGCTTCCAGATAACTTTTTTAAAACTTCAAATATACTAGAGATGTTTGAAAAATCGATGAGGTTACTAATATATAACCAAACTAATTTAATTAAAAAGAGTATAGATAAAAAGCTATTTTTACTTGATATAGATACCAAAGATTACAAAACTTACCATTTTCATAAAGTAAAAGAGATAAAAGAGTTAGGAGTAAACCTTATAATCTAAAGATTTTTCGCTATAATCTTGCAAATTTAAAGAAGTACATTATTAAGGATATTTAATGAGTTGGAGTCCAAGTAGTTGGAGAGAGTTTCCAATAAAGCAACAACCAGAGTATAAAGATAAAGATGCCCTAAAAGAGATAGAGCAACAGTTAAGCAATTTTCCACCACTAATTTTTGCAGGAGAGGCTAGAAATTTAAAAGCAGACTTAGCAAAAGCGGGTAGGGGAGAAGCTTTTATAATTCAAGGTGGAGATTGTGCCGAGAGTTTTGCATCATTTAATGCTGACACAATTAAAAATCTATTTAAACTAATTTTACAAATGTCTGTTGTAGTTGCATACTCTAGCGGTAAGCCGGTAGTTAAAATAGGGCGACTTGCTGGGCAGTTTGCAAAGCCTAGAAGTAGTGATTTCGAAGAGAAAAATGGAGAGAAGCTTCCAAGTTATAGAGGCGATATAATTAATGATATCGAGTTTACAGCAGAAGCAAGAGAGCCAGATCCATACAGAATGGTAAGAGCATATTATCAATCTGCAGCTACAATGAACTTGCTTCGTGCCTTTTCTCGTGGTGGTTTGGCAGATTTAAATGAAGTACACAGATGGAACTTAGACTTTATTAAAACACATCCAATTGGGCAAAAGTACGAAGAAATAAGTTGCCAAATCGATAAAACTATGAAGTTTTTAAAAGCAGCGGGGTTGACACCTAGCAATACTCCACAACTAAAACAAACTACTGTTTATACTTCGCATGAGGCGTTACTTCTTAATTATGAAGAGGCATTAACAAGAGTAGATAGTATTAGTGATGATTACTATAATACATCTGCACATATGCTTTGGATTGGTGATCGAACAAGAGAACTGGATGGGGCACATATAGAGTACTTTAGAGGCATAAAAAATCCAATTGGCTGTAAAGTTGGTCCAACAATGCAAGCAGATGAGTTAATCGAGTTAATTAGTGCCTTAAATCCAGATAATGAAGAGGGTAAACTAAATTTGATTGTAAGAATGGGTGCAGGAGAAATTGATAAGTTTTTTCCCCCACTCCTAAAAGCAGTTAAAGAGTCTGGTAAAAATGTTGTGTGGACAATAGACCCAATGCACGGTAATGTTGAAAAGAGTTCAACAGGCTTTAAAACTAGAGATTTCGATAATATTTTATCAGAAGTTAGAAGCTTCTTTAGAATTCATCAAGAGCATGGTACAGTGGCAGCAGGTGTACACTTGGAGATGACAGGTGAGAATGTTACAGAGTGTACAGGAAGTGCTAGTTGCTCTATTACTGCAGATGATTTATCTAATAGATACCATACACAATGTGACCCAAGACTAAATGCAAACCAAGCTTTAGAGCTTGCATTTATGATTTCGGAGAACTTCTAACCTCTCTCTATTGTAGTAGTAACTTTACTACTGCAGAACTGCGAAAAAACCTTCAACTTTATTGAAAATTTTAATCTCATTATTAGAAGTACCTTTAAATTTTTACTCTTATGGAACAAAGGCTGAAGTCTCATTTCCATTGTTTTATAGGTTTTCACAGTACTATTGCATTACTTAGCCTCTTATTTATTAATAATCATTCTCAATATTAAGTTTAATTTTGTTACTATATAATAATTTATTATATGGAGATGTTATGGATTTACTATATAAATTTTTCGAAAACTTTTTTTTACTTGCAAGTGCTATGAGTTTTTATATACTTTTAGGGTTGATTATTGCAGGTATTTTAAAGCAGATTGTGCCAAATGATTTTGTCTCTAAACATTTAGGTGAAAATTCGTTGGTATCAGTAATTAAGGCTACGATTTTTGGTATCCCTCTGCCTGTTTGCTCTTGTTCGGTTGTGCCCCTTGCCAAGTCTTTACAAAAAGAGGGTGCAAGTCGTGGTGCAGTGCAGAGCTTTTTAATATCTACACCAATAACTGGTGTAGACTCTATCGCTGCAACATATAGTTTTTTTGGTTGGTTCTTTACTATATACAGAGTTATAACATCAGTAATTATTGCAATTACAGTTGGAATTATTGAAAATTTAGTTGGTTCTAAAAATAGTATAAAAGATATTGAAAATTCTAGTTGTGGATGCAGCGATGGAGGTTGTGAAGATAGTAAACCTAAAAATAGTTTTACTTTAAATAACTCATTTGCTAAACCAAAAGTTGCAACTTCAAGTTTTTCTATGTCACCTGCTAAAAATAGTGAATCTAAAACAGTAAGGTTCTCTATTAAATCTGTATTTAATTATGCCTTTAATACACTCTTTAAAGATATAGCAAAATCTCTGCTGTTTGGTTTAGTTTTTGGTGCAATTTTTACAACATTTCTGCCAAAAGAGATGTTAGAAACAATTTATGATAATAGATTTTTAACATACCTTATGGTTTTAATTGTTGCGATGCCTCTGTATGTTTGTGCAACTGCCTCTTTACCTATTGCTGCAGCATTTGTTTTAAGTGGAATGAGCGCAGGTGGAGCATTTGTATTTTTAAGTGCTGGACCAGCTACAAATACAGTTACTATGGGTGTTGTAGCCCAAATGTTTGGTAAAAAATCATTAATAATTTATGTTGGAACTATAGCAATATTAAGCATAATTTTTGGCTATATATTTGATAAATTTTTTGGTAATTTAGAAGTCTTAAAAGTAGTTAAAAACATTGAGCAAATATCTATTATAGATATGGTATCTACTGTTATTATGTTAATGCTTATTTTATATTATATAGTTAAAAACAGATAATTAATATTTATTATTAGAGATGTTGTGAAAAAATATAGTATAACTATATAAATTCCCGCAAAAGCGGGAAAAGTATTTTGATAGATATATTATCTATCTTCCTCTTGCAGCTTGATCTTCTTGTTGTCCAATTAATGCACCTGCTACTGCTCCGCCTGCTGCACCAATCATTGCATCTCTATGATTTCCTACAGCAGCACCTGCTAGACCGCCAAGTGCTGCACCCGCAACAGCACCACCAGCAGTATTACTAGACGCACAACCACTCAATATTAGAGTAGCAACTGCAAAGCTTCCTATTGTTAATATAATTTTTTTCATGTTAAACTCCTTTTTTTATATATAAAATATTATATCATAAAATTGTGACAAAAAATGAAAAAAGTAATAAATTAATAAGTTTTTTTATATTTGGAGTGTAGTATACAAATTAATACCAAATTATGGTATTAATTTGCTAGAAGAGTAGGAGTTTTACTCTACTTCAGCATCGATAACATCGTCGTCATCTTTTTTTGCATTCGTATTAGCTTCTGCACCTGCATTACTATTTGCCGCAGATTGTTGTGCTAAAGTTTGTGCATGAGTATTTAACTCAGTAATTTTAGCTTCGATTTGCTCTTTTGTTGCATTGTCATCTTTAATTAATGCTTCTAAGTCAGTAATTACCTTTTCTGCTGTCTCTTTTAAGCCTTTTTCTACTTTGTCACCTAACTCACTAATTGCTTTTTTAGTTTGGTGGATCATAGCATCTGCTTGGTTCTTAACTTCTACTAAAGCTTTTCTAGCTTCATCTTCAGCCTTATGAGCTTCTGCTTCTTGAACCATTTTTTGAATCTCTTCTTCACTTAATCCTGACGAACCAGTAATTTTAATCTCTTGTGACTTGCCAGTTGCTTTATCTTGTGCAGTAACTGTTAAGATACCGTTTGCATCAATATCGAATGTTACCTCAATTTGTGGCACACCTCTTGGTGCTGGTGCAATTCCGCTAAGTTCAAACATACCTAGAGATTTGTTATCTTTAGCAAATTCACGCTCTCCTTGTACTACATGAATGCTAACCGCTGGTTGGTTATCTTCTGCTGTAGAGAATATTTGGCTCTTTTTCGCTGGAATTGTTGTACCTTTTTCGATAACTTTAGTTGTAACTCCACCTAAAGTTTCAATTCCAAGGCTTAGAGGTGTTACATCTAATAGTAATACATCTTTAACATCACCTGTTAATACACCACCTTGAATTGCTGCACCGATTGCAACTACTTCGTCTGGGTTTACAGATTTGTTAAGCTCTTTACCAAAGAATGCTTTTACTTTCTCTTGTACTAATGGAACTCTAGTACTTCCACCAACCATAACAACTTCTTTAATTTCGTTTTTACTTAATTTAGACTCTTTTAATACTTCGTCTATTTTAGTAATAGTTTTATCTACTAAATCTTCGATTAAGCTCTCGAATTTAGCTCTTGTTAATTTCATTACTAAGTGTTTTGGACCACTTGCATCTGCTGTAATAAATGGTAAGTTAATCTCTGTTTCTGTTGCAGTAGAAAGCTCTTTTTTAGCATTTTCTGCTGCCTCTTTAAGACGCTGAAGTGCCATAACATCTGCTTTTAAATCGATAGAGTTATCTTTTTTAAACTCTTCTGCAATATAGTCAATTACTCTATTGTCAAAGTCATCACCACCCAAGAATGCATCACCACCAGTTGCAAGAACCTCTACAACACCATCGCCAGTTTCAAGGATAGTAACATCGAATGTTCCACCACCTAAATCGTAAACTGCGATATTTTCACTATTCTTTTTCTCTAAACCATATGCCAGTGCTGCTGATGTTGGCTCATTGATAATTCTTAGTACATTAAGACCTGCAATTGTACCTGCCTCTTTTGTTGCTTTTCTTTGGGCATCGTTAAAGTAAGCTGGTACTGTAATAACTGCATCAGTTACTGCACTTCCTAAATATGCCTCTGCATCCTCTTTTAGTTTCATTAAGATTTTTGCAGAAATCTCTTGAGGTGTATAAACTTTTCCATCAATTTCGATTGCACATGCACCGTTTTTATCAACTACTTCGTATGGTAATCTCTCTTTAGCCTCTTTAGCCTTTTCTTCGTCGCACATTAAACCCATAATTCTCTTTACAGAGTAGATAGTTTTCTTAGGGTTAGTTACTGCTTGTCTTTTTGCAGTCTCTCCAACTAATACTTCACCTTTATCGCTAAATGCTACAATAGATGGAGTTGTATTTCTCCCCTCTTTATTTGGTATAATTTTTGCTTCACCATTTTCATACACTGCCATAGCAGAGTTTGTTGTTCCTAAATCTATTCCTATTGGTTTACTCATTTCTATTCTCCTTAATGTTTAATTGATGTAATTTTAATATATTTTTAAAATATTCTTTGCAACTTATGTTGCATTTTGCCGGACTTATGCACAATATAGGTTAAAATTATTTACAAGTTGCTACCATAGATGGTCTAAGTAGTCTATCTTTTAATTTATAACCTTTTTGTAAAACTTGTACTATGTCGCCGCTTTTGTGTTCGTCGCTATCCATTTGTGTAACTGCTTGGTGATGCTCTGGGTTAAACTCTCCTTTGCATACTACCTCTTCTACTCCATGCTTTTTAAGAATTGATAATAATTGCTCATATGTAAGAGTCATACCCTTTTTAATTTCATTAATTGCTTTATCATTAGATTCAACTTGTTCAACTGATTTTAAAGCATTTTCAAAAGTATCTAATACTGTTAATAAATCTTTTGCAAAAGCTTCGTTTGCGTAAATTAGTGCATTAGTCTTCTCTTTTTCGAGACGCTTTTTCATATTATCGAAATCTGCATGAGCTCTTAAAAATTTGTCTTTTTGTTCTGCAAGCTCTTTTTGACATTGCTCTAACTCATTTACTTCTTGACTCTCTTCGTTGCTTGAATCTTGCGTTTCAAGCTCTTCTTGCTCTATATTTTCGTTCTCTTTATTTCCCATCTTGGCTACCTCCTAGCAAAAATTTAGCAGATTATACAATATTGAGTTTATTTTGTCAAGTACTGGTATAAGATATTGGCTCAATAAAGTTGATATATATTGACTAAACTTTTAAAAAAGTCCAAAAAAATGTTATTTTGAAATATATAAAAAGATATAAATATAATAAAAATTGATTGTTAAAATAAGTTTTTTGTAGAGGAATTATAGCCAAAAAGGCTATAAAGAAGAGAAATTAGTTTCTAATTCCTAATGCTTCTTTTACTTCATTGTATTTAGCGAAGTCTTTTCTTCTTAGGTATCTCATAAGTCTTCTTCTTTGACCTACAAGTTTTAATAGACCAAGTCTTGAACTGTGATCTTTTTTATTTACTTTTAAGTGCTCTGTTAAGTATTTAATTCTATCTGTTAATAAAGCAACTTGAACCTCTGTTGAACCTGTGTCTTTGTCATTACGTGCAAATTTAGAGATAATCTCTTGTTTTTTTGCCGAATCTAAAGCCATAGTGACCTCCTGATTGGTATTTAAATTTTAAAGGTATATAGAAATACCGATAATTTGAACTGCAATAGTAGCTAAAATATATTAAATTTGTAATAAAAGTATGAATAAATTTGAAAAAATCGTTATCTTTATTTAAATTAGAGTAAAATACTCTTAATTAATTGAAGCTGAGAGCTCAAAGCTCAGAGCGAAGAGCTAACA